>ERZ772865.2811-NODE-2811-length-14428-cov-4.880122_pt1 | contig 14428 bp, 14 predicted proteins | sample MGYA00512133_ERZ772865 | MGnify/ENA primary metagenome ERZ772865 (study PRJEB29015, sample SAMEA2737722) | human gut metagenome | biome: human gut; feature: human-associated habitat; material: faeces | place: China | collected 2012 ...
CGGTGATACCCTGCACGATCTCCATGTTGTTGACGTTGAACGCGCCGATGGCGTATCCGCCGTCATAGGCTTTTTTGAACATTTCAGTAGATGTTACGAGCGGCATAATATCTTCTCCTTTGATAAAAAGTTATTTCAAATGTTTGGTACGTTTGGAACTAATTGCATTGTAACACAGAAATTTGATTTTGCAAGAGAATTTGCGATATTTTTGAAAAAAGGAGACAAAACCGATTCGCTTTGTCTCCTTTCTTTGCTTAATTGACCCAGATCGCGGGAAGGCGGGTGCAGGTGAGGCCCATTTTCCGCTGCAAATGCAGCGACGCTTCGTTTCCGTCGACCACGTGGCAGTAGGGCGTGCGGCCCTCCTTCAGCGCCGCGGCGATCAGAAATGCTTCCAGCTGCGCGGCATACCCGCGGCGGCGGAACGGCGGTAGAATTTCGAGCATGCCCATGCTGCTGTCGTCATGAAAACCGGCGAAGCCTGCGAGGGCATCGCTCTCAAATACGCCGAAGAGTGCGCCGTGTTCGATGCGGTCGCGGATGTACGCACCGTCGCCGTCGTGATAGACGGACGCGGCTAGCGCCGCGTGCTCCTGCGTCAGCGGGCGGATGTCCGCCGTGACGGGGCAGGGCGGCTCGCCCTTTTCATAGACCCACTGCGTGCAGCGCATGGAATCGTGCAGAGAGAATTCCCGCATCAGCGCTGCTGCGGCATCGTCACTTTTGACGGTGAACAGCTTGGGAGCGGCAGGGCAAAGCGTGCGAATCTTTTCGCACAGAAGCGCGCCGTCCTGTATGTCGCTCAGCAGAAACGTTCCGTCTGCGCTGAGGACGAGAGAGCCTTCATCTCCGTTATAAAGCAGGCGGCCTGCGCCGCGGCGCGCGCGGCGTTTTATCCCTGGTCGCACCGGCCGCTGGCCGAGCGTATTGACGTCGTACAGCGTTTTGCTGCGCTGCTGGAGACGCATAAAGAGGCGCTGGCGACCCTGATTTCCCGCGAGACCAGCAAGCCGCTGTGGGAGACCCGCACCGAAGTGCAGGCGATGATCGGCAAGGCCGCGATCTCCATCGAAGCCTATCACCAGCGGACGGGCTTTCATGAGTCGACGCTGCCGGACGGTAAAGCGCTGCTGCGCCACAAACCGCACGGCGTGATGGCGGTCTTTGGCCCCTACAACTTCCCGGGCCACCTGCCCAACGGACATATCATTCCGGCGCTGATCGCCGGGAACACCATTGTGTTTAAACCCAGCGAGCTGACGCCGGCTACCGCTGAAATGACCGTCCAGCTGTGGCAGCAGGCGGGCATCCCCGACGGGGCGATCAACCTGCTGCAGGGCGGAAAAGCCACCGGCCAGGCGCTGCTGGAAAATCGTGATATCGACGGCGTGCTGTTCACCGGCAGCGCGGCGGCCGGTTTCCACTTCCATCGCTACTTCGGCGGCCAGCCGGAGAAGATGCTGGCCCTCGAGATGGGCGGCAACAACGCACTGATCGTCGCCGACGTGGCCGATATCGATGCGGCGCTGCATGTGATTATCCAGTCGGCGTTTATCTCTGCCGGGCAGCGCTGCACCTGCGCGCGCCGGCTGATCGTGCCGAGCGGCGAGCAGGGGGATGCGCTGCTGCAGCGGCTGGTAGAGGCCAGCGCGCAGATCCGCGCCGGCAAGTGGGATGATCAGCCGGCGCCGTTTATGGGCGGGGTGATCTCTCTCGACGCTGCGCAGAACATGCTGGCGGCGCAGCAAAAACTGGAGGGGCTCGGCGGCAAGGTGCTGCTGCGCATGCGCCAGCCTGACCCGCGCTCCACGGTGCTGACCCCGGGGATCGTCGACGTCACCGGTATTGAGGTGCCGGATGAAGAGTACTTTGGCCCGCTGCTGACGATTATCCGTTACGACGGCTTCCCGGAGGCGATTCGCCTCGCCAATCAGACCCGCTATGGCCTGGCCGTCGGGCTGATCTCCAGCGATGCGGCGCAGTTTGATCAGCTGGCGGACGAGGCGCGAGCCGGGATCGTCAACTGGAACAAGCCGCTGACCGGCGCATCGAGTAAAGCGCCGTTTGGCGGGGTGGGCGCCTCCGGCAACCATCGCGCGGCAGCGTGGTACGCCGCCGATTACTGTGCCTGGCCGATGGCCTCTCTGGTCAGCGATACGCTGACGCTTCCGGCGACGGTATCGCCGGGCCTGCCATTCTGATAACGGATCCTGTGAGGACATATGTCTGGTTTTGAAGCAAACTTTGATGGCCTGGTCGGCCCGACGCACCACTACGCCGGACTCTCCGTCGGCAATGAAGCCTCGCAAAATAACCGCGATGGTCTCTCTAACCCTAAAAAGGCGGCGCTGCAGGGGCTGTATAAAATGAAAGCCCTGGCCGACCGGGGCTTCGTACAGGGCATTCTGCCGCCGCAGCCGCGGCCGAATCTGCGTCTGCTGCGCGAAGTGGGTTTCCAGGGCAGCGATGAGCAGGTTATCCGGCAGGCGGCCCACGCGGCGCCGCAGCTGCTCTCCGCCTTCAGCTCCGCCTCGTCGATGTGGACCGCCAACGCGGCGACTGTCTCACCGTCGGCGGACAGCGCCGATGGCAAAGTCCATTTCACCGTCGCCAACCTGAACAATAAGCTGCACCGTATGCAGGAGGCGCCCACCACCTCGGCGATCCTTGGCGCCACGTTCGCCGATCCGCGCTACTTTGCCCACCATGCGGCGCTGCCGCAGCATGGCGACCTCGGCGATGAAGGGGCGGCCAACCATAACCGCTTCTGCCGGGAATATGACCGGCAGGGGGTGCAGTTTTTCGTCTATGGTCGACGCGCCAGCGGCGGTATCGCCCCGGTGAAGTATCCGGCGCGGCAGACCCTCGAGGCCAGCGAAGCGGTGGCCCGCCTGCATCAGCTGGATCCGCGCTACACGGTGTTTGCCCAGCAGGCGCCGCAGGCTATCGATCGCGGCGTGTTTCATAACGACGTCATTGCGGTCAGCAATCGCCATGTGCTGTTTCACCATCAGCAGGCGTTTGTCGATCAGGCGGCGGTGCTGGCCACGCTGCGGGCTAAAAGCGACAGTCTGGATATCCCGTTCACCAGCGTGGAAGTGCCGGACGAGCGGGTTTCGCTCGACGACGCCGTGGCCTCTTACCTGTTCAACAGCCAGCTGCTGAGCAAACCAGACGGCAAGATGCTGATCGTGGTGCCGGAGGAGTGCCGCCAGCGGGAAAACGTCTGGCGCTATCTCAGCGATCTCGCCGCCGATAGCGCATCGCCGATCGATGAAGTGGCGGTCTTTGACCTGCGGGAAAGCATGCGCAACGGCGGCGGCCCGGCCTGTCTGCGGCTGCGGGTGGTGCTCAACGAGGCGGAGCGCCAGGCGGTCAACGCCCATAGCCTGATGAACGACGAACGTTATCAGCAGCTGACGGCATGGGTGGAAAAACACTATCGCGACCGGCTGCATGCCCGCGATCTGGCGGACCCGCAGCTGCTGCGCGAGGTTTATCAGGCGCTGGATGAGCTGACGCAGATCCTGCGCCTGGGCGCGGTCTATGATTTTCAGCGTTAAGGAGCGGCAGATGGAGCACCTGGTTAACGATTTACTGCACTGCCGCCTTCAGGCGTGGACCTTTCCGGCGGGCATCGAGGCCCGCTGGCTGGGCGAGGGCATTTTACAGCTGCTGCCGACGGCGCCGTGGCGCCAGGCGACGATCCTCTCCGCCGGCGTGCATGGCAATGAGACCGCGCCGATTGAACTGCTGCTGCAGCTAACCCACGATCTGAGCCAGGGGCGGCAGCCGCTCACGCAGGCGCTGCTGATCGTCTTTGGTAATCTGCCGGCGATCCGCGCCGCGCGCCGCTATCTGCATAACGACCTGAATCGCCTGTTCGGCGGCCGCCATCTGGCGGTCACCCCGGGAAATGAGTCGCGGCGGGCTTTTGCGCTGGAGCAGGCGGTGCAGGCTTTTTATCGCGCCGCCGATGCGGCGGGGCCGGTCAACCGTGGTCATCTCGATATGCACACCGCCATTCGCGGATCGCTGTATCGCCAGTTTGCGCTGCTCCCGGCCCACGCCGGGGATTTTTCGCCCGATTTCTATCAGCTGCTGCAGGCCAGCGGGATGGACGCCGTCGTGCGCCATACCGAAGCGGGCGGCACCTTCACCCATTTCACCTGCGAAAAGTTCGCCGCGCAAAGCGCCACCCTGGAGCTGGGGAAAGTGATGCCGTTCGGCGCCAACGATCTCAGCCTGTTCGCCGCCGCCGACGCGGCGATCCGGGCCTGGATCGCTGATGCGCCGCTGCCGCCGCGCGACAAATCGCCGGTGGACTACTTCCTGGTCGAGGAGAGCATCATCAAGCGCGAGGGGGAATTTACGCTTAATCTCGCGGCAGACGTTGAAAACTTCACCGCGCTCCCGGCAGGGTATGAGATCGCCCGCCAGGCAGAGAAACGTTGGGTGGTGCAGGCCCGGGCCCCCTATATCCTCTTTCCCAACGCCGGGGTCGCCACCGGCCAGCGCGCCGGGCTGTTGCTCCGCGCCGCTGCCCTTCGTCTCCCGCAACCAGCCTGAGGAAACACCATGACTGAACATCAACATCAGGCGTCACCTGCCGCCGGAGGTGAAGGCGCGTCACAGCTTAAGCGCGGGCTCAGCGCCCGCCATATCCAGATGATTGCCCTCGGGGGCGCCATCGGCACCGGGCTGTTTATGGGGGCGGGGCGCAACATCGCCGTCGCCGGCACCTCGATCCTGGTTATCTATGTGCTGGTCGGGTTCTTTACCTATATGGTGATGCGGGCGATGGGCGAGCTGCTGCTCACCCGCCATGACTACCGCTCGTTTGCCGACTTTGTCGGCGAGTATCTCGGGCCGCAGGCCAGCTTTTACCTCGGCTGGACCTACTGGCTAAGCTGGGTGGTGACCTGTATCGCCGACGTAGTGGTCTGCGGGAGCTATATGCAGTACTGGTTCCCGGAACTGTCGGCGTGGATGCCGGCCCTCAGCATGCTGGCGATTCTGTTCCTGCTTAACCTGCTGTCGGTGAAAATGTTCGGCGAGGCGGAGTTCTGGTTCGCCCTGATCAAGGTGATCACCATTATCGCCCTGATCGGCACCGGCGGCTGGATGATTGCCACCGGCTGGACCTCCCCGGACGGCGTGACGGCCTCCCTCAGCCATCTCACCGACCCGACGGCCTTTATGCCCCACGGCATCACCGGCTTTTTCGCCGGCTTCCAGATAGCGATCTTCTCCTTTACCGGCATTGAGCTGCTGGGCACCATGACGGCGGAGACCCGCGATCCGCAGCGCATTTTGCCCAAGGCGATCAATGCTCTGCCGCTGCGGATTATCATCTTCTATCTGCTGTCGATGGTGGTGATCATCGCTGTCGCCTCGTGGCCGGGGGTGTCGGCGGAGACCAGCCCCTTCGTGACGCTGTTCGCCAAGGCCGGGCTGCCTGCAGCCGCGGCGGTGATTAACTTTGTGGCGCTGACCTCGGCGATGTCCTCGGCCAACAGCGGGGTCTTCTCCAGCACCCGCATGCTGTACGGCCTGTCGGTGGAGAAGCATGCGCACTGGCAGTTTCGTATCCTGTCGCGCAGTACCCGCATTCCGGTGCGCAGCCTGCTGTTCTCCTGCTTCTGCATGCTGATCGGCACGCTGTTGCTGTTTCTGGTGCCGAACGTGATGACCCTGTTCACCATCGTCTCGACCCTGGCGGCGATTATGGTGGTGTTCAGCTGGGGGATGATCCTCGTGGCCTATCTGGTTTACCGCCGTCAGCGTCCGGACCTGCACGCCGGGTCGATCTTTAAGATGCCCGCCGGGGTGGTGATGAGCTGGGTGAGCCTGCTGTTCTTCGCGTTCGCTATCTTCATCATGATCTTTGACCCGGACACGCTGCTGGCGCTGTTGGCTTCTCCGCTGTGGTTTATCGCGCTGTGGGGCTTCTGGAAGCTGAAGCAGCGGCGCGAGGGGCAGCTTCAGCTGGACAACCAGAGCGCCTGACACCCGCCGGCCCTGGCGGCCGGCTAAGCAGGGGGGAAGACTTGACGCCTGTTTGTGCCCGGTGACGGCTGGCGCCTTACCGGGCCCATGCTTACCGGACCTGGGATAAGCGGTTTCCCCCGCGGCGCGATCCCCCCCCAGGCCCGCGCAAGCGCAGCGCCGCCGGGCGGGATAGTCGGCGCCGTAGTAGCCCTGGCGGGCGGCGGTCAGGCGCTTTCCGCCCGGGAGGGGGCCGTGCCCAGCGCGGACTTCATCCGGCTGGCGCAGAATATCGCCAGCAGCGAAATCGCCACCGTAATGCCCAGATAAATGGCCACCGGCCGCCAGTCACCGTCATATTTTGCCAGCAGACCGGTGGCGATAAGCGGCGCGGTGCCCCCGGCCAGCGCGGCGCCCAGCTGGTAGCCGAGGGTGATCCCGGTATAGCGCACATTGGCGCTGAAAATCTCAGAGCACAGGGTGCCGAGCACCGCGGTTACCGGCGCCCACAGGATGCCGAAGGCAACGATCGTCGCCAGCATGATGCCCCAGCCGGTGCCGGTGTCGAGCAGCAGGAACCACGGGACGATAAACAGCCCCAGCAGCACCACGCTCAGGGTGTACATCTTTTGCCGACCCACCTTGTCTGACAGCAGCCCCATCAGCGGGATCATCACGGTGGCCACCAGCGCGCCCAGGGTCACGGATTCCAGCGCCTGCGACTTCTGATAGCTCAGGGTGGTGGTGGCGTAGCTGACTACAAAGGTGGAGAAGATATAGAAGGGGGCGGTCTCCACCACTTTCAGGCCGGCGGCGATCAGCACTTCCCGCCAGTGGTGCTTGAGCGTATCGCGCAGCGGGGCCTTCGCCACCTGGCCGGATTTTTTCACCTGCTTAAAGGCGGGCGTTTCGTCGATATCTTTGCGGATCCACAGGCCGAGAAAAACGAGGACGGAGCTGAGCAGGAACGGTATGCGCCAGCCCCAGGCGAGAAACTGCGCCTCATCGAACAGCGTCATCAGCGAGACGATAAATGTCGCCATCAACATGCCGATGGTCACCCCGGCCTGGGGAATGCTGCCGAAAAAGCCTTTCCGCTTTTCCGGCGCGTATTCATAGGCCAGCAGCAGCGCGCCGCCCCATTCGCCGCCGATACCCATGCCCTGAATAATGCGCAGGATAATCAGCAGGGCCGGCGCCCAGAGGCCCACCATCTCGTAGGTGGGCAGCAGGCCGATCGCCACCGTGGCGCTGCCCATCAGCGACAGGGTCAGCACCAGCGTCTTCTTGCGGCCGATGCGATCGCCGATATGGGCGAAAATCACGCCGCCGATGGGGCGGATAAAAAAAGTCAGCGAGAAGGAGAGCCAGGAGAGGATCAGGCCGATAACCGGGTCGACCATCGGAAAGAAGATTTTGTTGAACACCAGCGCGGCGGCGGTGCCATAGAGAAAATAATCGAACCATTCGATGGCGCTGCCTGTCAGGCTCGCGATCAGTACCTTCTTGTTTTTCTGCAGAATGGATGCAGTGTTGTCTTGTGGATTGCTCATTACGAAACGTTCTCCCGCCACGGTAGATAGGTCAGGTGTCACTCTGTACGAGCAGGGTGCAACCTGATGTGAAAAGGTTGTGTAATTGTTAAGCAACTTAGGGTTGAAGGTTACAATTGGCAAGTTTATGGCTGGCAAACTGGGCGTTATGACGTGGTTTGAACTGGTATAACCGCGACGCTATTTTTTATTTTCCACCTGATTTTGCTGTTTTTTGTTATTTTCATAGTGAGTTGTTCAGGTGCAACCCGCCTGTTTTTAGATGTTTCTTGTTATTTCAAAATGGTTACAAATCGACGCCGCTATGCCTTCCGGCAGGCGGCGTTTATGATAGCGAAAGCATCCTCTCCGCTCGGCTGAGATAGGATTAAGGAGACAGAATGGCAGAACAATTTCCTCCGCTGTCGGCAGCGACGCTGGCGGCGGCTAACCAGGTCGGCGCCTGGCTGGCGCAGGACGATCTGGCGACGCTGCCCGCGCTGCCGCAGGTGGACGTGGTAGTGCTGGCCGGCAACGCCGTGATCCCAACCATCGACGCCGCCTGCCGGCTGGCGGCGGAACGGGAAGTCCCGCTGCTGATCAGCGGCGGCGTGGGACATTCTACGAACTATCTCTACGAGGCGGTGCGCCAGGATACCCGTTACCGTATGTTGCCGGTGGTGGGGCGTCCGGAAGCGCATGTTCTGGCCGATATTGCTCATGACTACTGGCAAATTCCGCGCTCGCGGCTGGTGGTGGAGGACCAGTCGACCAACTGCGGCGAGAACGCCCGTTTTACCCGGACCACCCTCATCGTCGCGGGATCGTCATTCAGGACCCCACCATGCAGCGGCGAACCATGGCCACCTTCGCCCGCGTCTGGCAGGGGGTGACGACGCCGCCACAGTGGCTGAGCTTTCCCGGCTGCTCGCCGGTGCTGGAGCAGACCGATGGTCAACTGGGGTTCGCGGGCGGCGGGGCGGGGCTGTGGCCGGTCGCCCGCTACCTGGCGCTGCTGCTGGGCGAGCTGCCGCGCCTGCAGGATACGCCTGAAGGATACGGTCCGCGGGGGAAAGACTTCATCAGCCACGTCACCTTCCCGCCGGAGATCATCGATGCCTGGCGACAGCTGCGGGAGGACGCCCAGCTTGCCGGGGCGCTGCAGGCCCGCACCCTCGGCTGAAAACTGCCCGTTTGCGGCAGATTTATCGCAAACGGGCAATTTGTGTTATTGGAATGTAACCTCAAGCGGGCATTTTTGGCCCGGTTTTATGAATCAGCTCACAGAACAGCGCCAACGTGCTGCGAAGCCACGGCTTATCCGCCCGATATTTAACAAAAAAATCACTTGTTAAATACAAACGCACTACAGGAGCAGCCATGACAGCACCCGTTCAACACCCGATGTATATTGATGGCCAGTTCGTTTCCGGTCGCGGCGACGGCTGGATCGACGTGCTTAACCCGGCGACCGAAGCGCTGCTGTCGCGGATCCCGGACGGGACTGCCGAAGAGGCGCGGCTGGCGATTGACGCCGCCGAGCGCGCCCAGCCCGCCTGGGAAGCACTGCCGGCGATTGAGCGCGCGGGCTGGCTGCGCAAGATTGCCGCGGGTATCCGCCAGCGTGCTGAAGAGATTGCCGGGCTGATCGTGGCTGAAGGCGGCAAGATCCAGCAGCTGGCGGCGGTGGAAGTCGCATTCACCGCTGACTATCTCGACTATATGGCCGAATGGGCGCGCCGTTACGAAGGCGAGATCGTGCAGAGCGATCGCCCGGGAGAGAATATCCTCGTCTTTAAACGCGCGCTGGGGGTGACCACCGGGATCCTGCCGTGGAACTTCCCGTTCTTTCTTATCGCCCGCAAGCTGGCGCCGGCCCTGATCACCGGGAATACCATCGTCATTAAGCCCAGCGAATTTACGCCCAATAATGCCATCGCCTTTGCCGAGATCGTCCATCAGGTTGGGTTGCCGAAAGGGGTCTTTAACCTGGTGCTTGGCCGCGGAGAAACCGTTGGTCAGGAGCTGGCCGGCAATCCGAAGGTGGCGATGGTTAGCATGACCGGTAGCGTGGCGGCGGGAGAGAAAATTATGGCCGCTGCGGCGAAAAATATCACCAAAGTGTGCCTCGAGCTCGGCGGCAAAGCGCCTGCCATTGTGATGGACGATGCGGATCTGGAGCTGGCGGTGAAAGCGGTGGTGGACTCGCGGGTGATTAACACCGGGCAGGTGTGTAACTGCGTCGAGCGGGTCTATGTTCAGCAGGGCATTTACGACCGCTTCGTCAACCGCCTCGGCGAGGCGATGAAGGCCGTGCAGTTTGGCGACCCGGCGACGCGGGATGACATCGCGATGGGGCCGCTGATCAACGCGGCGGCGCGGGACCAGGTGGCGGGCAAAGTGGCGAAGGCGGTGGCGCAGGGGGCGCGGGTGGCGCTGGGCGGCCAGCCGCTGGAGGGCAAAGGCTATTTTTATCCGCCGACCCTGCTGCTGGATGTGCGTCAGGAGATGGACATTATCCACGAGGAAACCTTCGGGCCGGTGCTGCCGGTGGTGGCCTTTTCGACCCTCGATGAGGCGCTGGCAATGGCCAATGACAGCGATTATGGCCTGACCTCCTCAATCTATACCCGCGATCTGAACGTGGCGATGAAGGCGATTAAGGGACTGAAGTTCGGCGAAACCTATATCAACCGGGAAAACTTTGAGGCGATGCAGGGTTTCCACGCCGGCTGGCGCAAATCGGGGATCGGCGGCGCTGATGGCCGCCACGGGCTGAATGAGTACCTGCAGACCCAGGTGGTCTATCTGCAGGCCTGAGGTACTTAACTCCGAGCCGGCGGGCAGCTCAGGCGGCCCGCCGTTCGCTTAGCGGGCAAATTTCTCCAGCACGCGGATCAGTTGGGTGACAAAGCCGTATTCGTTATCGTACCAGGCGACGGTTTTCACCAGCTGTACGCCGCCGGCCTCCACAATCTCCAGCTGGGTAGCATCGTAGATCGAACCGAAATGGCTGCCGATGATATCGGAAGAGACGATCTCCTCTTCGGTGTAACCAAAGGATTCGTTACCCTCGGCCGCCTGCCTCATCGCCTGATTGACCTCATCCGCAGTCACCTTTTTCTCCAGCACCGATACCAGCTCCGTCACTGAGCCGGTTTTGGTCGGTACGCGCTGGGCATGGCCTTTCAGCTTACCGCTCAGGGCAGGGATCACCAGGCCAATGGCTTTTGCCGCGCCGGTAGTGTGCGGGATAACGTTTTCCGCCGCCGCCCTGGAGGCGCGCAGATCTTTTCCGCGCGGCCCGTCCACCAGCGACTGGGTGCCGGTATAGGCGTGGATGGTGGTCATGGTGCCTACGGTGATGCCGAAGGCATCCTGCAGAACTTTGGCCATCGGCGCCAGGCAGTTGGTGGTGCAGGAGGCCACGGAGATGATGGTGTCATCCGGGGTCAGGGTGTCATCGTTGACGTTGTAGACGATGGTTTTCATCTCGCCGGCGGGGGCGGAAATCAGCACTTTGCGCGCGCCGGCCTGGAGATGGGCTTGCGATTTCTCGGCCGAGGTGTAGAACCCGGTACACTCCACAATCACCTCGGCGCCTGCCGCCTGCCATGGAATATGCTGCGCCTCTTTTTCGGCATACACCGTAATGGTTTTGCCGTTGACGATCAGCGCATCTTCGGTAAAGTCGACGCTCCACGGGAAGGGGCCGTAGTTTGAATCATGCTTCAACAGGTAGGCCAGCACCTTTGGCGAAGTGAGGTCGTTGATAGCCACCACTTCCAGGCTGCTGTCGACTTCTAATAAACGACGTAACACCAGACGTCCGATACGACCAAATCCATTAATCCCAAGTTTACTCATGGATATTCTCCGGTTGGTAAAACGACTCGATGTGATGAAACTCCTCCAGGCTTAGCCCTGTCCCCCTGATTGGTCAACTGACAATCTGTGCGCTATGCCAGGGCCTGCGGGCCGGAGAGGGGAAAAGTGAATGTTTTCCCGGTCTTTTTTGCCCGTGACGGCAGGGAATGATTTTTGTTACCAGAGATGAGGGGGCTGCCTGCTGGCGAAACGACGAAAAGCGTCTATGCTTAACTATTGAATAGCTTAGTAAAAAATTGACGTTAGACGAAGGGAGAGGTTATGGGATTCTGGAGAATCGTTTTCACTATCATTCTGCCGCCGCTGGGTGTGCTGCTGGGAAAAGGCTTCGGCTGGGCGTTTATTCTCAATATCATTTTGACCCTGCTGGGCTATATTCCTGGCCTGATCCACGCCTTTTGGGTGCAGACCCGCGATTAAAGGCTGACCCTCGCCGCCTCCCCCTGAGACCGGTTCAGGGGGGCATCAGGCACTCTTTATATAACAGCGTATTATCCTTCGACCAGTAGTGCCGGGTCTCCTCTTCCAGATCGACGATCCACTTAAACACCCCGGCGCTGGCGAGATCCCGGCAGTACTGTTCAAAGTTAATGGCCCGGGCAAAGTGGCGGATAACGGCGGCCCTGGTCAGACAATGGCTGGCCTCAGCGCGAACGCGCAGCAGCCCGCGGGCGCTTTTTACCGAGACCACCTCGTCGTTTGCCATTACGAAATTCATATTGCCGGTGGAAACAAAATAGATGTAGTAGGAGACCTGATGCCGACGCAGTTCATTGGCGAAGGTGGCATAGTCGGCGTCAGAACGCGCTTGCTCAAAAAAATGACCCAGCCTGACCAGCAGTTCCATTTCGATCCTTATCGTGTCGCTGTGTGCGGCTTTGGCCGATAGCGGCAGAAACCATTCACTAAATAACTTATTCGCATTTTAATAATATAGGCGCGTTATATTAATGGTTATTGCGTAACTGGAACACGGTTTCAAGTGTTACAATCTATTGCAATCGTTTGGCTACCTGGTCAGCGATGCGTAAGCGAACGGCGAGGCGGGAACGAGGAGACAAGCGCCGGCGGGGAAGGCCGCCGGCGGGAAAACGGCGCTACTTCTGAATCAAATAGCGAATGGTTGGGCCATCCTGTTGAATATCCAGCACCGTGTAGCCGTGGTTCCTTGCATCAAGCGGAATGTTATTGATCGACTGCGGACAGTCGCTGACCACTTCGAGGATCTCGCCTTTTTGCAGGGAAGGCATTGCCTCCAGGGTAGCGACCGCCGGATACGGGCAGGGTTCGCCGACCATATCCAGGCGATAATCAGGGATGATGTTTTTCATGCGCTCTCCTTCACGGTCCGGACCGCCGCCTGGCGGCGGAAAAAATGTCTCTCCCAGGCGATCACCAGCAGCAGGGCGATCAGCAGCAGCAGATAGGTGGCCAGTAGTCCGCCAAAGGGACCGAAGGCGTTCAGCAGGTTGACTTTCTGCCAGTGGGTGGCGAGGGGGGCGGCGATATCGTCCCAGCACCAGGCGAGCAGCGTTGAGCCGATGACGTTGCCCAGCCCAACCCACCAGTAGTGAACCTGGCCCTCCACCGCCCGGTACATCCAGCCGGTCTCACAGCCGCCGGCCAGCACGATGCCAAAGCCAAATAGTAGCCCGCCAATCGCCGCATTAGGACCGGCCCACATAATTTTCGGCGCCATCCCCAATTGCACATAGCTGAAGATACCGATGGCGCTCGCCGCCATGCCGAAGATAATCGCCTTCGCCATCACCGTCCGGCCGGTGATCCACATATCGCGAAAGGCGGAGGTAAAGCAGATCTGCGCGCGCTCGATAAGCAGACCAAAGCCAATACCGAACAGCATCGCCAGGCCGAGCGCCGGGTGGTCTGCGGCGGTGAGCAGGCCCCAGCCGATCATGGCGAAAAAGACCACCATCCCCAGGCGGAAACGGCGGCGCGCCTGCTGCGTTTTTTGGGTTAACGGCGAGGCGGTGGACACCTTTTGTATTTTTACCGGGATGCGAAAAAGGGGCAGCAGCGTGAAGCGGGCGCCAAACCAGGAGCCGATGGCGGTGGCGATGGCAAACAGCCAGGCGTGCAGGGAGAACTGCGGAATGCCGGTGAAGAAGGCCGCCAGGTTGCAGCCCATCGCCAGCCGTGCGCCGAACCCGGCGATGATGCCGCCCGCCACGGCCTGCGCAATGCGGATCCGGCTGCGTGGCAGGCGCAGTTTGACGTTATTCGCCCACAGCGCGGCGGCCAGGCAGCCGCCGAACATGCCGATGATCATCCTGCCATCGATGCGGGTCAGCGGCGACCCTTCGAGATGTATCAGCTGGTAATAGCCCCACTGTTCGCTGTGGACGCCCAGCAGCTGCAGCAGCTGACCACCCCAGCGGGTGAATTCGCCGGTCACCGCCCAGAAGGTGCCGGTGATGCCAAAATAGTAGGTAGAGAGAATGCCCGCGGCAATGACCGCCGGGACAGGAGACCAGAACCGGATAAGCCAGGCCTGTTTGAAGGATTGCCATGTCATAAAAATGCCTCTGAACTCAGAAGGTATTAACGGTCGATGACCGACCAAAGGGGGCAAATAGTACCCGCCTTAGCGCCTGCTTTCTCTGTTTTGGATCAAGGCCCTACGCTTGCGTCAGCACGGCAACCAGCGCCAGCAGCGCGGGCAGCGCCTGAATATAGAGAATTTTGCGGCTGGCGGTCAGCGCGCCGAAAATCCCGGCGGCCAGCACGCAGGCCAGGAAAAAGATAACCACCTGCACCCCCGGCGCCCCCAGCCACAGCCCCCATGCCAGGCCGGCGGCCAGAAAGCCGTTATACAAGCCCTGGTTGGCCGCCAGCACCCGGGTCTGCCGGGCGAAATCGGCGCTGAGGTTAAAGGCCCGGCGCCCGGCGGGGGCTTCCCAGAGAAACATCTCCAGCACCAGGATGGCGAGATGAATAATAGCGACCAGCGCAACGAGGAGAGTGGCTAACACAGCGGTCCTTAACGATTAGGGGAA
>ERZ772865.2812-NODE-2812-length-14421-cov-5.439301_pt1 | contig 14421 bp, 10 predicted proteins | sample MGYA00512133_ERZ772865 | MGnify/ENA primary metagenome ERZ772865 (study PRJEB29015, sample SAMEA2737722) | human gut metagenome | biome: human gut; feature: human-associated habitat; material: faeces | place: China | collected 2012 ...
CTTCGCTATGTTTTGACTGCATTGATATTGGATTAATTTTGCAGACTTCTATGGGTAAAACAATAGAAATGGATAATTTGACAATCCAAGAGACAATGAATTTATTGACATCTTCTAATTTATCGCCTGTTGCAGTTAAATCAGATTTATCAATGGTTGCAACAAGTGTTGTATCAAATACTGTGCTTGGTTCTTGTAAAGCATTAATTAATACTGCATTGTATAAAGTGGAAATTGTAGATGCTTCATATGACAAAACAAATCATGCTTGGAAAGGTAAATTTAAACTCACAAGCATTGAGGATAATACAATTACTCTCACAGGAAATGAGATATCTATTATTGTAAATAATGATATGGAAACATATCTCAAACAGAATATCCAAAGATGTTTAAATAAGCTTGATACGAATTATAAAGACTTAAAAGACTTAGAAACATCTGATGCTGATTTTAAATCTGAATTGGCTTATTACAGCTTCGACTATTTGAGTAGTCTAAAGGATTCTTTTGGTAATGTTTTAGGTATTATTCTTGAATCTGAACAGGAAGAATTAAAGAATAAATATCAGACTTGGTATAGTAATCGAGTTGGTTGGCTTGAATCAGAAATGAATAAAAGACAGTTACAAATTGATGCTGTCCATAGATTATATAACTATGATAATAAATCTGGCACTGTATATGATATTCAAAATTCTCTGCAAGATGAATTAAACTTAGAAACATATCTTTGGAAGGATATGTGGACAAAATTTTGTGCATTTCGTATGGAAGATACCTATCAGAATGATAATTATATCTCTGATGGATTAGATAATGGTGAGCTAGTAACTCGTGCAACGGAACTGATTGACGCTGCAAAGAAAGAGTTATATAAAGCAAGTCATGTACAATATACAGTTACTTCTACTATCAATAATCTTCTTGCACTTCCAGAATTTAAACCTATTGTGAATAAATTTGAAACAGGTAATTGGATTCATGTATGTGTAGATGAGAAGATATATTATTTAAGATTACTCTCTTATAAAATTTTCTATTCTGATATTTCAAAAATTGAGGTTGAATTTTCTACTGTTGAAAGAACATGGTCTGGTTCATCTGATATTCAAAGTGTTATTGAAAATGCACAATCTATGGCATCTTCATTCTCATATACAGCTCAAAAAGTAAAAAATAATGTTGCTGCTTCTAAGTATGTTCAAAACTTGGTACAGAAAGGAATGGAAGCTACTACAACAAAAATTGTAAATAATGCTGATAATCAAAATGTCGTATATGATTCTAGTGGTATTTTATGTAGAACATATGACGATTTAATTGATACATACGATTTATGCCAGTCACGTTGGATTAATAGTGGTTTATACGTGACTGATGATGGTTGGAAATCTGTTAAGGCTGCTGTAGGCAAGTATATTTATATTGATCCAGAAACAGGTAATGAAGTAACTACTATGGGTGTTATTGGAGATACTATTGTTGGCAAATTAATTATTGGGGAAAATCTTGGAATATATAACCTTAATAATTCTATGACATTTAATATTGATGGCTTAAGAATTACAAATGGAATAAACACATTTATTGTAAATCCAAATGATGAAAAATTATTTAGAATAACAAAATCTTCTAATGATGTGTTATGGGCTGACAAAAATGGTAATCTGAATCTAACAGGAAACATCACAGGTTCTAGTATAACAGGTGGAAAAATATATGGAACAACAATTAGCGGTGCTGAAGTTAGTTCGTCATCTTTTATTGGTGGAAATATTAATATTGGAGATGATAATTTTATTGTAGATGCTGGTGGAAATATCACATCAAAAGGAGTCCTTAATCTTGCTAACGGTGGAGTTACATATAATTCTAAAGATGGATTAAAAGTTACTGGTACAATAAATGCTAACGGTGGTACATTTTCTAATACTATTACTTGTACTGGCACTATTTCTGGTGGAATTATCAAAGCTTCACAATTTTTAGCAAATAAATTTAAAGCAACATCAGATGGTAATGCATATATGATTTCACCGTATATATCATCTTCTATTTATATGACAGGATTAGGAGATTTTGATGATAATTCAAATTACAAAGAAGTAATAGGGTCAACATTTATACATGGTGTATTTTATCCAATATTGTCTGGAAAATGGTATGCAAATGATTTATTTGCGTCTAGTTTTCATATAGATGCTGGTGACGGATATGGTGTAAATATAACAAATTCTGAAATTTCTATCGTTCCATTTTCTGTAGGATCAGCCACATCTAAAATTAATTCTAAAGGAATTGAGACAACAGGTAATATCACATGTCTTGGGACTATAAATGGTAACTCTTCCACTGCAACAAAATTAAAAACTCCACGCACTCTTACGATAGGTCGTGCTGGAAGGGTTTTTGACGGTTCAGATAATATCGGGTGGACTTTGGCAGACATCGGTGCTGCAACACAAAATGAAGTCAATAGTCTAAAATCGAGAATAGAAGCATTAGAAGGTAGAATAAATAGTTAATTATAATAATAAAAAGGAGTCAGAGGATGAAATTAAAAGGAATTGATATCTTAAATATCAGTGAGGTATTTTCGTTTCTTGCTACTAAGGAAGTAAACTTAAATACCGCTGTTACTATTGTGAATAATATAAAAATATTGTCTGTACCAAAACAGGTATTAGATGAGAAAAGGAATAAAATTGTTGCCGATTGCGCATTAAAAGAAAATGGACAGGTTGCTACAAACGATGATGGTTCTGTGAAAGAAATTATAAACAAGGAAGAATTCTACGAAAAAATGAACGCTTTGTTTTTAGAAGAAGTTGATATTGATGAAATGAAACCTGTGCCAGCGAAGTCATTATCGAATATTACTATTTCTCCACAGATGCTTGCAATTTTAATGCAGTTCAATTTAATTAAAGAGGAATGATTATGAAAATATGTACAGACTTTGAATTTGCTGGCGAAATGTTATCTGATTATGGTATGATACTATGTTCTTTTGATAGTGGCGGGGGAATTGAAACTTTTTCGTCTGGTGCAGATATCACATTTAATCAGATAAAGCCAATCGGCAGCAATCGTTTTAATTTATATTCTTCTACTTACGATACAGCTTTATCAGCTACTTTTCAGATTTGTAAGAATCCATGTCGATTAAAAAATCAAGAAGAAATGAGACTTTCATTCGAGGAAGTTTCAGCTATACAACGATGGTTGTGTCGTAAAGATGGGTACAAACGCTTTAAATTAGACAAGGAAGGCTATGAACACGTATATTGGAACGGAACATTCAGTTCAAAACAAATCGTCTTAAATGACCAAATATTAGGCTTAGAACTAACATTATATACGGATGCACCATTTGCTTTTATGGATGAAGTATCTACTGAGTATGAATGCTCGGCAGGTACTTCTTTTAATTTGTGGGATAACTCAGATGAGACTACAGATTTGAACAATTCTCTTAGACCAGATATGGAAATTACTATTTTATCTAATGGAATTTTTAAGTTGACAAATTCTATGGATACAAAATCTTTTATACTAAGAAATTGCAAATCTGGTGAAGTAATAACAATTGATGGGAAAAATCAACTTATTACTTCTTCTCTCTCGTCTCATAATTTAGCAAATGACTTCAACTATTTCTTCCCACGAATTATTAATACTTATGAAGAACGGTGTAACACCTTTACGCCTAATTTAGATTGCAAAATAAAAATAACCTACTCTCCTATTCGGAAAGTTGGAATTTAGGAAGGAGATGTATACAATAAATGAGTTTAGTTTTTAATCAAAAAATCACATTGGACTTGACAATATCAAGAGTGCAGAATGTGTATTGTAGTCAAGATGATGCAGATTCAAGAAATATACTTATTACTTTGTCTGACAATGGGAAACCATATAGTATTCCTTCAGAAGTAAGAATACTTTTAAAAATTTCAAAACCAGACAATACATATGTATATATAGATGAAGATGATGTTGATCATTTGTTTAGGAATGATGATGGTACAATATCCATTATATTGTCAGAACAAGCAACATGTGTACCAGGTATTTGTGAAGCAGAATTACAGTTCATAACTCCAAAAGAAACTATATCTACAAGAAAGTTTAATATTATTGTTAAAAAATCAGTAATAAATGATGAAGAAATAGAATCTGTCATCGAATCTAATATTATTCAAAAAATGATTCGACATTTGATTGATTTTATGAATCCACATAAAGTAAATAAAGAACAAGTTGGACTCGGCAATGTGCCAAATGTTATAACAAACGATCAGACACCAACATATGAAGAAGCTGAGGAATTTGAAAATATCTCTAGTGGAGAAAAATTGTCTATTGCGTTTGGAAAAATTCAAAAAGCCATCTCTTCATTACTTGGACACATTAATAATTTCGATAACCCACATAAAACAACAAAAAGTCAGATTCAATTAGGGAACGTTGATAATACTTCTGATGTTGATAAACCTGTTTCCACGGCACAACAGAAAGCAATTGATGGTGCTTATGCCAATTCAAATAAATACACAGATCAAAAAATAGCATATTTAATCAATGGTGCTCCCGAAACAATGGATACATTGAAAGAAGTTGCAGATGCCATCGAAAAAAACAAATCTGTTGTAGAAGCATTAGATAAATCTATAGGAACAAAAGCAAATCAAAATGAATTAGATACTCATACAGGAAATAATACAATTCATATTACTCCAAATGAAAGAACCGATTGGAATGATGCAAATAACAAAAAACATTCTCATAATAATAAATCTGTTTTAGATGGTATTACTTCGGAATTGGTTCAAAAATGGTCTAATGGAAGTTCTTTAACTGGGATCAAAGGAGACGCTGAGAAAAATTACAGAACAGGAAATGTTAACCTCACACCGGAAAACATCGGTGCTGCCACATCAGCTGATTTAACAGCGCACAAAAAAATAGAGGCAATAACAAGCATTGGCAACACTCATCCGCTTGGACATGTTATGGTATATGATGAAAAAGAAGAAGTGACTGGTACAAATCAATGTGCTGTTCCAAGTTTAAATCTTTTCCAGAGGGAAATAAATTTATTAAGCAGCAGTTTAGCAAAGGGTAACTACTTACCATTATCGGGTGGAACAATGACTGGCACTATTATTGGACAACATAAGTTACCAGGTAGTACGGCTTCAGATTCCAATGGAATGGTTCTCGGTGTTCAGACAACAAGCAATACAGGAATTTTTAATGGTAACGGAGATGGAAATGGGGCTGACGTTGCAAATCTAATCATCAAATCATGGCACGGAGTTGGATTTGTAGACGGTTGTTCTGGTCAAGGAATGACTGTCGGAATAGATTGCAGGAGTGGAAACATTACATGCAATTCTATAACAATAAGAAATGTCGGAAGTGTGACAGATTTATTAAATTCCAAGTTATCAACGTCTGCATCCTGTAATAAAAACTGGAATTGGAGTGGTAAAAATGAAACCCCAGCCTGGATATGGGGTGGTAGCGATGGAACTAATATGTATGTCTATAATCCGACATATATCCTGGTTCAGGGAATAAGAAATAGAGTAACAAATAGAGCAATGACTATAACAGATGATAACCATGTTAGAACATATGAATCTAATGGTGTTGGAATGAACGGAGCTATTAGCCTTGGTTCTGGAAATTATAGATTTTCACAATTATACGTTACATCAAGTTCGATATCAACTTCTGATAAAAATTATAAAGATGATATTAAATCACTTACAGATAAGCATTTACAGTTTTTTATGAAATTACAGCCAGTATCATTTTTATTTAAAGATGGTACATCTGGCAGAACACATATCGGTTTTATAGCACAGGATGTAGAGCAGGCAATGTCAGAATGTGGCTTAACAGATCTCGATTTTGCTGGATTCTGCAAAGATCAAAAAATTGACAGTAAATTGGTTGATGGCGAAGAAGTCAACGAACCTATCTTAGATGAAAATGGCAATCCAGAGTATATTTATTCATTAAGGTATGAAGAATTTATCGCATTGAACACATATGTGATTCAGGAGTTGTGGAAACGTGTTGATGCAGTAGAAAAACAAAATGCAGAGATAAAAGATCAGATTAAATCAATGCAGCAGGATATTGCAGAATTGAAAAAAATAAGAGCCTAAGAGCCGATTACATGACCATGTGTTGTGTAGCCGGCTCTTTTAATTCTATTCCAGAAAACAGGGAAAAAGAGAGGAAATAGGGAACTACAAATTAATGTAGTTCCCTATTTTTTACGATTTTTATAATATTTTTCATACCAACGTTCCTTACGAATATATCCGCAATCAATTTTAGGATCAATTTTTTCTTGAAAACTGCACTTAGATTTTGATATGCACTCCTCTTCTGCTGGTAAAAAATATGGACATTTGTTTATATCTTTATCGAGAAAGCATTTCATTTTAGGAGTTCCTTTACATAAATAAATTCTTTATTTTAATTTGTATATATCTCATATAAAAAACAGTTTTAACATCAGATATATACAAATAATTAGGTTTGATCTTTTGCACCAATTTTAAAATATTCTGCACCAATTTGACACCAATTAATGCCTACAAAGTAGTATTTTATAGGACAGTATAGTAAATATATTAAAAAAGGAAAGTACAGAAACCTTTGTATTTTCAATACTTTCCTTAATTATACATCTTTTTACAGATTCTTACTTCGCGTAATCTGTTACCCTTGACTCACGAATAACATTTACCTTAATCTGTCCCGGATATTCCAATTCAGCTTCGATCTGTTTGGAAATATCACGCGCAAGCAATACCATATCGGCATCGCTGATCTGCTCCGGAACAACCATGATTCGAATCTCCCTGCCCGCCTGAATAGCGAAGGATTTTTCTACACCCTTAAATCCGTTAGAAATATCTTCTAACTGTTTCAATCTGTTTGAATATGTTTCCAGTGTCTCTCTTCTGGCACCTGGTCTTGCTGCACTAATTGTATCTGCAGCCTGAATGATACATGCAATTAATGACTCCGGTTCTACATCACCATGATGCGCTTCTACCGCATTGATAATAATTGGTGACTCTTTGTATTTTCTACATAAATCCACACCGATCTGAATATGGGAACCTTCCATATCATGATCGACAGATTTACCAATATCATGTAACAATCCTGCACGTTTTGCAGTTCTTACATCTACACCGATTTCAGCAGCCAGTAATCCGGAAAGCTGTGCTACTTCAATGGAATGTTTGAGAGCATTTTGTCCGTAGCTCGTCCGGAATTTCATCCGGCCTAAAAGACGCACAAGCTCCGGATGGATTCCGTGAACACCAACCTCTAAGGTTGCTGCCTCACCTTCCTCACGAATCATTGTCTCGACTTCTTTCTGAGCCTTCTCAACCATTTCCTCGATTCTTGCTGGATGGATACGACCATCCACAATCAGTTTTTCCAAAGCAATTCTGGCAACTTCACGACGAATCGGATCAAAACCGGATAAAATCACTGCCTCCGGCGTATCATCAATGATCAGATCCACACCGGTTAACGTTTCTAACGTACGGATATTACGTCCTTCACGTCCGATGATTCTTCCTTTCATTTCGTCATTCGGAAGCTGTACAACAGAAATCGTCGTTTCGGCAACATGATCCGCAGCACACTTCTGAATTGCAGTCACCACATACTCTTTTGCCTTCTTATCAGCTTCTTCTTTTGCTTTGGCTTCTAATTCCTTGATGAGCTTTGCGGTGTCGTGTTTGACATCTTCCTCTACAGATTTCAGAAGATAATCTTTCGCCTGTTCGCTGGTAAGTCCGGAGATCTTCTCCAGTTCTTCCTGCTCCTTAGCAAATAATTCCTCGACCTCAGAAGAACGCTTTCTTAAGTTTTCTTCTTTTGCAGCAAGGCTGGATTCTTTTTTCTCCATAGCCTCTGACTTTTTGTCAAGGTTTTCCTCTTTGCTCAGTACGCGGCGCTCATAACGCTGAATCTCGGCTCTCCGTTCTCTGGTTTCCTTTTCAAGCTCATTTTTCGCTTTTAAATTCTCTTCCTTAGCTTCCAGGAGAGCTTCTTTCTTCTTCGTCTCGGCGACCTTCAATGCTTCATCTATTATTTCTCTGGACTTTTCCTCTGCGCTTCCGATCTTGCTTTCATAACTGTTTTTGCGGTAAGCGACAGCCACGATCCAGGTAATAGGAGCCACAATAATTGCTGTGATCAACACGCTGATTATTGGTGACACAGGAGCACCTCCTTTATTTAGTTTTCATTGTACTAATTACAACACTACAATTTTAAACTGTTTTATGCATTATGTCAAGTATAATGCCCTCATTCCGGCTACTTCTGTTCATCTCTACAAAGCCTTTTGCAGTCGGTCCTCTACTGTCGGAAAATGCCCTACTCCCACTGTTTCATCGCGCTGTTTATCGCCTCGTAAGAAAAGCCTTTTCTTGCCAGAAACGCATAGATCTTCTGGCGTTTCGCAGGATCCGGCTCCTCCGGATCGTAATTTTTCTTTCTCAGCAGCCCGAGGATCTGGGACGGCTCATCCACCTCCATATCCTCAAACACCATCTCCACCAGATCGTCGCCGATCCCTTTCTGGCGGAGGTCAAATTTCATCTGGCGGATACTCTTTTTGTTGCCGTTTTTCTCCACATACCGCCTCGCGTAGTCCTCATCATCCAGATACCGGTAATGTTTCAGAAAAAGGACCGCATCTTCAACAGAGGCTGGCGAAAACCCCTGTTCCGCCAGCTTCTTGCGCATTTCATTTTCTGTTTTTCCGGAAAACTGAAGATAATAAAGGCCTTTGTTCCGCGCCTCCCGAAACTCCTCCGGAACCGCGTCTCCATCCGCACCGGCATACATTTTCTTCTCCCGGTGCTCTTCCTGCAGCCATTCTTTCATCGATATTTTCCCTGTTTTTTATTCGTCAGCTTTCACAGCTTCCGCAGTCTCATCGACCGCCGGTGCCGCAGCCGCCTCACCAGGGGCAACATGCTGCGCTTCCAGTCCGTGAAGCTCTCTCACCTGATTCTCGATCTCCTCGCAGATCAGCGGATTCTGCGCAAGATACGTCTTCGCATTCTCACGTCCCTGACCGATCTTCGCTCCCTTATAAGCGTACCAGGATCCACTCTTCTCAACAATATTCGCATCTGCAGCCAGATCAAGAACATCGCCCTCGCGGGAGATTCCCTTTCCGAACATAATATCAAACTCAGCCTCTTTAAATGGCGGAGCAATCTTATTTTTTACAACTTTTACACGTACATGGTTACCGATCACCTCACCGCTCTGCTTTAAAGACTCGGTTCTTCTTACGTCAAGACGGACAGAAGAATAGAACTTAAGCGCACGTCCGCCGGTCGTTGTCTCCGGGTTTCCGAACATCACACCAACTTTTTCGCGGAGCTGGTTGATAAAGATCACGATACAGTTTGTCTTGCTGATGATCGCGGTCAGTTTTCTTAAAGCCTGGGACATCAGGCGGGCCTGTAAGCCGACGTGGGAGTCACCCATATCGCCGTCGATCTCCGCCTTCGGAACAAGTGCCGCTACAGAGTCCACGATCACGATATCAACAGCACCGGAACGCACCATCGTCTCTGTGATCTCTAAGGCCTGCTCGCCGTTATCCGGCTGGGAGATATAGAGATTATCGATATCAACTCCGATATTCTTCGCGTATACCGGATCGAGAGCGTGCTCAGCGTCGATAAATCCGGCGATCCCGCCGCGCTTCTGGACTTCCGCTACCATATGGAGAGCGACCGTTGTTTTACCACTGGACTCCGGTCCGTAGATCTCAACGACACGTCCTTTCGGAAGGCCGCCGAGTCCGAGGGCGATATCGAGGCTTAGAGACCCCGTCGGAACCGTCTCGATATTCATATTCGCACCGGAATCACCGAGCTTCATAACGGAACCTTTTCCATAAGCTTTTTCGATCTGTGTGAGAGCCGCGTCAAGGGCTTTTAATTTATCATCTTTATTCATATTCTTCCTCCAAGATCCGGCCCCGCAGTCTTTTCCGCGCCCCCGGATATCCAATAATCACTGATTTTCCAATCCGCATATTTCTTCACATACTTCACGTCCACGAAAGCAGGGCGCCGTATGCGAACAAATGTTCTGTACTGTTAATCATAATATAATCCATGTAAAAAGTCAACTGTTTCTTATCATTCCGACCGCTTTTGATCAAATCGCAGTTACGGTTCACGCCTTGCGCAACCCGCAGCCTTTTTTATTCACCGCCATACTTCGTCTCCTCTCCGGCAGATCTCCCGCATTTTGATACCGGATTTTTCCTGCTGTCCTCTGCTGCAGGATATCGTTCTGCCTGTTTTGCTTAACTGTTCGCTCAACTTTTTTCCTTAACTTCTTTGCAGCTGTACACCACCTTCACAGCTGCACCTTTTCTTATATTCTCACTGAGATCCGCAGCGATCCGCCGCCGGGACGATGCTTTTACGCATCATGAACCATCTGCCGTCCGGAACAGACTTCCCGGAACGATTTCAGATATCCGTACTATATCGAATTTCCCTGATGGTGTCAATCGGCATTCTCCACAAATTCAACCCCTCAAATTTTAACTCAACGGCAGTAAGACCGGATGTGTCCGGTACGTTCTCGCATCTCGCGCGGTCACCTGCGGCAAACGGTATCTTCGCACGAGTGCACATTCTCGCGCCTCGCGCGGTCGCTTACGGCAACCTGTTGCTTCGCACGAGTGCACATAAAAAGCGGCAGTCCATGCCCACAATACATGTTCTGCCGCCATTCTATTCTATTATATACGTGATATTCTCTGTACACCTGCCCGGATCCTATCTTTCCTTCGAAGCTCCCGCTACCAGTCCGCTGAGCGCCAGAAGCGCCAGAACATTCGGAATGACCATAAGCCCGTTAAAGAAGTCCGCTAAGGACCATACAAGCTCCAGCTTCAGGCAGGAACCGATCACGATGCAGACAACAACGATCAGCGAATAGAGCTTTGATGCCTTCTCGCCGAATAAATACTTCACGTTCACAAGTCCGAAGAAATGCCAGCTTAAGATCGTGGAGAACGCGAAGAAGAACAGGCAGACTGCAACGAAGATGATCCCCGCGCTGCCGAAGCCCTTCATGAATGCCGCCTGAGTGAGCGCGGTACCATCCTTTCCTGTGCTCATAACGCCTGTTGTGAGGACGGAGAATACCGTCAGGTTCAGGACGATAAATGTGTCGATGAACACGCTGACCATTGCACAGAGCCCCTGATGATGTGGGGATTCCGCCTTCGCTCTCGCGTGGGCATGCGGGGTGGATCCCATACCTGCCTCGTTTGAGAAGAGGCCGCGGGCAACACCATAGCGGATCGCCTCACGCACCGTGATTCCGGCGCCTGCACCGAGAACTGCTTCCGGCGCAAACGCGCCCTCGATAATGGAAAGAAACGCTGCCGGAAGAGCCGTGATGTTCATGCAGATCAGAATCAGGCTGCCGACGATATAAACACCGGCCATGATCGGAACGATCTTCTCAACTACCGTTGCCAGACTCTTTGTTCCTCCAAGGAAGATCACCGCTGCGATCACTGCGACAACAATGCCGACGATCACCGGTGAAAGTTCCACATGGAATACCTGAAATGCTTCCACAAACGCTGCTCCGATGGAATTGGACTGAACCATATTTCCCATAAAGCCCAGAGCAAGAATAATAAATACCGCAAACAGAGTGGAAAGCGCCTTTCCGAATGTGCCCTTGAACGCCGCCTTGATGTAGTAGACAGGACCTCCTGTCACCTCACCGTTTACCTCTGTCTTATATGTCTGTGCCAGAACTGCCTCTCCGTAGATCGTCGCCATTCCGAGGAATGCACTGATCCACATCCAGAAGATCGCGCCCGGGCCTCCGCCGATGAGGGCTGTCGCCGCTCCGGCAAGGTTTCCTGTACCTACCTGAGCCGCGATGGCTGTCGCGATGGACTGGAACGGAGTCATCTCGCCTTTTTCGTGCTTTTCACCGTTCATGCTGAAATGCCCGAATACCTGACGGACGCCCTCCCCGAACTTTCTGACCTGGATAAATCTCAGGCGGATCGTATAGTAAAGTCCGGTTCCGCATAAGAGAACGAGCAGGAGAAAGCTCCACAGAAAGTCATTTCCCTTTGTTACAAGCTGCATCAGTGTGTCCATTTTAATTATCCTCCTCTTTCATCATCATAGCCGCCAGCCTTTTCTTTAAATTTCCGGCTGTCCGGCAGCATGGAATATCCCCTCTGAATTTCCATGCAATAAAATAAGAGCTGATATTGATCAGCTCTCCAAAGAGTAGAACATTTGCATACAACGGGTTTTGTCCCATTGTGGTTATTTGTATGCCCTGTCCTTTTGCCTGAGAGATCGACTGGTACCATGGACATGAACCGGTCTTACACCTTCGGCGCTCCATACGGAGACTCTCCAGAGTGTCCAGACGGACGTTTGTCCGCCTGGACTGCACTTATGTGTTACATACTATCACAGTTTTCCTTCTGTATCAACGTGTTTTTGAAGTAAAGCGGCAAATTTTGTAATTTTTGTAAATATTGTCACATATGGCCTGCAGATCATCTGTCTTTTACTTCAATCTGACGAACCATTTTCTGGCCGCTCCGCATGAGCCTCCTGACGCTATTTTGCAGTTTCAAGCTCATGCTGCTTTAACGCCTCCGAGAACTCTACGCGGATCTCCGTTCCCTTACCCTGCTCACTCTCAAGGGTCAATTTTGCCCCGTGCTGGGCAACGATGTGCTTTACGATCGCAAGTCCCAGACCGGTTCCTCCCGTCGCCTTCGAGCGGCTCTTATCCACACGGTAGAATCGCTCAAATACACGCTCCTGATGTTCCGCAGAGATACCAATTCCGGTGTCCTTTACAGAAAGGAACGTATGCCCGTTCTCAATGCCGGTCGTCACCGTCACGGATCCGTCCTTTTTATTGTACCGGATCGCGTTGTCGCAAAGATTATAGATCAGTTCCTCCATCAGCTGCTTATCCGCGAAAACCGGCGCTTCTCCGCCCTGAACCCGGATCGTTACGTTCTGTTTCTGGGCATTCATCTGGAGCATGTCTACACATTCTCTCGCCAGCGGAAACAGATCCAGATCTCTATACTCCACATCTTTCTTTCCGCCGTCAAGCTGGGAAAGCTGGATGATATCATTGATCAGGGTCAGAAGTCTCGCCGCGTTTTTATGGATCTCCGACGCAAACCGTTCCGTATTTTCCCCGGACATTCCGTGTTCGATCAGTTCCGCATAGCCGGAGATCGCCGTGAGCGGGGTCTTGAGTTCATGGGACACGTTCGCCGTAAATTCCTGCCGGACCTGGGAGCTCTTTAAGATATCCTCATGCTGCTGCCGGATCTTATTCATAAACGGTACCAGCTCCTTGTAGGCCGCCTTCGTCCCAGGCTCCGAAAGATTCTCCGCCATCTGCTCAATCGGTGCCACAAGGTTCTTCGTGAAGTAGTTTGCCATCAGGATACAGAAGAAAAAGAGAAGGACAAATACTCCCACTACCGTCATCATCATGTTCTGGGTCAGGGCAAAAATATTGTCGCCCTCCCTCGCGATCCTTAAGATCCGTCCGTTATCCAGCCGGATCGCATAGTAGAACAGATTTTTATCCAGGGTCGTGGACCGGCGGGTTCCGCTTCCTTCTCCGGATTTTGCCGCCATATAGATCTCCGGGCGAGACTCATGGTTATCCATCACAGAAAAATCCGCGTTGCTGTCAAAAATAACGCTCCCGTTGGCATTCACCACCGTGATGCGCAGCGTATCCGGGTTCAGGTCGTAGGCATCCGGGTGCAGATCGGATATATCGTCGAAGATGTGCATATTTTTCATGACGAGGGCATCAGCCTTCAGATCCCCGATGACCTGTTTCCGGTAGACCCCGTAAAAAACAAATAAGGCACACAGCAGTGTCAGTAAAATTGCGAACACTGCCGTGGCCAGAAGTTCCATATGGATTTTCCGTTTCATTCGATCATATACCCCACATTTCTCACAGTGCGGATCATGGAACCCGCTTCACCGAGTTTCTGTCTGAGCGTCCGGATATGCATATCCAGAGTTCTCGACTCTCCTTCAAAATCGATGCCCCAGACACGCTCCAGGATGATCTCACGCGTCACAACGATCCCGGCATTGTGGAGCAGCAGCTTTAAGAGTTCATATTCCTTGAAGGTCAGGCTGCATGGGACATCCTTCACATACACCATGTGCTTCTCATCATCCAGGAAGATATCCCCCAGGGTCAGGAACTTGTCCTCCTCCATCGTTCTTCTGAGCACCGCCTTCACTCTCGCGATAAGCTCCATCACACCGAACGGCTTTGTCA
>ERZ772865.2814-NODE-2814-length-14405-cov-3.644878_pt1 | contig 14405 bp, 14 predicted proteins | sample MGYA00512133_ERZ772865 | MGnify/ENA primary metagenome ERZ772865 (study PRJEB29015, sample SAMEA2737722) | human gut metagenome | biome: human gut; feature: human-associated habitat; material: faeces | place: China | collected 2012 ...
CTTTAAATGCAGGTATCCTGCTGTGGCTGGCTTTCCACAGCCAGCGTTTGAGTTCATCCTCGGCTTCATCTACGTTTGTAAACTTTAGTAATAATCGGAGCTGCTCGTTAAGTAGGTAGGGTCGATACAACCGAGGGTTTTTGTGAAGCGATCAAACTAACACGGAGCTGCTGCTTTTCGGTCAGATGTTCGGGAGCTGTTTTTTGCGGAGGCAAAATGTAGTTTGTTGCAAAATATCGTGTATGTAGTTTGTTGCAAACAGTTCTTGTGGGCTACTCCAACCCCCTGTAAAAGCAATGGATGCGGCAAATTAAGACCTACATTCCCCCCATCCGTTGCTTCTGCAATCACCTACAAATGCGGTCTGCAACTTTCTGCATTTTACTTTTGCAATAAACAATCAAATAAGGATATGCAAATGAGGGGAATTAGGTATAAATTTATTGCGTACATAGGACCATTGCTATTCCTCTAATTACCTGAATTTTATAACTCTTCATATTTGTCAATTTAGTATGCCCTCTTTCTACTTTGTTTTCCATAGTTTTATATGATGTTATTAAAAACCATCCCTTTCCTTTTTATTTCATTGCTTAATGCATTGTGAATATCGTAATTTTCTATTCTTTCTTTCGATTAGTATGTTTTCCTAGTATAAGCAATGCAATTAATATCCCCAATACCGTGCCTACAGTATTATTAAAAATATCATCTAACTCAAACATTCCTCTATGCAAAAAAAACTGCAGCGACTCTATTACTGTTGTTAGCGTTATTCCTACAATAAAAGGAAGGATTACTCTCAATTTACGTTTTCCTAAAAAAGCAGTTGTTGCCAAAAAACCGACCGGAATAAATAAAAGAATATTTAAACTAACTTGTGACAACATTCCCTCTTTTCCCGAAAAAATTGCTCTATATGACCACAAAAAATCTAGGTTTGGTTCTTCAAATCTCTCACTCCTAAAAATAAGAAGTTTACAAATAATTGCAACCGTATAACCCACTAATAAAATTAGCACTAATTTTTGTAGTTGAAAATTATCTAATATATTTCTGCATATCTTTATCAGAAAAACTAATAAAATCACAACCACCCAGGCAATTAGATCTTGATGTGCATTTGTAAAATTATTAATATTATTCATTTTTCTTTCCTATTACATTTTTCAAAATACTTACTATTTTTTTCATTTCTGGATTCCAAATATATGCAATTATCGTTACAATTGCTGCTACTATGCCAACTAGAACAGCTTTCAGGAAAAAACTTCCCCATCCCGATACTGACATATTATGAAAAATCATTGTAGTTATTCCTACAACAATCACAGTAATCACTACATTTATCACGATTCCTTTATAGTAACTTCCCACTTTACGCTTAAAAAACTGTGCAAAAAGTAACTTTGGTTCATACCAAAAATACGTTGAAATTCTTGCAATCGATGTCGCAAACAAAATACCAGCAAGACCTATCCACTTTCCCAGAATAATCGATACAACTACATTGACTGCTGCCGTTGCTACCATAACATATTTTGTCTGCATATACATTCCTGTTGCTTCCCGATATGACCATATTGGCATTAATACCACTGAAAAATACATATTTATTACTATAGCTATTACTACAATCGAATCTAAAATATATTTTTCGCCCAGCCAAACCTTAATCAAATCGTTAATCATAATATAAACTCCAGTAATACTAATACAGCTTAGAATATAACTGATAAACTGCATACTTTTGTATACTGAATAATTCTTTTCAGCTTTTTTTTCTACTACTAAATTCCCTATACTTGCTGTAACTGAAGAAAATATAATATTAATTACCATCTGAATATTGTTCACTATCATTGTATAATTAGAATAATATCCAACTGTCACTGTTCCAATCAAAATTGAAATCAAGGTATTGTCCGTACTTCCAACCAGGGTATTTGCCACTTTATAAATAAATACTGATTTCACATTATCAAAAATCTTCTTTTCTTCTATTTTAGATAACTGTTCAACTTTATTACTGATATAAGGATACAGTTTCTGTGCCACATGTGACACGTAGAAATTGTTGGCATATGTAAATATAACTTGTACAATCAAATATATTAGGAAGTTTTTTGTTATAACCAAAAATACTGCACACGCTATCGTAGACAAAAGACTAAAAATTGTATTATATTTCGATACCAAATAATTTTTTTGATCCGCATTCAAAATACAAGTTTTATACACAACTAAATAAGAAGCCACTGTATTAGCCAAATATAATAAATAATACACAGTCAAGTAAGGAATATCCTGATCTAAATTCACCAAGTATTTTAAAAATGGAACTATTCCTATTCCTATTATAGTAATAACTGTTGCAATAACTGTATATATCTTTTTATATAACTGAACTAATTGGGCAAGTTTATATTCATCCTTCTCCGCCAATGGTTTGTACATGCTAAATACCATCGCTGTACCAAATCCAAGATCTGCCAGAGATAACATCTGAAGTATCTCGCTAAATAATCCATTGATTCCTAAATATTCAACACCTAATACATATATAAAGATGGTTCTACTTACAAATCTAAGTAAAACAGTCGCCCCCTGACTAATAAGTCTATATATAATATTGCGTAATGAATTTCCTACTCTTCCACTTGCCATTAATCTTTTCCTTTTCCCACTAATCCTCACTTGACTTTTTAAGTCATATACTTTTTTATTTTATTTTTCAAATTACCACTAATATTTCTTTTATATCCTTTTACCAACAAACGGTTTAACTTTTTCTTTCTACAATGATCGTAAAATCTAATTTGCTCTTCTGGAATTTTTTTAATAAACTCCTCCCAATTTTGATAAGCTTTTTGTATTGTGGCATCATTTAATATCCTTTGAAGTCTTTTCCTTTTTTGAGCAATAGAATTTTGTTCCCGCACTGTCATTAAAATAAATGATGGCATCCTTGTTGCAAAAAAATAATCCATTTGTTCTTCATCATTTTTTCCCACTTTTCTTCCAAAACTCTTAAGATCTGCAAAAGCATCCCTATATTTTTCATACAAATCAGGATGGAATTTATTTGTTGCACCAATTTCCGTTAATCTGTAACCATATAATTTTTCATCAATCATCCATACACTTTTTGATGCCAGATATGCTTTCCAGCTAAAAAAAAGATCTTCTCCATAAGTCATATTTCTCTCAAATTCAATATTATATCCTAATAACATTGATGTCTTGATGAGCTTTGTCCAGGCAGAAGTTAACACTCCTGCCTGGACAAGATTTTCTGAGCTTTGTACAAATATGGGCTTTTCACTATACTTTTCAAAAATAGGTGACTTGCGAAAAGGTACATAATTGCATACCACCATATCCGCCTTTTTTTCAACTGCTATTTTATACATATGTTCAAGATAATCAGGAGATAACTGATCATCTGCATCCAAAAAACATACATACTCCCCTGTCGCCCTTTTTATTCCTCTATTTCTTGCCGTACTCACACCACTATTTTTCTGATCCATAATATACAGTTGTGGCATTCTATCTTGATACATTTTCAAAATTTCAAAACTTTTATCGGTAGAGCCATCATTTATTGCAATTAATTCATAATTTTGAAAGCTTTGTGCCTTCACACTCTCCAGAGTCTTTTCCAGATATTTTTCCACATTATACACAGGCATAATGATACTAACTAAAATATTTGATTCCATTTTATATCCTACTCTATTTCCAAGATAATACTATTTTTATATTCTTGATCTATAATACTATCTGTAATATTTCTTCCCTCTTCAACTTCATTCACATATTTTTGAAATCCCAAATTTCCTCCTCTCATCAACTTGAATTCTCCATCACCAAATCGTGCAATAGATTTTTTTCCATCAATTAACGTATCTAAACTTTTCACACTTGATAGAATACGTGGCTCTTTATAAAAAAAGCGATTCATTCTTCCTAAGAGTCCTTTTATTCTAAAATCAATTCCATTATACAATGTTCTAATCACTTACCATTCCTCCGATACTTATATTAAATATCTAGCTATTATCAATATCCTTTTCGCAATATCTTTCGCAATATATCTACCCCCCAACGCATCACTCTATAATATGCCCGTTTAAATATTGATGGAACATTTGTATAACGCTCCAAAGCTTCTTTACATCCTTTTTCTGCATATAATTTATAAAATGCATCCCTGTCAGGATTTTTCTTGGTAGGAGCATAAAGAGTACGCTGTCCTGCTTTTGCAGTTTCCAATGTTTCCTCTCTGCTGTCAAATATATCTACAATACGATTATATACATCCATACCTTTATCAGTATTCAACATCACAACAGAAATCCCTTTATCATCGTCCCATTGTGGATATTTTCTTCCAATGCCCCAAAAATCTCCCAATGTAATATCTCCGTAACGTTTTGTTGTTGTAAACTTACATTCATAACAGGAAGGTCTCAATGACAGGTTATTCAGGAACATCCCCTCATATCGATCATAACCACTATAAATATAATGCCTCTTTCCATTATCAAAGCGTACTTCCATATAAAGCCTTTTCCATCCTCTTTCCTTATTGCGGAAATTCACAGAAATTGGTTTAGCACCACCTTGTTTTTTACTAAGATACTCCAAATAATCTGCGAATAATTGAGGAGATGGAACTCCATGACAAAGCACATCTACTGCAAATAAATTTTCATACTCTTTTCCTAAATAATTATGCAGCCCTGCCGTCTGACATGGTGTCCCTGAAAATAAGATCTTCTTTCCTGAAAGGAGCTTTTTCTTAATTTCCTCCATTGTATTTCCCATATGGCTTTGAACATACTTAGAACTTTTCAGCTTATCTAATTCATCCAGACTCGTTGCACAGATATGTCTGGCAACCATATTTTCATCCAATGCACATCCGTAAACCTCTCCACCACTTTGGATAAACTGTTTTGCCAATTCATAGAATACTCCACCAGAAGAACTTGTACTACGAATTTTTTCATTTCTATTTTTTTCAGCCAACACTTTTTGTGGAATTGTTCCCTCGTCATGATACAATACAGGACAGACAGCTTTACATTTTCCACATTCAATGCACCGTTCTTCATCTACTACTGGATATAGGAATCCTTCTCCATCTGGCTGCATGGTAATACATTTCTTTGGACAGATCTGACTGCACGCTGTACAACCACTGCATTTTTCGGATCGACTGATTTGAATATGCTTTTTTTCTCTTTCAATTTCTTTCGGTAATACTGAAATTTCTTTCATTGCAGAATCCAAAAAATCGTGTACACGCACTTTTTCCTTTTCGATAATTTGATCTATATATTGATAATCAATCGGCTGTCGAAGTTCTTCCACATTATTATCATTAAAAATACGATTTTTCAAACCAAATCGTTTCAATAGGGTTTCTAACCTACTATTCATCGTCTGACCTTTTTCACTTCGATTAAATACTACAAATTGCTTATGAAATAAAATAGAAAATACAGCACCATGAAATGAATCTACGAAAACCATTTCTGCTTTCCGAATAGCATCCACTACCTGATCTGGACCAAATTTCAAATATTCAGTTGCTTCTCCATTCAATAAATCTACATACGCTAATCCTTTTATCTCCTGCTGGATATAGGCATCATATTTTTTTTCACGAATTCCCAAGAAATATCCTACTGCAAACTTTGATGGCAATTTAGTTTCAGCCTGATCTGCCATTTGATTCCATTTTTCCAAAGATATTAACATTGTAGGATCAAGAAATACTTCTGCATTTTTTCCCGTCAGTTCTGTAATGATTTCAGCCGCACGCTCTTCTCGAACTGATAAATACGGAATTGATCCTATCCATTCTGAATATTCCGGTAACATCGTATTCACATCCGAAATTCCTATACTTGCAGAAAGTGCAATTCTCCTGCTTTCTGGTGCAAATTGTAAAAATGCATTACGCGTAGCTGTAGGATAATTAGGATTCCAAATCTGATCACTTCCACATACCCACGCATCATAAGATTTTACCCATGGTTCATTATCATCACTGGTAAGATGCAACAATTCTGATTCATAATTGATATATTTATTATCAAATTCTTGAAAAGCTACATTACGTTCGGTTATCGCCTTTTTTATTTTATCTTTATTCTTCAAAAAATACCGTAAACGAGCAACTGTGTTCTTTTTACGATTACTCAGGTAATAGATATTTAACAGTCTACTATCAACCGCTTCTTTAATATGTATTGGATTATATCTGCTAAATCCGCTTTTTCTCAATGACTGCGAAGTTTTCTTTTCATATTTAACAGTATACACTTCACCATATTCACTTAATAATTCCTGCACCGCATAATTTTGTAATCTATTTCCATAATTATTTCCAACTAAGGTGATTATCCCTGTCTTCATTTAGTTTTCCCCTATATACTTTTTCAAATACTGAATACTATCATTTCGTTCAATTTCAAGAATTTCATTTACCCTAGTATAATTTATCGGAGTACCTGCTGTTTCGTCCAAACTGCCTGCATCGTATCTTCTATTTTCCAAATGAAATTTATCCAATAACGTGTCTATTCGACTTCCCATGCTCTGAAAATTTTTTTCTTTTCTTTCAACTACAACAAACGGTCTTTCATTAAGAATAGCAAACACACATGCATGGAATGAATCTGTTATAATCACTTCCGCATTTCTTTCTAAGAAAAGGAATTCTGATGGTCCGATATTATAATATGGGCTGTCTTGAGAAATCACATCAATAATCGTTAACTTATTGGCTTTTGCAAATTTTTCAATATCCTGATTTATCTTACTATCTTTCTCTCCGAGAAAATATTTTAAAATATAATTTCCCCCGTCATATAATTTAGGCTTTTTTTCAATTTTTTTCCATTCTTCCGCTCTTAATAATAACGTTGGATCAAGATGCAAATAAATATCTTCTCTTCCCGTTAATTGGTTCGCAAGTTCTTTCCCTTTTTCTTCTCTGACAGAAATCGCTGCCATCCTTTTCAGATATTTTGAATATCTTTTTTTCTTATTCTGTGCAATCGTATCAGTCCCAAAACTTGCTGCATAAGATATAACCTTTATTTTAGGAGAAAAATATCCAAAATTAGCCTTATCATTCTCTGGATAATCTGAATTCCATATCTGATCACTTCCACATACCAGACAGTCAAATTCCTGCAACCGATGATTTTTCGTAATATTATTTATCTTAATATCTGAAAAATGCACAAACTCTTCATTAAATTGTTGAAAGATCTGCTCCCTCTGGGACAATTTTCCCTTCCTGGGCATAATAATTTTTTTTATATATCCTTTCAATCTGCACGATTTATTTATCAACGTCTCACAACAGCATGGAGTAATTTTTTCAATCACCTGTTGCAGTGCATAATTTTGAAGTCGATTCCCATAATTTCCGAGACCAGTAATCGTTATAATTCCAACTTTTTTCACGGCAAATTCTCCTCTTACCCTCTTCCCCCTGTAAATAATTTCCATATATCTGGAGTATATCTCTTCAAAAACTCAGCTATCACTAATAATAAACCTATAATCATCCAGGGGACTATGATATATTCTATGATACTTAAGACTCCTCCTGCTATTCCTATTTTTTCTAAAATGAGATCTATAACTCTTTGAAAGCATTGCAAAACCATTAGATGACTACAATATAAGAAAAATGAATTTTTCATCCAGCTTTTAACTTTTATTTCCGGCAATACATCAAATACAAACCATAATGCACATATATATATAATTCTCCATCCATGGCTGATCACTGCATTTCTCACATGAAACTTATCAATCAATATGTAAGAACTGATCAAAAGCAAAATAATCACTAATCCGATATATACTTTTTTCTTATTTCCAGCTTCTACTAATGATTTCAAATTCAATGCAGCATAACCGCCAATCAAATAATAAATCCACTGATAATTAAACATCACAAAATTATTTGCATTTACATTCAATGGTATCTGCATAATCCCATTATAATAGAAAATAAAATTCATTCCAATACAGCATATTAATAAAATTAATCCACTGAACTTATTTCTGATTACGTAATATACTATTGGAGAAACAATCACAAAAAGCATTAAATATTTTACAAACCAAAGAGGACTAAATTCCGCATTTAAAATCTGAAATAAAATATTCCACACATTTTTCCCTATTGTAATATTTTTTATCAATCCTGCCTTGCTCGATCCAATCATAAAAAATGCATATATTATATTCCATAAAATGTACGGTATCAATAATGTATGAACTCTCGAGATTAATTTTTCCTTCAAATTTGATACCTTATATGTTCGAAAGAAAAGATATCCTGATATCATGAAAAAGAAAGGAACGCATGTCTCAATTAAATAAAAAAGAAAGTTATATATCCAAGTGGCGTACCCCCCCCCTAAAAATTTCCATTGTGTATGCTGATATACTACTCCTATGGACAGTAAAAATCCTAATATTGTTATTTTATTGCTAAATGATATTTTTCTTCGTTCCATTTTTATTTTCCATTTCTAATTGCAAACTTTCTATAACGCTTAAAATAAAATATATAACCTGCTCCGTACAAACTAACTGCAAGAACTGGATAAATCGAATTTTTTATAATATTTTTTTTGCGATGTGCTATTGCCATTGCCAAATAACGAATCGTATCTGCACACTTTTGCTTAATTGTTGTATCAAATTTCAAACGTTGATTGATATAACAAAAATATCCCTGCGGATTATTATATAGGAGTTGTGCCATATTGGCTGTATAACCATCTTCCAAATATTCACATACATACAATGCTTCTCGAATCAATATAAGTTTTCCTTCCTGATCCAGTAAATCATAAAGATATGCCTCTGGTATGAATTTTTCTCCTTTAAATTGCGGAAAAGAATATCTTTTCAGGATATCCGTACGATAAACCAATATCGTATCCCCTTGAAGTCCTGAATCATAAAATTGTCTTAATGTTGCTTTATCTATCTTTGAATTTGAAAATGATGTTACACACTCACCTGATGTTCGTTCTTTATATCCAATTATCCCTATGCTATTCTTTTTTTTGTATTTTTCCCAGTGCATAAGAATCTTTTCAATTCCATCATCCTTTAAGTAATCATCTGAATCTACACAAACAAATAATTCTGTTTCGGTTTCCTTGACTCCTTGATTATGAGCTGTCGGTTTCCCTGCATTTTCCTGATAGAAATATTTAATATCTAACTTATGTTCTGTTACCCAGGTTTTCACTAATTTTTCTGATTCATCTGTTGATCCATCATTTACTATAATCCATACAAATGACTGATCTGTCTGTCTTTTTAAAGATTCATATAATCTTGGTAATGTATCTGCCCGATTATAAACCGGAGTAAATACCGTAATCTTAGCTTTTTCATGTTGCTCCATTTTTATTTGCTCTCCAAATTCAAATAAAATTTCTGTACATTCTTCGAAATCACTTTAATATTGTATTCCGTTTCCAATGCTTTCAATGAGGCTTCTTTTCTTTTTTTCATTTCAATATCATTTAATATAGTTTCAATTCTATCTTCCCACAATTCATTACTCTCTTTAAGACTTAACTGACCAAATCTCCCCGTCCCTAAATTAGCAGATTTTGGAACGTTCTCAGAAGCTAAACAATACATTCCATTCGTCTGTGCTTCTACTGCTACAATTCCCAGCCCTTCGTATAATGAAGGGAATAAAAAAATATCTGATGCACATAAAATTTCAGGTACATCTGTACGGTTTCCCAAAAATTTAATCTTACTTGTTGTTGCATCTTCTTTCATCTCATCTAATAGGGGACCCACACCAACTAAAACTGCATATAACTCTTTATCTTTCTTCATCAGATCATTCAATATCATAAGAATTCGTTTATGATTTTTTTGTTCCGCAAAACGTCCCACATGACAGACCACTTTTCCTGATAAAGGAATATCAAGTTCTTTCCTTTTTTCATTTCTTACTTCATCTGAATAAACAAATCGTTCCATCTCTATTGCATTTTTCCACACAACAGCTTGTCCATATTTTCTTGGGAACAACCATTCAGCAGCTTCATCTGAACATGCGACAAAATGAGTAGCATATCTTTCGATATTATATCCTGTAATCATTTTATAAAACTTCATTACTTTTGGAAGGTCAGTTCTAGCATTATGTGAATGTGCAATACGATATGGAATTCCAACTTTCGCTGCTATCTTTAATACAATGCCCATCTCCCTATGCATATGCGTATGTATAATTTTAAATTCTTCTTTATGCTCATTCAAAAACTCTTTTATCTTTTCTGCATAGTCTTGGCCATTTTCAATATAAAAGATTCTTGCTCCTAATTTTTTTACATCTTCATCCAATTCTCCTTTTTTTTGAACAAGGAAATCAAATTGTATTATCTTCCGATCAATATTACGATAGAGATTCATAATGACCATCTCTGTTCCCGCATTATTTAATTGCGGATAAACCTGTAAAACTCTAATCATTTTTCTTTTACTCTCCTCTAACTAAAGATACTGCATCCTTTAAATATAAAACTTGTAAAATGCCATAATACTCCACCATCAAAAACCAGGACATATCTTACCATACCTATAAAACCTGCAATCAATATGCACCTTTTTATAATCAGTCGTATGGATAAATCCAGTTTTCTGCTTACAACTATATATCCTAACAAAATACCATAAAATAGTACGAAATAATCTTTTTCTCTCGTCAATACAATCCAATTACTGCATAATGTAAAAATTGGTAATGTAAAAATAACTAATTTTAAAGAAATCAACCCTTTCCGGCCAAACTCTGCAATTCGATCATAAAAAATAATACAAAAAATTATAATTATATAGCATTCCAGTGTGTGAATAATACTGATGCTTTCTAATGCTTCAGACCAACCTTCAGATTTTTGTTCAAAACCTATAATACTAATCACTTTTTCAATCAGTCCACTTAAATCCACCAGATTTCTTAAAAACCACGTAGGTGCAAAACCTATTGCCAGGTTTCTCAAAATCTTTTTTGACATCGGGATATATTGTGCAAAATAAAGAGGAAAAAGTATAATTGCACCACGATGTATATAAAATGCAACAAGGCAACATAACATATATCTGACGGGCTTTTTATTTACTATATATTTCAATGCATAACAAAATACAGCCAATGTCATTCCCTGTCTGATACTAATAAAAGTGTTGTAGAACATCAATTTATACATAAAAAGTGCTAAAAAAATTCCCCACTCTTCTATAATTCCTTTTAATCCATTGTATAAAAGTACGTAAAATAATGTCGAATATCCCAATAGAAAGCCGAAATAACTAAGACGTAAAAACCTTCCGATCGAACATAGCAAAATATATCCTGATTCGTAATTTATATTTACCCCTTCATTTACCCCTGTAAATATATATTTCAGTACCGCACTAATTTGCGGTACTCCATTATACACGTTTTCATATGTATATACATCTGAACCGCCCATATAATACCTGGTTCCCGACATAAATATCAAAAGCAAAAACACAATAATTCTTAAAATTTTTTCGTCTTTCTTTTTAACAGCAGTACTTAATGCATTGATTGCATAGGTTAAGCTATATATAATCATCTTTTTCTCTCTTATACTTTCAAATTATTACACCACAATTTTTATATACATTTATCATATCACTTATATACTGATCTATGTTATCCAATTCTTCAGCTCTTTTATTTGCTCCACTTATCTTTTTCCTATATAGTTCACTATCAGATAATAGAGAACCAATTTCTTCTACAAAAGTCTCTTTTGAATCACACAACTTTCCACATGACTCGTCTATAATCCCCGGCAATCCCCCAACTTCTGTCGCTACAACAGGAACACCTAGTGCTAATGCCTCTACAGCAGCCAAACCAAACCCTTCCCACCGAGACGGCATACATAAGACTTTACACTTTTGCAAAATTTCATATGGATTTTCTAAAAATCCTTTCAGATTAATAATCTCTTCCAATCCCAATTCCTGTATTTTTTCTTCAACTATTTCTCGCAATTCTCCATCACCAATCATAACTGCTTTTACAGGCATCTCACGCTGAATATCATTCACTATTTCTATATACTCCAGTGGATTTTTCGGTTCTGATAATCTTCCAAGAAATGCTATATCGTATTCTTCTCCACTATTTGAACCGTCAGTTTTTCTTCTAATCAGTTCCACCGAAATCGGATTCCCAACAATTTTCTCCTTCTTATCAAAAAATCTGCCAAATATAAATTCTTCAAAAACTGAATCTGATACCCCTAGCATATATTTATATTTAAAACATGTCATTCCATATGCCAGCGTCTTCAGGCAAATTTTTTTCAACCATGGGCAATTATTATGTATATGCGAAATTACCGGAATCTTTTTAGCTGAAACAGCACAAATTATACTTGCTGTAAAATCATGTGCATGAATAATATCAGGGTTATATTTTTTTATAACCCTTTTTATTTCTCCTACAGACATTTTCTTTATCGGTTCGTATTTTATTTTTTCTTTTTCTAGTCTTTTCCTGATACTTCCCTCTAAAGAAACGTATATCAATTCTATATTTTCTATGTTTCTTTTTTGAAATTCGTTAATAATTGAAATCACAACATTTTCAGCACCTGAAAACGAACCTGTATTTAGTACATGTAATATTACCATTTTTCGTATCCTGAAGTAAAACTCTACCTTTCTCCTTGTTCCTTTTATTAAAAGTAAATTTGCTTTGTTCTGTTTAAAACTTCTTCCATCTTATATTTTTCTGCTTTGGATTGATTCTTTTTTCCAAATTCTTTTCGTTTCATTTTATCATTTGCAAGTTCGTTTATCTTCTTCCTAAATTTCTCCTCATTCATTGGATTACATAAGTACCCACTTTTTCCCTCTTCAATAAGATCTACATTACCACGGATTTTACTTACTATACATGGTAGTCCACTTGCCATTGCCTCCATAAGAGACACTGAAAGTCCTTCTCGAATTGATGGAAACACAAAAATATCAGCTGAATTATAAAGTTCTGAAATGTCTGTCCTATATCCGAGAAGATGTAACTTTACATTTTTTTGTTCTGCCAATTTTTTAAGGAACTCTTCTTTATCACCTTTTCCAGCAATAAAATAATGAATATTTTGATTCTCTAATGCTCCTATTGCTTTAATAATAACTTCATGATTTTTATTTTGATTCAATTCTCCAACCGATAACAGCATAATATCCTCCGCATCTAATCCAAGTTCTTTGCGTTTAGCAGCTCTATCAAACTCTCCATTATTAAATTTTTTTATATCAATCCCAACTCCTGGAATATACTCTATTTTCTTTGCTTTCATATGCTTCTTTGCAAATATATAATCTTCCTGATTAATCGTAATCAATACATCTGTCAACTTTGAACACATTTTTTCTATTGGATAAAAGACCAACCAATTTTTTTCGGTGCTCCTTTATAAAAATGAAAACCATGTGCAGTATAAATTACTTTCATTCCCTTTTTTCTTGCATTACAAGCTGCAATTCTAGCTACCACTAAACTGATCGGAGAATGACAATGCATTAATGTATATCCATTTTTTTGCACATTTTTCTTATTTCCGTTATTGAAGTTTTAATTCCTTTTATATTCGAAATTTTTCTTGGAATCGGAATATGATAGACTTTAACATTTTTCAATTTCAGCTTTTCAATTAATGCTTTAATTCTTTCATCTGAAATTGTATTTCCTTCTTTACAGTTACATGCCACATCCACATCATACCCTTTTTCAAGCAATAATTCTATATTTTGCATATTAAACTGATCGATCATAGATGCAACAGACGCAACAATCAATGCTTTCGGCTTCTCATCCTTTTTTTTCATTACTTTCTGTTCTTTCAATACTTGCTTCAAAATCAACCACCTGATAATCAATTCCCTCATACTGCGACATTGCTAAAGCATATGTGCTATTTCCAAAAGCTTTATTCACCAGATCACTTATTTCCCCTGGTATTTTTCCACATAATTTTATTGCTGGTGTGAATAATTTCGTTGTAATAATTCTTTTTCCTGACACTTCTGCTATTTTCTTTACCATGTCAGAGGTTTTTGTCCATGCTGGATTCTGAGGAATCAACACAACAGCTTCTAATGTAAATAATTTTATTAGCATGATCTGACATAAAAACTCACATAAATTATCTATATGAAGCATGGAACGCTCGTTAATAACCTCAGGAAATACTGGAAGCTTTCTCGCCATCTTTGCCAGTATGGGATAATTACCTTTATGACCTATAATTAGTTCGTCCTTAATAATATTCAATTGT
>ERZ772865.2828-NODE-2828-length-14365-cov-7.003354_pt1 | contig 14365 bp, 8 predicted proteins | sample MGYA00512133_ERZ772865 | MGnify/ENA primary metagenome ERZ772865 (study PRJEB29015, sample SAMEA2737722) | human gut metagenome | biome: human gut; feature: human-associated habitat; material: faeces | place: China | collected 2012 ...
CCCTGAAAGTTTTATTACAAGCTTTTAGGGGGTATTTATATGTCGAAATAAATGAGTTGGTGTATTTTATAAACTCATTCTATTTATCTTTTAAGTTACTACCGTTGACTTATCTTCTACATTTTTGTAACTGTTCAAACCTCTGTAATTATTTAAAAACCTACATTACCATGGATTAGTGTCACTTCGTTCCGGATCCGTATCTTCTTTTAGGTTGGCAAGCCTTGGATTGTGGTTGGTAATCTCGATCCGGAATGTAGTTTCGTCAACCGGTATCGAAGATGTGCCGATCTGCACGGCGCTGATCGGTCATCTCCGGCTACGTTAATCTTTTCCCGGCTTTGCCGGAAAATTCTGTGTATATCGGTGGAAAATATCTTCCAGCTGATAAACTTCTGTATGCAATGCGATAATCGGACAGCGGCGAACGGCAGCCTCGAAAAACAAGGCTTCCCGTGGATCTTTCCCTTGAGGGGAAGTTAAACGCCAGCAGTTCGGAGCCTGTTGTGAGGTGTGAGTGAACAGTTCGCTTTTACTTAGCCAGTGTGTATCGCTTCCCGGGCTGAATTCAACGCGAAGTACCATCCCTTCGTCTGCATGTGTACAGATCTCTCCGATCGGTCGGTCCGCAACGATTTTTCCCTGGTTAATGATTATTACCCGGTCACAAATCGCTTCTACCTCCTGCATAATATGGGTCGATAACAACACCGTCTTCTTTTTTCCGGTTTCTTTGATCAAATGCCTGATCTCTTCCAGTTGGTTCGGATCGAGTCCCGTCATCGGTTCGTCCAGGATCAGAATCTCGGGATCGTGCACCAAAGCTTGCGCTAATCCCACTCTCTGCCTGTATCCCTTCGATAATTGTCCTATTTTTTTTTGAATTTCCGGCTCGAGTCCGGTTCGCTCTATGATCGCATTCACCTTGGCTACAGGCCGGCCGACACGATAAAGCCGGGTCACGTGAAGCAGATATTCCCGGATATACAGATCCGGGTAGAGTGGGTTTTGTTCGGGTAAATAGCCGATAATCGCTTTGATTTTCAGCGGATTTTCACGCAGATTCATCTCCTTGATCCTTACTTCTCCCTGATAGTCGTTCAGACAGCCGGTAATGATTTTCATGGTAGTAGATTTACCGGCTCCATTAGGTCCTAGAAAACCGCATATTTCACCTTCTTCCAGCCTGAAACCGATATCGTCCAGCGCCTTTTGCCGGCCATATGCTTTACTGACATGCTCTAATATTACCGACATATTCTTTTCGATTAAACGCGACTCTGTTTTTATTTAAACCAACTGTTCACATCCTCATAATTCAGAATGTGGATGATCGTTTTGCCGTCTGCAGTGAAATTATGATGTTTACAGGCAAAAAGATTACCGGTCATTTCATTCATTTCCTCACAGCTGAGTGCCGTATTGTAACTGATTGCCGAGGCCTTTGCCAAAGCCAGTACCACCCGTTCTTTCATCTTCTCCCGGATACTGCCCTCCGTGTTTTTATAATGTTCGATCAGTTCGATCAGCACTTCCTTCGCCCGGGTATAAGATAAGTCCGGTGGGGTGGCATGTATGGCATAACCGTTTTTACCGAAAACATTTAATTCGAACCCTAAATATTCCAGGTCTGCAAGAATTTCTCCTACCAGCATAAAATCGCCTGCCGACAACTCCAGTATTTCCGGGAACAGACTCTTCTGCCCCGTTACCTTTTGCGTATTCAGGGTCGTCATATATTTTTCGAATAAGATGCGTTCGTGGGCTCTTTTCTGGTCGATCAGCATCAAACCGCTTTGTACCGGCGTAACGATATACCGGCCTTTCAGTTGGAAATAGCAATTCGTATGCGGTACCACCGGATTGATATTTTCGGTCATTTCCGGTATCGAAGTCTGAATCGATTCCTCCTTTTCCTTTAAGCCGTCGAATAAGATATCCCAGTTGGCCGGTGCTTTTTCCTGGTGAAAACTGCTTGCCGTGCGACTGGGATGTTCGAAATCCGAATCCTGTGGATTAAGCTTACTGCTGCTGTAATTGAAAGGATTATAGTTCGGATTATAGTTGATTCGCGGAACATAGGGGGCTGCTGGCTTCTCCGTAGGAATGAGTTCGATACTTCCAGCCGTATCGAAGTCCAGGGGAGGAGTGATATTGAATTTTCCCAGGGCTTCCTTGATACCTGCCAACAGGATTTGGAAAAAATCCGTCTCATTCTGGAATTTGATCTCCGTTTTCGTCGGATGTATATTGATATCGATTAAAGACGGATCCACCGTAAAATAGATGAAATAGGAGGGGATACAATCCACACCGATCAGTCCCGAATAGGCCTCCGTCACTGCTTTATGAAAAAACGGATGCTTCATAAAACGGTTATTGACGAAAAAATATTGTTCGCCATAAGTCTTTCGGGCTTGTTCCGGACTGCAAATGAAACCTTTGATATCTACCAGACCCGTGGCACAATCGATATTGATCAGTCTCGAATTGATCGACTTGCCGAAAATATTTACGATCCGCTGACGTAGTCCCGAAGGGGATAAGTTGTAGATCACATTTCCGTTGTTCGACAAACAGAAGCTGATCTCCGGATTCGTCAAAGCTACCCGCAGAAATTCATTGGTAATATTGCGCAATTCCGTCGTATCGGATTTCAGAAACTTCCGGCGGGCAGGAATATTATAAAAGAGGTTCCTGACCGAGATGTTCGTACCTTTCGGACAGCTGACAGACTCCTGATTTTTTAGTTCCGAAGCCGCGATAAAGATAGAGGTGCCCAATTCATCTTCTTCCTGCCGGGTTTTTAATTCCACTTCCGATACCGAAGCGATAGAGGGAAGGGCTTCTCCCCGGAATCCTAAGGTGTTGATACTGAATAAATCCTGTGCCGAAGCGATTTTTGAGGTTGCATGCCGTTCGAAAGCCATCCGGGCATCCATGTTCGACATGCCTTTCCCATCGTCGATCACCTGTATGATCGCTTTCCCGACATTCTTCAACACTACCTGAATATGCTTAGCTCCTGCATCGATCGCATTCTCCATTAATTCCTTGACAACAGAGGCAGGACGTTGTACGACTTCTCCTGCTGCTATCTGATTGGCTACTGAATCGGGTAAAAGATGAACGATATCCATATTGATTGATGTAGTTAAGCTAATGTGCCGTTATATGATAGGACAAAGATAATGGATATTTGTCAAAGTCCCAGAAATCGCAGGATACCGTCCGGATTCTTTACAAACACATAAAAGGCCATGATGAACAACAACGTCAGGATCATAAACAAACGCAGCGCATAATTGCTATTCAGCCCGTTACGGTTCGCCTTCCGTTTTTCATACTCCTGTCTGAATTGTCCTTTTATATTCGGGATATAAGTTTTATCGTCGTCCTTTAAGCCGAGTTCTGCTTTTACCCTGCGCTCCCGTTCTTCCCGTTCTTCTTTGGCAGGATCCCAGTAGCGGGGTTTCAGATTGAATCTTCTGTATTCCGGTTTTTTAAATATCAAAAACATAATTACTACTGATTTTCAAGTAAGTGTGGTGTTGTTGAAGGTACTTACTATGATGCTACAGGAATCGCAGCTATCGCAAGCATTCCTTCAAGAGATGAACTTCTTGCTAAGTTCCTTGGAAGCATCCAGTCACCTATTACAAACTTTGCCCGCGTTATTAAGCAGATCGCTGAGAAGAACGAAGAGGTTGCATAATATCGCAGCATAAAACGATTATCGACGAGGCTGCCTGAAACTTATCAGACAGACTACGAAACTTAATTAAAGACTATAAAAAGGAGATTATAATAATGACTACACAGGAAATTATCGAAGTTATTAAGGGTTTATCAGTATTAGAATTAAACGATTTAGTTAAAGCATGTGAAGAAGAATTTGGTGTTTCTGCAGCAGCAGGTGTTGTTGTAGCAGCAGGTGCAGGCGCAGGTGCTGCAGCTGAAGAAAAGACAGAGTTTGACGTTGAGCTTACAGAAGCTGGCGCTAACAAGGTTAAGGTTATCAAGGCTGTTCGTGAAATCACAGGTCTTGGCTTAAAGGAAGCTAAGGAAGTTGTTGATGGCGCTCCTAAGGTTATTAAGGAAGCTGCTTCTAAGGAAGAAGCTGAAGAAATCCAGAAGAAGCTTGAAGCTGAAGGTGCTAAGGTTACTCTTAAGTAATTTAAAACTAGAGGATTACAACTTTAATATGGCAATATGATGAAAAAACACTTGATTTTTTGAGTTATATTTGGTATATTATAATAAATGTGAAAAAGTTCCAGTTGTTTTATTGACAGCTGGGACTTTTTTTGCTATTATGGATAATGCACTATTATGGTATGGTGTGCATAGTTTTTGTACACATATCTATAATGTAATAAATTAATGTAAAGAAAACTAAGGGGTGAAACGTCAATGGAGAAAAACAGAATACGTCCAGTAAAGTCAGGCAAAGCGATGCGTATGAGTTTCTCAAGACAGAAGGAAGTTCTTGAGATGCCTAACCTTATTGAGGTGCAAAAAGATTCTTACCAGTGGTTTTTAAATGAAGGCTTAAAAGAGGTCTTTAACGACATCTCTCCAATTGCAGATTACAACGGAAGGCTCAGTCTTGAATTCGTTGATTTTGCATTATGTGAAGAGGAGAGAAAGTACTCTATAGAAGAGTGTAAGGAAAGAGATGCTACATATGCAGCTCCACTCAAGGTACGTGTAAGACTTCATAACAAAGAGAATGAAGATATCAGCGAGCATGAAATCTTCATGGGTGACCTTCCTTTGATGACTAAGACCGGTACATTTGTAATTAACGGTGCAGAACGAGTTATAGTCAGCCAGCTGGTACGTTCACCTGGTATTTACTATGATATACAGAAAGATAAGTATGGAAAGATATTCCTGTATAGTTCTACTGTTATTCCTAACAGAGGTGCATGGTTAGAGTATGAAACAGATGCTAATGATATATTCTATGTTAAGGTTGACCGTAATAAGAAGGTTCCTATTACTGTTCTTATCAGAGCATTAGGATTTGGTACTAATGCGGAGATTCTTGATATTTTTGGCGAGGAACCTAAGCTTCTTGCTACTATGGAGAAGGATACTTCTACTAACTATCAGGAAGGTATTCTTGAACTTTATAAGAAGTTAAGACCAGGAGAACCATTATCTGTAGAGAGTGCTGAAGCACTTATTTCAGGTATGTTCTTTGACCCAAGAAGATATGATCTTGCACACGTAGGAAGATATAAGTTTAATAAGAAGCTTTCTTTCAAGAGCAGAATTACAGGACAGGTTCTTGCTGAGGATGTTGTTGATGAGAACGGAACTGTTATTGCAACAGCAGGTGAGAAGCTTACAAGAGAATCAGCACAGGCTATTCAGGATGCAGCTGTTCCTTCAGTATTCATTACTGTAGAAGTTAAGGCTGCTGATGGTACAGTATCTGACAGAGTTGTTAAGATTCTTTCTAACCGTGCGGTTGATATTACTAAATGGGTTGATATCAGCGAAGAAGAAGCTAAGGAGCTTGGTGTAACAGAGTATGTATACTACCCTGTTCTTGCACAGATTCTTGCTGAGAATGAATCTTTAGAGGATATTAAGGAAGCTATTACTAAGAATATTGCTGATCTTATTCCTAAGCATATTACAGTGGAAGATATTCTTGCTTCTATTAATTATAATATGCACCTTGAATATGGTGTTGGTACTAAGGATGATATCGATCACCTTGGAAACAGACGTATCAGAGCTGTAGGAGAGCTTCTTCAGAACCAGTTCAGAATTGGTATCTCAAGAATGGAAAGAGTGGTCCGTGAGAGAATGTCTACACAGGATCTTAGCGGAATATCTCCACAGTCACTTATTAATATTAAGCCTGTAACAGCTGCTATTAAGGAATTCTTCGGAAGTTCGCAGTTGTCACAGTTCATGGATCAGAATAACCCTCTTAGTGAGATTACTCATAAGAGACGTCTTTCAGCCCTTGGTCCTGGTGGTCTTTCAAGAGATCGTGCAGGTTTCGAGGTTCGAGATGTACACTATACTCATTATGGTAGAATGTGTCCTATCGAGACTCCTGAAGGACCTAACATTGGTCTTATTAACTCTCTTGCATCTTATGCAAGAATTAATGAATATGGATTCGTTGAAGCTCCTTATCGTATTGTAGATAAGTCTGATCCTAAGAATCCAAGAGTTACTGATGAAGTGCGTTACTTCACAGCTGATGAGGAAGATGATTTCCATGTAGCACAGGCTAATGCTGAGATTGATGAGAATGGTTATTTCGTAAGAAATACTGTATCTGGACGTTACAGAGAAGAAACTTCTCAGTTCGATAAGAGCCAGATTGATCTTATGGATGTATCTCCTAAGATGGTGTTCTCAGTTGCTACATCAATGATTCCATTCCTTCAGAATGATGACTGTACACGTGCCCTCATGGGTTCTAACATGCAGCGTCAGGCCGTACCTCTTCTTATGACAGAAGCTCCTGTTATCGGAACTGGTATTGAGAATAAGACTGCTGTTGACTCAGGTGTATGTGTAGTTGCAGAGGCTGATGGTGTTGTTCTTTCTTCTGAATCTAACAAGATTGTTATCAGAGAAAAGGATGGCAAGGCGCGCGAATACAAGCTTACTAAGTTCTCAAGAAGTAACCAGAGTAACTGCTATAACCAGAGACCTATTGTTTTCAAGGGTGATGAGGTTAAGGCAGGAGATGTTATTGCTGATGGTCCATCTACATCTAATGGTGAGATTGCCCTCGGTAAGAACCCTCTTATCGGTTTCATGACTTGGGAAGGTTATAACTACGAGGATGCTGTACTTCTTAGTGAGCGTCTCGTAAGAGATGATGTGTATACATCTATTCATATTGAAGAATATGAGACAGAAGCAAGAGATACTAAGTTAGGACCTGAAGAGATTACAAGAGATCTTCCTTCAACAGGTTCAGATGCTGTAAAGGATCTTGATGAGAACGGTATTATCCGCGTTGGTGCTGAGGTAAGAGCCGGAGATATTCTTGTTGGAAAGGTTACTCCTAAGGGAGAGACAGAGCTTACTGCTGAAGAGAGACTTCTTAGAGCTATCTTTGGTGAGAAGGCAAGAGAAGTAAGAGATACTTCACTTAAGGTACCTCATGGTGCTTATGGTATCGTCGTTGCTGTTAAGACATTTACAAGAGAGAACGGAGATGAACTCTCACCAGGAGTTAACAAATCTGTTCGTATATATATTGCACAGAAGAGAAAGATTGGCGTTGGTGATAAGATGGCTGGTCGTCATGGTAACAAGGGTGTCGTTTCAAGAGTACTTCCTGTTGAAGATATGCCATTCCTTCCTAATGGCCGTCCTCTTGATATCGTACTTAACCCACTGGGCGTTCCTTCACGAATGAACATTGGACAGGTCCTTGAGATTCATTTAAGTCTTGCTGCCAAGGTACTTGGATTTAACATTTCTACACCAGTATTCGATGGTGCAGATGAGAATGATATTATGGATACTCTTGATATGGCAAATGCTTATGCTAACCATCCATTCGATGATGAAGAGCTTGCAGCCCAGAAGGCTGAGGCTGAGAAGAATGGCGAAGAATATCCTGAGGATATGGTTACATTTACAGCACAGTATAAAGATGTTCTTAATAAAGAGGTATTTGATTACCTTTCAGAACACAGAGATCACAGAGCTGAGTGGAAGGGTGTTCCAATCGGCCGTGATGGTAAAGTAAGACTTAGAGATGGTAGAACAGGTGAGTACTTCGACAGCCCTGTAACTATCGGATTCATGCATTACTTAAAGCTTCATCATCTTGTTGATGATAAGATTCATGCACGTTCAACTGGTCCTTACTCACTTGTAACTCAGCAGCCACTTGGTGGTAAGGCTCAGTTCGGTGGACAGAGATTCGGAGAGATGGAAGTTTGGGCACTTGAGGCTTATGGTGCTGCTTATACTCTTCAGGAAATCCTTACTGTTAAGTCTGATGATGTTGTAGGACGAGTTAAGACTTACGAAGCTATTATTAAGGGTGAGAATATTCCTGAACCAGGAGTTCCAGAATCATTCAAGGTTCTTCTTAAGGAACTTCAGTCACTCGCACTTGATGTTAGAGTTCTTGATCAGGACAACAATGAAGTCAGACTTCTTGAGAGTTCTGAATATGAAGTTACTGATTTCAAGAAGGTTCTTGATGAAGGTAATGGATACAGAAGAAACAGCAGAGAGGAAGAGGCAGAGTACAAGGCTGGCGGTATGTCAACAGTTACTCTTAATGAAGATGGAACAGAAGATGCTGTAGATTCAGATGATGGTGCTGATTTTGATATGGCCGATGATTTTGATGACGATTACGGCGATGGCAATTCAGATGAATATTAATTAGAAGGGAGCACTATAATGGCAGAAGAAATTAAATCAAATAAGTCAATGAAATTTGATAAGATTCAGATTAAGCTTGCTTCTCCTGAGAATATTTTGGAGTGGTCTCATGGTGAGGTTACCAAACCTGAAACAATTAACTATAGAACACTTAAGCCAGAAAAGGACGGACTTTTCTGCGAAAGAATATTTGGTCCTAGCAAGGACTGGGAGTGCCACTGCGGTAAGTATAAGAAGATTAAGGACAAGGGTATTGTCTGCGATAAATGTGGTGTTGAGGTTACTAAGGCCAGCGTAAGAAGAGACCGTATGGGTCATATCCATCTTGCTGCACCAGTATCTCACATCTGGTACTTCAAGGGTATTCCTAGCCGCATGGATCTCATTCTTGATATTGGTCCTAAGAACCTTGAAAAGGTATTATATTTTGCTTCATATATTGTAATTGATCCAGGTGAAACAGATATTCCTTTCAAGAAGATTCTTTCAGAGACTGAATACAGAGAACTCTGTGAGCAGTACGGAAGCAAGGCTTTCCGTGTTGGTATGGGAGCTGAGGCAATCCTCGAGCTCCTCCAGATGGTTAACCTTGAAGAAGAAGAAGTAAGACTTAAGGAAGAACTTGCTAACACTACTTCTCAGAAGGCTGCCAGACTTATAAAGAGAATTGAAGTTGTTGAAGCATTTAAGAATGCAGGAACTAAGCCTGAGTGGATGATTCTTACAGAAATCCCTGTAATTCCACCAGATTTAAGACCTATGGTCCAGCTTGATGGTGGACGTTTTGCAACTTCAGATCTTAATGATCTTTACAGAAGAATTATTAACAGAAATAACAGACTTGCAAGACTTCTTGAGCTTGGAGCTCCTGAAATTATTGTACGTAACGAGAAGAGAATGCTTCAGGAAGCTGTTGATGCTCTTATCGATAATGGACGTAGAAATGGTCGTCCAGTAACAGGTCCTGGTAACAGAGCACTTAAGTCTTTATCAGATTTATTAAAGGGTAAGCAGGGACGTTTCAGACAGAACCTTCTTGGTAAGCGAGTTGACTACTCAGGACGTTCAGTTATCGTAGTAGGACCAGAACTTAAGATTTACCAGTGTGGTCTTCCTAAAGAGATGGCTATTGAGTTATTCAAGCCATTTGTTATGAGAGAGCTTGTAAGACGTAATCTTGCAGATAATATTAAGAAAGCTAAGAAGAGCGTAGAACATCTTGAGCCAGAAGTATGGGATGTACTTGAAGACGTTATTAAAGAGCATCCAGTTATGCTTAACCGTGCTCCTACACTTCACAGACTTGGTATTCAGGCTTTCGAGCCAATCCTTGTAGAAGGTAAGGCTATTAAGCTTCATCCACTTGTATGTACAGCGTTCAATGCCGATTTCGATGGTGACCAGATGGCTGTCCATCTTCCGCTTTCTGTTGAGGCTCAGGCTGAGTGTAGATTTATGCTTCTTTCACCTAACAACCTTCTTAAGCCATCTGATGGTGGTCCTGTTGCCGTTCCTTCACAGGATATGGTACTTGGTATTTACTACCTTACACAGGAAAGACCAGGTGCAAAGGGTGAGGGCAAGATTTTCAAGAGCATTAATGAAGCAGTTCTTGCTTATGAGAATGGTATAATTACATTACATGCCAAGATTATGGTTCATGTAACTAAGAATGTTAACGGAGAAGAGTTTTCAGGTAATATTGAGTCTACACTTGGAAGACTTATATTTAATGAGATTCTCCCTCAGGATTTAGGATATGTTGACAGAAGCAAGGAAGAGAATTTATTACTTCCAGAAGTTGATTTCCATGTAGGAAAGAAGCAGCTTAAGGATATCTTACAGCATGTTATCAATACTCATGGTACTACAACAACTGCAGAAGTTCTTGATGATATCAAGGCTATGGGTTATAAGTACTCTACAAGAGCTGCCATGACTGTTTCTATTTCTGAGATGACAGTGCCACCAGTTAAGAAGCAGCTTCTTGCTGAGGCAGAAAAGAAAGTTGAACAGATTACTGTTAAATATAACAGAGGTCAGGCTACTGACGAGGAAAGACATAAGAATGTTATCCGCGTATGGCAGGAGACTGATGATAAGATTAAGGATGCCCTTCTTCAGGGTCTTGATAAATATAACAACATCTTCATGATGGCTGACTCAGGTGCCCGTGGTTCTAACCAGCAGATTAAGCAGTTAGCAGGTATGCGTGGTTTGATGGCCGATACATCAGGTAACACTATCGAACTTCCTATCAAGTCAAACTTCCGTGAAGGTCTTGAAGTACTGGAATACTTCATGTCTGCACATGGTGCTCGTAAAGGTATGTCCGATACAGCACTTCGTACAGCCGACTCTGGATACCTGACCAGACGAATGGTTGATGTATCTCAGGAACTGATCGTTCGTGAGACAGACTGCTGCGAAAACAGACCGGAAATCTCTGGTATGTATGTCAAAGGCTTCATGGATGGAAAAGAAGAAATCGAAAACCTTCAGGAACGTATCACAGGTCGTTTTGCATGTGAGACTATCACAAATAAAGATGGTGAAGTTCTTGTTAAGGCAAACCATATGATCACCCCAAGACGTGCTGCACGTATCATGAGTGAAGGTGTAAGCAAAACTGGTGGACCGATCGAAGAAGTCAAGATCCGTACAATTCTGACCTGTAAGTGTAAGGTTGGTGTCTGCGCAAAATGTTATGGTGCAAACATGGCAACTGGTGAAGCTGTTCAGGTTGGTGAGGCTGTTGGTATTATTGCTGCGCAGTCTATCGGTGAGCCTGGTACACAGCTGACTATGCGTACATTCCATAGTGGTGGTGTAGCCGGTGGAGATATCACACAGGGTCTTCCTCGTGTCGAGGAGCTTTTCGAGGCAAGAAAGCCGAAAGGTCTTGCCATCATCACAGAGATTCCTGGTGTTGCTGTTATCAATGACACTAAGAAGAAACGTGAAGTTATCGTTACAGATCAGGAAACAGGTGAATCCAAGACTTACCTTATTCCATACGGATCCCGTATCAAGATCACAGACGGACAGATCCTTGAAGCAGGTGATGAACTTACAGAAGGTAGCGTAAATCCGCATGATATCCTGAGAATTAAGGGTGTACGTGCAGTTCAGGATTATATGATCCGTGAAGTACAGCGTGTATATCGTCTCCAGGGTGTTGAGATCAGCGATAAGCATATCGAAGTTATCGTTCGTCAGATGTTGAAGAAAATCCGTATCGAAGATAACGGAGATACAGAATTCCTTCCTGGAACACTGGTTGACTTCCTTGAATACGAGGACGTTAACGAGCAGATGGAAAAAGAAGGCAAACAGCCTGCAGATGGAAAACAGGTTATGCTTGGTATTACCAAGGCATCTCTTGCTACAAACTCCTTCCTGTCAGCCGCTTCCTTCCAGGAAACAACTAAAGTTCTGACTGAAGCCGCTATCAAGGGTAAAGTTGACCCGCTGATCGGTCTGAAAGAGAATGTAATCATCGGTAAACTGATTCCTGCAGGTACCGGTATGAAACGCTACAGAGATGTAAGGCTCAACAGCACAATGCCTGAACCGGAAGTAAAGGTTGAAGATATAGCCGAAGAACTTCCGGAAGATGAAGAAATCAAAGATGATGAGATGGTCACAATGGATGAAGAACTTCCGGAAGACGAAGAATTCGATGTTGAAGAATCTGATGAAGAAGAGGCTGCTGAAGACGAAGCTGATGATCAGGCTTCAGACGATGCAGAAGACAACGAATGATCCAACGGAGTAGATAACTTATCCGGACTGATTTGATATGAATTCACAAGAGAACTATCTGTGCCGACAGATTTTGCCGGCGAGGTAGTTCTCTTTTATTTTCCGGAACATTCCATTGCCGAAAAAAGAGAAAAATACAAAGAAACTGCTTTTTGTGTTATAATACCAGTACATTATGAGCAGGTAATGAACTGTGAAGTATTTTTACAGTTATGATAAATATACATTTTTGTTTCCGGTAACAGCTTGTAAAAAGCATTGACCGGGACAGGGAAGGAAATAGAAATTGAACAGAAATGGAGGTGCAATATGGATAAAGAACTTCCGGTTTCAGCATGGCCGGAATGGAAAATCATAGAGAAAATCGGCGAAGGCTCTTTTGGAAAGGTGTATAAGGCACAGAGAACAGAACGTGGAAAATCTTTCTATTCTGCTATCAAGATCATCAATATACCCGGAAGCCAGAGCGAGTTGAACAGCGTACGTTCTGAAACAGGGGATGAGCAGTCCACAAGACAGTATTTTCAGAATCTGGTTGAGGAATGTATTCAGGAAATCAGTACCATGGAATACTTTCGAGGAAACTCTTACATTGTCTCTGTAGAAGATTTTAAAGTTATGGAATATCTGGATGTCATTGGATGGGAGATTTCCATAAGGATGGAATATCTGACAAGTTTTATGGATTACTGTGCGGAAAAGCAGCTTACTGAGAAAGAGGTAATAAAGCTGGGAATGGATTTGAGTAAGGCACTGGAATATTGCCGGAAACTTAAGATCATTCACAGGGATATCAAGCCGGAGAATATTTTTGTATCCAGATTTGGCGATTTTAAGCTTGGAGATTTCGGAATTGCACGTGAACTTGAGCGAACCATGAGCGGATTTTCCAAGAAAGGTACTTACTCTTATATGGCGCCTGAGATGTATAAAGGTGAGAAATATGACAGCAGGGTAGATATTTATTCTCTTGGGATTGTGCTGTACAGGCTGATGAATCATAACAGACTGCCATTTATGAGTCTGGAAAAACAGTTTATCACTTACAGGGATAAGGAAAATGCATTAAATAAGCGTGTTGCAGGAGAGCAGATGAGTGCACCTGTGGATGCAGGAACACAGTTTGCCCGTATTATCATGAAGGCCTGTGCTTATGATCCTGCACAGAGATATCAGACACCGGAGGAGCTTTATAGTGCGCTGGATGATCTGAAAAATGGAAGATCTGGCAGAATCCGGCAGTTACAAAACGGTGTTCAGAAAGCAGGAACGGATAAAACAGAATCATATAGTGCAATTGCACAGAACGGCAGAGCAGCACAGAATGTTACATCAGATGCCGAAAATGTACGAAAAAGTACAGTGCAGAATACGTCAGTACAGAATACCCGGGGAAATAAAAAAACATCAGATTTTCAGAATGCTGCAAAAAGAAAACGTGCTGTAAACAATGTTTCGGAGAGCAGCTTTACAGATAAAGAAACAATGTCAGTTGTAGCAGAACAGAAAATACAGCCACAGGAAACGCCATCAGAAACAGTTGCGATAAGATCTGCGCGTGCTGTGGAAGCCAGAAAGCGAAGACGCAGGAAGAAACAGCTGCTGCGCAGGGCATTGCTTGCAATTGTGGCAGGTACAGCGATACTTATGATGGCCGCCGTCTATTACAGAGTAAGTACAGATCATGCTCAGGAAGGACAGGAGGATAATCCGATCGCAATTCTGGATGATGAGAAATACAGCTCCACAAAATCCGGATCCAAAGATTTCTCCAAAGCTCTGGATACGATCAAGGAGCAGGCAACAACTATCACAGATAATCTGAACAGTTACGACTGGGTTGGAACAGAAGGAACTGTTCTGCGATATCTGAGAAGGGTAAAGACCACTCAGCAGGCAGATGGAAATCTGGATATTGAGAGTGAATGCATGAAAGCTCTGGTCTATCCGGCAGAATCCGGAGATGGAGTTTATGAAGAATATTTCTACTGGGGAGAGAAGTTATTCTTTGCATATATCTGGTATGATGAAACTTCAGAATATTATTATTATAACGACGGCGAACTGATAAGATGGATCGATTCCAATGGAAAGTGTCACGATAACGAAAAAGATAATGAGGAATTCGTGAAACGTGGCGAGAAATACTGGAACCCTGCACATCGTCCATTTTGACGCTCACGCCGACCTGCGGGATGACTATCTCGGC
>ERZ772865.2839-NODE-2839-length-14296-cov-23.750860_pt1 | contig 14296 bp, 10 predicted proteins | sample MGYA00512133_ERZ772865 | MGnify/ENA primary metagenome ERZ772865 (study PRJEB29015, sample SAMEA2737722) | human gut metagenome | biome: human gut; feature: human-associated habitat; material: faeces | place: China | collected 2012 ...
CTGCGGAATACGATCCAGCACGGCGACGGCATCCTCATAATCCCGATGCAGCTTGGCGTCAGCCAGCTTTTTCAAGGTGCTTTCCTGCGTGGCTTTGTCCAGCGACTGCTCCAACTGCTCCGTTTTCTTTTTCAGCTTTTTATTTTCGGCAGTCGTGACCGTGAACGCCGTATTGTACTTTTTCAGTGTCGTGTGCATCTGCTCCACAGCAGGAATATACTTGTCCAAAAAAGCGCCGATTTCTGCTGCTTTCCCCTTGACATTGAACGCATTGACGCCTGAAAGCAATTCTTCCAGCTTGGCCTTCTGCTTGGTCAGGCGGGTCATTTCCTTGAATACCCGCGGTGGGATGTGGTCGCGTCCGGTTTCACCGGCACTCTCGCCGCGCTCCAAATCGGGGTATTTCTTCACAATATGCTCCCAAAATCGGTCCTGCCACTGTGTCAGCTTCTTCTTGTTGCCGACGATTTCTTTTGCACAGAGCCGCCCGTCCTCCGTCAGTGGGACGAAAGAAAGGTGCATATGGGGCGTTTTCTCGTCCATATGCACCACAGCGGATATAATGGTTTTCTGGTCTTGGTGTTCCCGGATGAAATCCAGCGCCTCCTGAAAATAGGCTTTGATTTCAGCTTTCTTCTTACCCTTGAAGGACTCTGGCGTTGCAGTCACAAGAGCCTCCACCAGCCGCACGCTGTCCGAACGGGTGCGGCAACCGGCATCCTTGATCTGCCGTTCTGCCTCTGCCCGGTATTTTTGTTCCGGCGTAATCAGGTGAAAATTCAAGTGGCTGCGGGACGTGTCCACGTCGGGATTGCTGGCGTATTTCTCCTTGGTGCGTTCGTTGTGAGACTCGATATGCCCAATCTCTGGCCCCTTATATTTGGCAAAGCGGAGAATGGCGTACTGTGCTTTCATCGGCGCTGACCTCGCTTCACCCACACGATGTCGCAGTCCAGCACATCGGCCAGCTCCACGACCTCCTTATAGCGGATGCTCTCCCTTTGCAGCTTGGCGGACAGATTGGAAACGCTGTCAGACCAGCCATATTCGTCATGAAGAAGATCGACAACCTCCTGCATCGTAAAACCAGCGCGGACGATCTGCGCCTTGATTTCATTGCGTACATTCATATTCAAAAATCCTCCCAAATTCAGATCATGAAAAAGCGATGCCAGCACGCCATTCGGCGCATCCGCTTCGCTGTCTGGTGTAAAAATCTGTTCTGCTCAAATCCGCTGGAAACGCGGCGGTCGATGCCCTCTTCATAGGTGAGGGGTATCGACTTTACGAAGCCGTGTGGCATTTCATAAAACCGTGCAGATGCACACTTTTTCGTAATGCCGGTACGCTGTTCCGAGCAGCGCGATTCCGTGAAGCTATTTCTGTCAACGGTCAAATTCTTTGCGGATTTCACTTGTCTTGATTCACGCCCCCAAATATAGGCTCTGCCAGTCAGCATTCTTCCTATATAGCGGTATTTGGGGCAAAACGCTGCGTACATACGTACACAGCACAATCGAAGAAAAATCATCGCCAGTCCTCCGGTACGTACGTATGCTCCGAAATGTCGGAAAACCCATTTATATTGGGTCTGGCAATCGCTTCAATCCCGAAGAAGCCCCAGACCCGCCGACCGGCAGCATTGGTGATCTTGTTGCAGTATTCAAGATTGTACTTGCTTTGGTTCGCAATCACACTCTCGCTGAAGCTGCGGCGCTTTAACGGTGTCAGATTGTTTTCCTCACACCACATCCGGTAAATTTCGTACAAGTCTTTAGAGCTGATGGTACAGTCTGCTTTCAGCCGGATATAGCCCTCTGATTCCAGAAAATCAAAGACGTTGTTGTTGTCCCGTTTGACCGCCTCCCGGTTATCCTGTGTGCGCTGGCTTTCTGTGAATTTGAAGTTGTTGGCAACAAGTCGCTGCAAGCCATCAAACGCCCACAGGAAAATGCCCTCAGCCTCTGCCTTCATCTTTTCGGCAAGGTCAGGGTCATCCACCCGTCCAACAGGCTTTTCCTTGGTGGTCAGCACAAGCTGTCTGCGGTAAAAGCCGTCGCTTCGGTCATATAGCGCTTGCAGGTCGCCGTTGGAGAATGCCAGCAGGCGGGCAAACATCCATCCCTGATAGCTCTGCTTGCCCTTTCGTTCCAGATCCATCTTACCTTGGGCGGTCACGATGGACTTGACGTAGTTGGTCTGCCGCAGCGCTTCCATTCGCATATCACCATCCACACACAGCAGAATGTGTTCCAGATCCGCACGGGCAAAACGGTTTTCAGAAATTTTGCCGATGCCGCCATCCTTCATGTTGCTGCCAAGAAGCGCACCCAGCACGGCACCGATCTGTGATTTTCCTTCGCCGCCGTTTCCCTTAATCACCATCATGCGCTGCCCCTTGTTGCTGGGAATCAGGCAATAACCGATGAACTCCTGCAAGGTTGGAATGTCCTCTGTATAGAGAAGCCCATCCAGAAAGGAAAGCCACCGAACGGGAGCCGGTGCGTCAGGGCGGTATGCCACCGGCAGTCTACTCCGTACAATGGTCGGTCTGCCCTCGGTGAAACTGCCGTCCAGCTTCAAAGTGCCGTTTGCCAGATGGATTCTATCTGCCTCCGGTGCAAAGTCCTCTACATGAGCTGCCAGCTTCATCACTTCCAGAATGTTGGTGATCTTGCGGGGGATATTGTTCACGGCGCAGCACTTTAGTTCCTCATAGATTTCACCCCGAAGCGGCAGATCGTCGGTTACTCTGCCGTCCGGTGTGAAAAACGCACCATTGGCAAAGATGATTTTCCTGCTGCTCAGAAATTCATCACAGAACAGCGCCTCATTGATATTTGTGCCGTCAAACCAGATGGGCGCGTCTAAATCAGCTGATTTCCGTTTCGTCACGGGCATCCACCTCCTTTTCCGTCCGTTTCAGGCGTTCTTCCAGCCGGTCGATCATGCCGTCCTTTTGAAGCATATCCACAGTTTTCACACGAGCCTCCAGCTCCGCAAAGGTTAAAATATCTGTCAGATCCTCGATATAATCGAGCATCTGGCAGGCTTCCACAAAGCGGTCATCCACGTCCTCACAAGCTCCATATCCCTCACTCCCGCCTTGCGGCGAGAGTTCACTCATTTCGCTGCTCATCCTTTTCCCACCGAAACCGCTTTGCTGGGTTTCGGCGGGAGCCCTGAGATCATCCGGCGTTTTGGGTGCGTACTGCATCTTCCAATGCTCCAAAAGATGCAGATAATCGTACAATATCCGCTGACAATGCAGCGTCTCATTCTGGAACGCCTTTGCCAGCGGATATTTCGGCTTTCGCAGCGCTGCCGCAGCCGGGGGCTTGTCCGGGTCGATTCCAAAGTCATACGCCAGCTTCTTCGCCGCGTCATAGCTGCTCAGGTTGAACAACCTTGCCACAAGGTCGATCACATCGCCGTGGGCCCCGCACCCGAAGCAGTAGAAGTAATCCTCATTCAGCTTCATACTGGGTGTACGGTCGGCGTGGAAGGGGCAGCAGACCATGCTGCCACGGTTTACTTCCAATCCGTAGTATTCGGCAGCCTCTTTTACGGAAACTCCCATCTTGATTTGTGTAAATAAATCCATACCTGTTTCCTCCTGTAAAATAATTGAACTTCGCCGTTCTACCCGATGCCGTTCCTGCCCGAGTCCTTACCCCGGCGTTGCCTCTTCCTTGGTACGCAGAATGCGGTACTTCTCCGGAAGCATATCCTCATCGGACGATCATGAAATTTTCAAGGTGCTGCGTGGTTTACGTCTAAATTTTAGTAAGAAAACAGGCTCTTTCCCGTATATCCAAGAGGTAGGAAAAGTCGGATGAAAGTAGGATTTTTCCACGCTTTGAGACAAAAACGAAAAAGCATGATATAATACAGAAAAATGGAAAAGGAGGCTGTTGTATGCAAGTCAAGCTGACAATCGGAGAGCGGTTGAAAGATTTACGAGTAGAACGAAAGCTGACCTTGGAGCAGCTTGCCGCCGAGGTGGGTATCTCGAAATCCGCACTTGGCAAATATGAATCAGATAACGGCAAGGACATCAGCCCGTACAGCATTCTGTTGCTGGCTGACTATTACGGTGTTTCCTGCGACTATCTGATGGGACAGACGGAAACAAAAAATCACCCAAACACAGCTCTGCATGAGCTGCATTTGAGTGATGCTTCGATTGATGTATTGAAAACGGGCAAGTTCAACCACCGGCTGCTGTCGGAGTTGATCTGCCACAAGGATTTCCAGCGCTTCATGCTGGATGCTGAGATTTACGTTGACCGGATCGCAGATATGCGGGTCAACGATATGAATGCCGTGCTGGAAGCCGTCCGGCAGATGGCATTGATGAAAAATGACGGTGAGGAAAATGACCTGCACCTGCGGACGCTGGAAGTGGCGCAGATTCGGGAAGATGAATATTTTGGAAGCCTGATTGCAGATGACCTGAAAGGCATCCTCCGTGATATTCGGAGTGAACACCGCCCCGATACCATGACTGCGGATGAAGTCTCCTTTGCAGAAAATATGCAGAACCAGTTGCGGGAGGCAATGAACTTTGAGGGCAGTTCCGAGGAAAAGCAAATCCGTGCGTTCATGGCAACGATTGGGCTTGATTATGACACACTCACGAAGGAAGAATTTGTCTCAATCATCAGCGGGCTTAAAAAGTCCAAGTACCTGAAAAGCCCCATCAGCCAGCGCGGGAAAACGACCATGACCCACGGCAAAGGGAAGCGGAAGAAACACTGAAACAAAGGCGGCGCTGCGGCGGGACGGGGGCTTTATATACCTCTGCCTCCTTTTCCGGCCAGTCGGATTTTGCTTCTCAAAAATCCTGCGTTTGTGACGTAGCCCGCGTCACAAAATCCGCCTGTCCTACTGCCGCAGAAAAGTGTCTGTCAACCGCTATCTGCCCGTACAGCAGATGGCGAAGCCAACCCCTTTCCCGCGTCAGCCGGAAGCAAAGGTATAACACACTAGACTTTGCAAAGCAAAATCGTGTGCCAACAGGGCGGCTCGCGCCCCTATTGGAAACCCAGCGGCAAAGAGAATATTCCCTTTGCAATCCCTCATTTCCCTCGCAGGTGTATATACAAACTGCAAAAGGCAGCTTGCATTGCCTGCTCTGAAAATGCAAAACCGCTGTAATCTCCATCCTGCGCGGGATGGGATTACAGCGGTTTTTTTCTGACGCACAGAGCAGCTTCACTCCGTATAATACTGCGCCTGTGCGTTCCAGAGCGCGTAGTATTTGCCGCCCCGATCGGCGAGCAATTCGGCGTGACTGCCCTGCTGAATGACCGCGCCCTCGTGGAACACGGCGATCTCGTCGCAGAATTTGCAGGAGGACAGGCGGTGGGAGATATAGATGGCAGTCTTATTGCCTGCGATCTCATCGAACTTACTGTAGATCTCTGCCTCGGCGATGGGGTCCAGCGCCGCCGTTGGCTCGTCGAGGATGATGAAGGGCGCGTCCTTATAGAGCGCGCGGGCAATGGCGATCTTCTGCGCCTCGCCGCCGGAAACCTCGACACCGTCCTCGGAGAGATTTTTGTAAAGCATGGTGTCCAGACCCTTTTCCATCGCTGCAAGACGGTCTGCGAAACCTGCATCGATCAGAGCCTTCTTTGCCCGGTCACGGCCATATTCCATGCTGCCCGCCACATTCGCGCCCAAAGGCTGGCAGATGAGCTGGAAATCCTGAAATACCACGGAAAATATTCCCATGTAATCGTCATAGCGGTACTTGCGGATGTCGATGCCGTTGAGCAAAATCTGCCCCTCCTGCGGGTCGTACAGGCGACACAGGAGCTTGATGAAGGTGGTCTTGCCGCTGCCGTTTTCGCCCACGATGGCAAGCCTTTTTCCGACCTTGAACCTCATATTCACATGGCGCAGCGCCCAGATGTCCGAGCCGGGATAACGGAAGGATACATCCCGAAACTCCACGTCATACTGACGATCCGACCGCTTTTCGGTGGTGAGACTCCCCTGATACATGGAATTTGGAATGTCGAGAAACGTATAGATGGCCTTGAGGAACTCAGCATTGGCCCGCATATGACTGACGGTGCTCAGTAGCAGGGCGGCGTTGCCGGAAAATGTGGTCACGGCGCTGACATACTGGGTCACGCTGCCGATGCCGAAGGCACCACCCAGCGCCTTCAAGCATACGAACACATACACAACGCCGGAGAGAACAGCGGATAGAGAGGCGGCCAGCGCCTTGCTCAGTCCCACAGTGGTTTGGGACGCCTTTGCCACGGGAGAGCCGACGCCGAAGATATTCACTGTGCGGACATAATGCTCCGCCAGTTCGCTCTGGCGGTACATTCTTCGATCCATGTCTTTTTCCTTGTCCCCCGGCTGCATGAAAACGAAGTGGCTGAACACGCGATTGCCGAAGCATACCTGCTCTGCCAGCGTGTTCCAGGCAGAATAGGCTCTGCCGACCAGCGCCGGACCAAGGCAGGTAACGGCGGCAATCAGCAGAAGGATGCCCACAAGGAAAAGCGGGTGATTGAGAGCGGTCAATTTTCCCGCCGAGGTCGGGACTTGCCGGGTGAACAGGCTCACCGTCAAGGCGGCAGCCCCTAAAATGCCGGTGATGCCTTGGACTGCCTGCGTATAGTACAGTTTGAGATGGGCAAAGCCCCAACCGGACCAGTCGGCATTCTGCCGGATCTGAGAGAACAGATCACGTGTTTCCTGCCTGTCACAGTCGGCATAATCCATCCGCAGAAATTTCTCGGTATACAGAACTTCTTTCTGTCTGTCAAGCAGTTCGCTCCGGACATTTTTCCACCTCTCCAGCACGGCCTTGAGCAGCTCTGCCGCAGCACTGACGGCTACGATCCAAAGGACCCATTTGGCCAGAATCTCCGATCTGCGAAGGGTGGATAGTTCATCGACAAGCCGGGCGGAGAGCCAGATGACCGCATAGGGCGATGCTGCCTCCACAACAGCACAGAGGATAAACGGCGTAAAGCAGCCCGGTGCGATCCGGCGCATATCTCGTGCCGCCCGGCGGTGGATGGCAAAGGTCTCCCGCAGGCTCATGCCCTCAGCTTTCTTCTTCATCCTGCACACCTCCTTCCTGATAATAGCGGCTCTGCACGGCAAATAGCTCCGCATAAGCACCGCCCTTTGCCAGTAACTCCTTGTGGGTACCCTCCTCGGCGATGCCGCCGTCTGCTATAAAGAGGATGCGGTCACAGAAGCGGGTAGACGCCAGCCGGTGGGAGATGAACACGGAGGTCTTACCCGCCGTCATATCGCTGTACTTTTGGTAAATATCGTTTTCCGCAATGGGGTCCAGCGCCGCCGTAGGCTCGTCCAGAATGAGGATGGGCCCGTTCTTATAAAGCGCTCTCGCCAGCATCAGCCGCTGGGTCTGGCCGCCGGAGAGCTGTACGCCGTCCAGATACACCTCCCGGCCAAAGTGGGTATCCACCCCTTGGGGGAATTTGGCAATAGCCTCTGTCAAGCCGGCCTGTGCAAGGCAGTGATCGACTTTTACTCTGTCGATATGCTCGGTGGTCTGGGCAACACATTCCGCAATGGTGGTATCCAAAATGGAAAACCCCTGAAATACAGCGGAAAACAGGCGGTAATACGCGCTGCGGTCAAATTCACGAATATCCTGCCCGTTTAGCAGCACGCGCCCCTCGGTGGGGTCGTAGAAGCCGCAAAGCAGCATCACCATGGTGGTCTTGCCCGCACCGTTCAAGCCCACCACCGCCAGCTTTTCGCCGGGATGGATGGTCAGGTCTATGTGTCTGAGAATATCCCTCTCCGTGCCCGGATAGTGGAAGGACACGTTCTCCAGCCGCAGCTCATACCCGTCGGCTGCGGGCGGCTGCACTCCGCCCTCAAACCGAAACGGCTCCGGAATGTTCAGATATTCCTGTATTTTGGACAGGTCGATGCTCTCCTTATGCAGTTGGCTGCACTGGGTCAGGATGCCGGTCACCCACGATGCAGCGCCGCTGACGGCTGTAAAGTAGAGCAAAAATGTCGATGCAGGCCAGCCATGTACCAGAGTTTGCCGAATCAGATACGCATACGCGATGCCGTTGCGAAGAAGCGTCAGCGCCATGTCAGCCACATTAGCCCAGAGATAAGTCCTTTCCCGGCGGGCGATGAAGGCGGAGAGTGCCTTCATGGATTTTTCCCGCAATTCCCGCAGCCAAGGGGCTAAACCAAAGACGCGGATGTCCTTGGCAAGCTGTATCTGCCGAGGCTGCGTCAGAAAATAGTGCAGTTCCTTGTCATACTGTTCCCGTTCATCCCGGTGGCGGTACTCCCACTCACTGATGTAGTGGGAAACGAAGAAGTCTGCTGCGGCGGTCAGCACCACCAGCAGGATCAAAAAGCGGCTCAAGCGGGAGAACAGCAGCAGATATACGGCAAAGCCGCCGAGATTTGCCAGCAGCTCCGTCAGCGTTCGCCAAATATGCTCCGCCGCATCGTCGTTGCCGCTGGTGGCCCGCTGCGCCTGCTCCTCCAGCTTCAGAATTTTGGAGTCGTGGACATTTGGGTAGGAGGTCTCGCCGCTTTTCCGGGAGATCATGCGGATGATGGCACAGCGAACATCGATCTCACCGGGCATCCGGATGGCATCGCAATACGCCGCAGCCCCCTGTAAGAGAAGAAGTGCCGCTGTGAAAAATCCGATAGTTGTCAGCAACTCCCCCACGGGAACGCCCTGCTCCACCCTCGTAAGAATTTCCGGTGTGACATAGAGCTGCGCCAAATCCAACGCCACTTTGATGGCCGCGACCACAACGCAAAGGAGCAGCACTCTCCTGCGCTTCTCCCAAGCGGTCCGCACCATAAAGCAGACATTTTGCCGGACGCTGTACTTCGGTTTTTCTCTGTGTTTCATGTCGTTTCACCTCACGCGCATAGCATAGCAGAAAAAATCGCCCCCGGTTGATTCCGGGGACGAATCGCTTTTTCCGGGGGATGAATTGCAGCTCTCACTCCTGCGGAAGCAGTATTTCGGTGGTGAACGCGCCGTCCTCGCTGTTGCGGCTGATGTACCCGTCCAGCCGCTCCACGATGGCGTCGATGCGGACAAGACCGAAGCCATGCCCCTCGCCCTTGGTGCTGCGGAACAGCCCTCCCTCCTTCTGCATTTTCTTCCCGGCGGTAAAATTGGTGAAGGAGATGTAGAGCTGGGTATTTTTCATATCCATATAGACCCGGATGAGGCGCTTGTCCTCCGGCAGCTTCATGCTGGCCTCAATGGCGTTGTCGAAGAGATTGCCGAGGATGCAGCAGAGATCGATCTCCGAGGACTTCAGCCGGACGGGGATGTGGGCATCGGCCGCGACCTCGATGCCCTTCGCCTTTGCAAGGGAGATCTTGGAGTTGAGGATGGCGTCGGTCATGGGATTGCCGGTCTTGATGACCGTGTCCACGGTTTGCAGATCGGTGTCCAGCAGGTCGAGGTAGTTTCGGATGGCGTCCCAATCTCCCGCGGCAGCGTAAGCCTTCATGGTCTGGATATGGTTGCGGTAGTCGTGCCGCCAGCCGCGGATCTGGCGGTACATATTGTCTACTTCGCGATAATGCGTTTCGATCAGCTCCTGCTGATAGGAGGCGATCTGCTTTTCGATTTTCTTTGCAAACAAGCCCATACGCCTTACCTCATGTTGATAATGGCACGGTTGACGCCCTCATACGCGCCCCGTGGCAGCGGGATGGCGGTTCCGTCGCTCAGCCGGATCTCCGTCTTGGTGACGCGGCTGATCTGCGTCAGATTCACGAGTGCAGAGCGCCCCACGCGGTAGAAGCACTCGTCGAGCTGCTTTTCAAGCTCGCCCAATGTCATTTTCACCTTCACATCCGTTCGCGCGTGAACGGTCACATAGTTGCCAAGCACATCTGCATATCGAATCTGATAAATCGGCACACGCACCATTTCTCCGCCGGACTCGAAATGCAAGACCCGTTCGTTTTTCGTTATCTTTTCCGCGGCGCGGTCCAGCACCGACCGGAGCTTTTCTTCCTTCACGGGCTTCATCAGATAGTGGAGCGCTGCCACCTCGTAGCCCTCTGAAATGTAATCGGAGTAGCCGGTGATGAAAATGATCTGCACCGTGTCGTTGCTCTTGCGAAGCTCTTTTGCCATCGTGACGCCGTCCATCGCGCCCATTTCGATATCCAGCAGGAGAATGTCGTAGTCGCTTTCTTCGGCGTAGCGGAACAGGAAGCTCTCGGCGGAGGGGAAGTCGTCGATCTGCACCGTGTGACCGGCGGACGAGGCCCAAGCGCGCACCATATTCAAAACAAACTGTCTGTCCGCACCGGAGTCATCGCAGATTGCAATTTTGTACTTCATACCCTCACCGTTCCTTTAATGATTAAGACATCCGCCTCAAATCATTCCAAAGTGTTTCAATGCCTCCGTGATCGCTTTTTCCTTCTCCGGCGGGCATTGAGGCTGCTTGGCATCCTCAGACTTTGGCTTGTTGTAATTTTCACGCTCAATGATGCCGTATTTCTGCTTCACCTGTGCGATATAGAGGTGGCTGACTTTCAGTCCGGTATGTTCCAAGACATATTCCCGGATTTCCTCGTAGGTTGCTTTACTCTCAGCCGAAGTCAAATCCAACTCGTCCATCTTCACTTCGATCTCGATATGTTCCTTACTTTGAAGTTTGGACAATAAGCATACCGTCTCTACGTTCGCCGTGCCGGGGAACAGGTCCACGGCACAGGCCCGGACGGGGCGGTAGCCCAGGGGGGCGAAGCGGGCCACATCCCGGGCCAGGGTGGCCGGGTCGCAGGAGACATAGACGATGCGCTCCGGCTCCATGGAGGCCGCTGCCTCCACCACGTCGGGGGCCAGCCCCTTCCGGGGCGGGTCCACGCAGATCACGTCGGGCCGCAGGCCCCGCTGCCGCAGCTCCGCCGCCAGCCGGGAGGCATCGCCGCACAGGAACTCCACGTTGCCCACGCCGTTGCGGCGGGCGCTGTCCTCCGCGTCCCGGATAGCCTCCGGCACGATCTCGCCGCCGATGACGTGCCGGGCCCGGCGGGCCAGCACCTGGGTGATGGTACCCGCACCGCAGTACAGGTCCACCGCCAGCTCCCGGCCCGTCAGCCCCGCGTATTCCAGGGCCTTTTCATACAGGCGCTGGGCCTGGTCGTGGTTCACCTGATAAAACGACGGCACCGACAGCCGCAGCTCCAGGCCGCAGAGGGTATCCGTCAGATAGTCCCGGCCCCACAGGGTGCGGTACCGGTCCCCCAGGATGGCGTTTCCCCGGCGGGTATTTTCCCCCAGCACCACGCCGCAGGTTTTTGGCGCGGCGGCCCGGAGCATATCCACCAGCTCCTGCTCATGGGGCAGGCGGGAGCCGTTTACCAGCAGGCACACTAGGGATTCCCCGGTGCTGCCAGTGCGGACGTACAGGTGCCGCAGCAGGCCCCGGCCAGTGGCCTCGTTATACGGCTCCACCTGAAACCGGGCGATATAGTCCCGCACCGCCTGAGCCAGGGCATCGGCCTCCGGCTTCTGGATGAGACAGTGCTCCACATCCACCACCTGGTGGCTGCGGGCCCGGTAAAAGCCTACCTCCCCCGCCGGGGAAATGGGGTAAATGCTCTTGTTGCGGTAGTGCAGGGGCTGTTCCGCACCCAGGATGTCCTCCACAGTGATCTCCGCGCCGCCGATACGGGTCAGGGCGTCCTGGACCCGGGTACGCTTGGCCCAGAGCTCCTCGTCATAGGACATATGCCGGAAGTCGCAGCCGCCGCAGCGGCCGTAGTAGGGGCAGTCCGGCGTCCGGCGGGCCGGGGAGGGCTCCACCAGGGCGGCGATCTTGCCGAAGGCGGCGTTTTTCAGCACCTTCATCACCAGAACATCGCAGATCTCGCCCCTGACGGCCCCGTGGACGAATACCACCTGGCCGTCTATCCGGGCAATGCCCAAGCCCTCGCTGGAATAGCCGTCGATATGGGCGCGGTAAATGCGGTTTTTCTCCAATCCGGGCATAAGCGCCCTCCTCTCGTGCGAATCATACGAAAATTAGGGGCGGACAGAGCTGTCCGCCCCTGAAAGGTTTCCAAAACTTGGTTAAATCTCGAACTTCTCCATGACCTTCCGCAGGGCCTCGGCAAAGGCGGCCAGGGTCTTGTTGTCCCGGCCCTTGCTGCGGCGGATAAGGCCCACCAGGGAATCGCCCAGCTGCACCAGCTTCTGATACGCCGCGGTGACCCGGGGCGCGCCGTCGAAGGTACGGGTCTTGCGCTGGGGCAGATAGCCCGCCGCCAGCTGGGTGCAGGTCAGCAGGTCATACTCCTCGGTATACTGGGGAGCGTGGGCCGTGAAGCCCAGCTGGCTCACCGTCTGGGCAAACACCGGAGCCACCTCCCGGTCGCCGTGGACCACGAACACGTGCTGGGGCTTGGGCTCCTTGAAATGACTGATCCAGTCCAGCAGATGGTCGTGGTCGGCGTGGGAGCTGAGGCCCTGGAAATTCACCACCTTGGCCCGGACGGCCACGTCCTCGCCGAACAGCTTCACGGAGGGAGTCCCGTCCAGCAGGGTGCGGCCCAGGGTGCCCGGGGACTGGAAGCCCACGAACACCACGGCGCTGTCCGCCCGCCACAGGTTATACTTCAGATGGTGGCGGATGCGGCCCGCATCGCACATACCGGAGGCGGAGATGATGACCTTGGGGGTGTGGTCCTCGTTCAGGGCCTTGGACTCGTCCACGGTCTCCGTCAGGTGCAGGCCCGGGAAGTTGAACATATGGGTGCCGTCCTTCACCAGCTCCAGAGCGTCCTGGTCCAGATAGCCCCGCAGGTCGCCGCAGAAGATGGTGGTGGCGCTTTTGGCCAGGGGACTGTCCACATACACCGGGAAATTCGGCACGGAGGTCACCAGGCCCTGATCCTTGATCTCCCGGATGAAATACAGCAGCTCCTGGGTGCGGCCCACGGCAAAGGAGGGGATCACCACGTTGCCGCCCTTGCCCAGGGTCTCGTCGATGATCTGGGCCAGCTGGCCGGTATAGCTCCACACCTCGGTGTGGTTGCGGTCGCCATAGGTGCTCTCCATGACCACATAGTCCGCCCCGGTGAAGAACTGGGGGTCCCGGATGATGGGCTGGTCCACGTTGCCGATATCGCCGGAGAACACGATGGTTTTCGTCTGGCCTCCCTCGGTAAGGGTCAGGCGGATGGACGCGGAGCCCAGCAGATGGCCCGCGTCGATGAACACGGCGTCCACCCCGTCGCACAGGTGGACGAGCTGGTCATATTCGCAGGTGTCAATAAACTCCGGCACCCGCTGGGCGTCGGCCACGGTATACAGCGGCTCCTCCTCCGGCCGGCCGGCCCGGCGGTTCTTGCGGTTTTTATACTCGGCGTCGCTCTCCTGGATGTGGGCGGAGTCCTGGAGCATGATGCTCATGAGCTGAGCCGTGAGCCGGGTGGTGAGAATGCGGCCCTGGAAGCCGTTTTTGATGAGCATGGGCACCCGGCCGGAGTGGTCGATGTGGGCGTGGGTGATGAGCACATAGTCGATGCTGCCCGGGGCAAAGGGCAGGGAGCGGTTGTCCACCTCGTCCCGGCCCTGCTGCAAGCCGCAGTCGATGAGGATGCGCTTGCCGCCTACCTCCAGACAATGGCAGCTGCCGGTGACGCACTGGTCAGCGCCGAAAAAGCTCAGCTTCATGGCGTACATCCTTTCCAAAAAGTTCACAGATTTGGTCATTTTTTCTGCTATGATAAGTTACCTGTTATCATACCACGTTTCCCCGCCGTAGGCAAGCTGTAATTCCCCTTAAACAGCACTGGGGCGGCGGTTCGTCAAATTTCCTTTGCATCTGGCACGTAAGTATGATATACTGATATTTGTATTACTATGTGATGCATGAATTCTTTTCACAGAAAGGATCAAAATACATGGGACTGATCACCAAAATTTTCGGAACCTATTCCGAACGTGAGCTGAAATCCATCTGGCCCATCGTCCACCAGATTGAGGGCATGGAGGCCGAGTACAAGGCCATGACCGACGCCCAGCTTCAGGCCAAGACGCCGGAGTTCAAGGAGCGTCTGGCCAACGGCGAAACGCTGGACGACATTCTGCCGGAGGCCTTTGCCACCGTCCGCGAGGCGGCGGACCGCGTGCTGGGCCTGCGCCCCTATCCGGTGCAGCTGGTGGGCGGCATTGTGCTGCATCAGGGCCGCATCGCCGAGATGAAGACCGGTGAAGGCAAAACGCTGGTGGCCACGCTGCCCGCCTACCTGAACGCGCTGACCG
>ERZ772865.2854-NODE-2854-length-14184-cov-4.276099_pt1 | contig 14184 bp, 10 predicted proteins | sample MGYA00512133_ERZ772865 | MGnify/ENA primary metagenome ERZ772865 (study PRJEB29015, sample SAMEA2737722) | human gut metagenome | biome: human gut; feature: human-associated habitat; material: faeces | place: China | collected 2012 ...
CGTAGTAACCGGCCAGAAACAGACCGGGACGGTTGACCTCTGCGATCTCGACGCTGATCTTGTCCAAATCGCAGGGCGTATAGATAACCTCGAGGCTGACCTTCTCGACCAGCCGCTTGAGCGAAACAGCGAAATTCCCCATTCGTTTTTCCTCCTGCATCCTCTGTGCTTTGCCATACCAAAAGGCAGCACAGTTTATCCTTCCTTATATTATAATCGAGACGGGCGGCAAAAACAACAATTCTTTCAGGAATCTTTTCTGGTTTTGCGCCAGCGCTTGCATCCGGGGGCCAAAACCATATAATAGGAGGCAGGGATAGAGTTTACTTTACATGAGTTTTACATTTCGCCGGTTTCCGATTTTACATTCTGCTCGTATACTCATAATCAGGGATAGGACCGGTGAAATCCAGTGCAGGTCGTGTAAAAAGTTGAGACATGCTCCTGCACGGGTCCTCTACGGCCGCTGTCGATGTACAAACGCAAGCTTCAACAAGTGAGGAGTAAAACATGACTCTATTCAATGTCTTTTCTCTGCTGGGCGGTCTGGCTCTGTTCCTGTTCGGCATGGACATCATGGGCAAAGCCCTTGAGAAACAGGCCGGCGGCCATCTGCAGAAGATCCTGAGCAAGCTGACGGATAACCCCCTCAAGGGCTTCTTCCTCGGTCTGTGCGTGACCGCCATCATCCAGAGTTCCAGTGCTACCACCGTCATGGTGGTCGGCTTCGTCAACAGCGGCATCATGGAGCTGCATCAGGCCATCGGCATCATTATGGGCAGCAATGTGGGTACCACTGTCACCAGCTGGCTGCTGAGCCTTTCCGGCCTGCAGGGCGACAGCATCTGGATCCAGATGCTCAAGCCCACCTCCTTCAGCCCCATTCTCGCCTTCATCGGCATCCTGCTCTATATGGGCAAGAATGAGAAGAAAAAGGGCATCGGCACCATCCTCATCGGCTTTGCCATCCTGATGACCGGCATGACTACCATGTCCAATGCCGTCGAGCCCCTGCAGGGTGAGGCATGGTTCACCAACCTCTTCGTCCGCTTCTCCAATCCCATCCTCGGCGTTCTGGTGGGCGCACTGGTCACCGGCATCATCCAGAGTTCCAGCGCCAGCGTCGGCATCCTGCAGGCACTGAGCGCTACCGGCGTCATCACCTACGGCAGCGCTATCCCCATCATCATGGGTCAGAATATCGGCACCTGTGTCACCGCGCTGATTTCTTCTGTGGGCGCAAATAAGAATGCCCGCCGTGCCGCCATGGTCCACCTCTACTTCAACATCATTGGTGTCACGGTCTTTCTGGCCGGTTTCTACGGTCTGAACGCCGTGGTCCACTTTGATTTTGTGAACGAGACCATCGCCGCCTGGGGCATTGCTGTGGTCCACTCCGCCTTCAACATCGCGGCCACCCTCATCCTTCTCCCCTTCGCAAATGGTCTGGAAAAGCTGGCCATCCTCACCATCCCCGACGACGCCGAAAAAGAGAGCTTTGCTCTGCTGGATGAGCGTCTGCTGAACACCCCGGCTGTGGCCGTAGCCCGCGCCCACTCTGCTACTGCTGACATGGCCGAGCTGGCCCGTGTGGGCGTCATGCAGGCCATGAGCCTGACCCACACCTGGGATGATGCGCTGGCCCAGAAAGTCCGGGATGAGGAGAGCAAAGTTGACCAGTACGAAGATGCTCTCGGCACCTATCTGGTCAAGCTGTCCAGCCGTGAGCTGAACCATGCGGACAGCCAGAGCGTGAATACCCTGCTCCACACCATCAGCGATTTCGAGCGCATCAGCGACCATTCCGTGAACCTTCTGGAATCCGCACAGGAGATGCACACCAAGGAGATCAACTTCTCCACCGACGCCCGCGAAGAGCTGCAGGTGCTTGAGGACGCCGTGCAGGACGTGCTGAACCGCACCACCGACGCCTTCCGCAAGGATGACCTGCATCTGGCAAGCAAGGTCGAGCCTCTGGAGACCGTCGTGGACGAGCTGGTGCGTGCCATCAAGGCACGGCACGTCGCCCGCCTGCAGGCCGGCAGCTGTTCCATCGAGTATGGCTTCGTGCTGGAAGACCTGCTGACCAACTACGAGCGCGTCTGCGACCACTGCAGCAACGTGGCAGTTGCCCAGATCGAGGTGGCGCAGGACAGCTTCGACACCCACGCCTACCTCAACGACCTGCGCAGCGGCCATGCCTCCACCAAGGAGAGCGAGCAGTTCCAGCGCCGCCTGAACCGCTACCGTGAGCGCTATCTCTTCCCCGACGAAAACGTCACCGAAACGGAGGACAAACAGGCATGATCTATATCGTAGAAGACGATTCAGCCATCCGTGAATTAGAGCAGTATGCATTACAGTCCAACGGCTACGAGGCCGTGGGCTTCGAGTCCTCGGAGCCGTTCTGGCAGGCCGTCCACACCACGCCGCCGGAACTGGTCATCCTGGACGTGATGCTCCCCGGTGAGGACGGCTTCTCCATCCTGAAAAAGCTCCGCGCCGCCCCTTCCCTGCGGCGTCTGCCCATCATCATGATAACAGCCAAGTCCAGCGAGTTGGACACCGTGCGCGGCCTCGACTGCGGCGCAGACGACTACATCACCAAACCTTTCGGCATCATGGAGTTTCTGAGCCGGGTGCGGGCAGCTCTCCGCCGGGCAGAGCCCGAGGCGCGGCCCAACGTCTACAGCTTCCGGGAGATCCTGCTGGACAATGCCCGCCACAGCGTCACTGTCAGCGGCGCACCGGTGGAGCTGACCTACAAAGAATACAGCCTGCTCCGCCTGCTGCTGGAAAACACCAACCTTGTCGTCACCCGCGAGACCATTTTGCAGGTGGTGTGGGGTACTGACATCTCGGTGGAGAGCCGGACCGTGGATATGCACATCCGCACCCTGCGCAAAAAGCTGGGCGACGCCGGAAAGTACATCTGCACAGTACGGAAAGTGGGCTACAAGCTGACGGACAGCGAGGAGGAGCTCGAGCAATGAAACCACGCAGCATGGAAGAAAAAATAAGCTATCTGCTGTTTCTGATGGGCTTTGCGGGGCTGGCGTGTACCGCTGCGCTCTGCATCTTTGTGTTCCACAAGGCGTTCCGGGAGCAGGCCTGGACAGCCCTCGAGCGGGAAGCCGACCTTGTGGCTGTCGGCTGTGCGCAGGTGGACGCCCCCAGCCAGTTGGAAACTTATGTGGACGGCTCGCTGCGCATCACTCTCATCGCCTCGGACGGCAGTGTGCTTTTTGAGTCGGCCACCAACCAGCCGATGGAGAACCATCTGAGCCGCCCCGAGATACAGCAGGCCATGAAGAGCGGTGTGGGCCGCGACTGCCGCGACTCCCAGACGCTGGGCTATGAGACTTATTATTACGCCATGCTGCTGACGAACGGAGACATCCTCCGGGTGGCGCAGGACTCTGAGACGATCTGGTCCATTTATGACGCCGCTCTGCCTGCCATCGTGCTGAGCTGTTTCCTGATGATGGGCGCAGCCGCCATCATTGCCGGACTGCTGACCAAGAGCCTTGTCCAGCCTGTGCTCAAGATGACCGATGACCTCGACCACATCCAGGAGAATGTCCCCTACAAGGAGCTTATCCCCTTTGCTGAAAGCATCCACTCCGACCGGATGCTGCGGGAAAATAACGAGAAAATGCGGCAGGAGTTCACGGCCAATGTCAGCCACGAGCTGAAAACGCCTCTGACCAGCATCTCCGGTTATGCAGAGCTCATCGAGACCGGCATTGCAAAACCCGAGGATACGCCGGGTTTTGCCCGCAAGATCCATGTAGAGGCCAGCCGGATGATACAGCTGGTCAACGATATTCTGCAGCTCTCCCACCTCGACAATGTGAGCGAGACGGGTGCTGCGCCTGCAATGGAAACGGTCGATCTGCTGGATGTGGCCCGAGAGTGCGTGGAGCGCCAGAAGGTCAACGCCCGGCACTCCTATATCTCCCTGACCTACCTCGGCGAAAGCGCCCCTGTGGCAGGCAGCCGCAGTCTGCTGGATGAGCTGTGCCAGAACCTCTGCGACAACGCCATCCGCTACAACCGCCCCGGCGGAAAAGTCCAGATCATCACGGCCTGCACCCGGGACGGTCATTGCACCCTGACCGTGAAGGACAACGGCATCGGTATCCCGAAAGAGGCGCAGACCAGCGTGTTCGAGCGCTTCTACCGGGTGGACAAGAGCCGCAGCAAAGCCACTGGCGGCACCGGTCTGGGTCTGGCCATCGTCAAACACATCGCCCGCATCCACAACGCCCGCATCAAGCTGGACAGCGTTGTGGACGAGGGTACCACCATCACCGTGATCTTCGAAACGGCTTCTTAACATTTCATGAGCTTCACGTCTGCCCGAATTTCCGGGCAGACGTTTTTTGTTGTGAGCGCAAAGTGACCGTCACGCAGTGCCTGATGCGCACCGAATCCGGAGATGTCCAGCCCCAGCGTCCAGCAGCGGCGGACGGTGTCCGCACAGAGAGCTTCCAGTTCTGCTTCGGCGTCGGCAGACAGGACATTATTGCGTGAGAGCGCGTTCACCCGGAGAAGGAAGCTCTCCCCTTCCCGCTCCACGCCGCAGAAAGCCCGGCGCAGGCGGAGCGGCCCAGATTCCAGAAAGAAACGATGCTCCCCTGTATCCGTCCAGCTTTTGCCCTGCAATAAGAGAGCCATTTCCGTCTGGGACTCGGTCAGCTGGCCGGTCTGTTCCGGGGTGATGATGAGGGCTTCGGGCCTGCAATGTGCATCCTCGTCTTCCAGCTCCACGACAGGCAGGATGAAGCCGCTGCTCTGCTGATAAAGCCGGGGCGCGGCTTGGGCAGCGTTTTTGACGCATTGCAGAAGATTTTCAGGCAGGACGTCTGATTCATCGGCCCGCTCTTTCAGTGTCTCTACCGAAAAGCTTCCCCCGAATACCCGGGACGCCAGCCGCCCGTAGGGTCGATGGAGAAACAGTTCTTCACAGGCAGGCAGCGTCTGTCGCACCGAATCCTGCCCGGCCAGAAGGTATTCGCAGAGCCGCCAGTCCGCCCGCTGGGGCAGGGCTTCCTCGGCGGCAGAAATGGCAGAAGAAAGCTCGGAGCCTCGGCCCATACAGAGGCGGATAGCGGCTTTGGCCTCGGAGGAATCGGCGGAGGCTTCCGGGAACTGGTACAGCAGGCCCACCGTCCAGCTGTCGCCGTTCGTCTCAACGAGAAGGGCTCGTATCATGCTTTTTTCGGTGTTGTCCCAATGCAAAAAGAGGCAGAGCCAGACGACGAGGACGCCTGCGGCCATCAGCCGAAGCCAGCCCCGGCGGGTCATCGTGCAGCCTCCGCATTTACAGGCCCTTCGGCAAGACGCTCACAGAGCAGCCGGACGGCACGGACGATAAAGCCGAAGCGGAAGATCGCCGCCGCCAGCCAGAGGAGCAGGAACGCGGCATCAAAGCGGGAGATGCCGCCGAAGCTCCACGCCCGCAGCAACTCATAGCCCGGGTAAGCCTGCGGTGTGCCGAAAAGAAGGGTCAGCCCCAGCGCATAACCTGAGGAAATGACGGCAGCGATGATTGGAAGCCACACGACAGGATTTTTACTGATTTTCGCATTATTTTCACTCATACAGAGAAGCGGAAAGGAGAAATATTCCGGGTAAAAAGATGCATCCGGAAGCACAAACGAATGTGCCGTCTCACCTGTCACGAGCACCTGCCATTGCAGCTGTCCGGCCAGCCCCAGCACACAGAACACGATGCCCAGCACTACGAGCCACCCGAGGACGGAGGCCATCCGGTCATACAGCTCACAGCCGAGGCTCCACCCTGCCCAGAGAAAGAACGGCAGCAGACCGATGAAGGCCATAGACGCAAACTGTTCCCAGCAGGCTTGTTGGAGCATTGCAGCCGTCCGGACAAGTTCGAAGAGATACCAGAGCAGAAAGACGGCACAGATGCACTTTCCTGCAAAGCCCGGGCGGTTCAGACGGGAGGCGTTGACCGAGACGAGCGCTGCAAGGAGCACGAAGGCCGCTGCCGCCAGTACATTGCTCAGCAGGACGGCGCGGACGGAGCCGGTCTGCCCTGCTCCGAAGATGGCGCGGCCCAGCTCTGCCGCCGCGACGCTGAGTGTCAGCGTCTGGGCCGAGAATGTCTGTTTTTGCTGCATTCAGGACTCCCTCCTTTGCCAGATGGTGAATGGGCGGCGGGACAGCGCCCGATAGTTGCGGCGGACGACGCCGTCACCCGAAAAGACTGCGCCCGAAAGATAGGGTACCCCCATCGCGGAGATGGACGTCAGTGCGGCCAACACGCCCAAAGCCGCACACACCAGACCTACCGGCCCGGCCAGACCGGCGGCCAGCGTAACGCCCAATCGCAGCAATGTGGCCGGTTCGTACAGCGAGGGCGTCACAAAGACCGATATGGCCGTGATGCTGGCTACGAGGATGACCGGCGTACTCAACAGTCCGGCCCCGATGGCGGCGTCACCGATGATGAGCGCTGCCACAAGGCTCACCGAGTGGCCCAGCGTCTGGGGCATCCGAAGTCCGGCCTCCCGGATGATCTCCAACAAGATGATGACCAGCAGCATCTCGGCAAAGAGCGGCAGAGGCGTCGCCTTTTCTGCCGCCGCGATTTTGAATAACAACTGCGGTGGGATAAGCTCGGGCAGATAGACCGCCAGACAGACAAAAACGCCCGGCAGAAAGATGCTGAGATAAAACGAGCCATACTTCAGGACACGCAGGAACGACGAAAAAACTGCCGTGGTGGCGTAGTCGTCGAGGCAGTCGAAGTTCTCGCAGAAAAGGGACGGCAGCACCAGCGCCGAGGGGCTGCCGTTGACAAGGACGATGATTTTCCCCTCACAGAGCTTTGCGGCGGCGGAAGCCGGGCGCTCGGTATAGCTCACCGGGGCAAACAGCCGCCACCTGGCCGGGAAAAGCCACGGCACAAAGTAGCTGGAATCCAGCAGGACCTCCGGCTTTGCCTCCTGGAGCGTCCGGCGCACCCGTGCCACTGCCGTCTTGCCGGCCTTGTCTTTGCAGTAGCAGATGGCGTATTCGGTCTTCATGGCACAGTCGGCCTGTGCGGTCTCCATCACGAGGGTGTCGGTACGGATGAGGCGGCGCAGTAAACTCAGGTTGACCCGCAGCAGGTCGGCAAAGCCCTCCCGGGAGCCACGGAGGTTTCCTTCCCCGGAGGGCTCTTCCACCGAGCGCGATTTCAGCCCCTGCACCGAGAAGACAAGCCCCTTTTTGCACCCGTCCAGCAGAAGCACGGCCATGCCGGCGGTCATGCGGCGGATGAGGTCGTCCATGTCCTTGACCGGGCTGTCCTCGGCGGGCAGACCGGAGTGGTTCATCAGCAAATCATACACCTGCGTGCCGGTGTGAGGCATCCGCTCCGGCTCGAGGCTGGGCGTATGCCGGGTAGCGGCGTCCAGTAAAAGTGACCAGAGTGACTCGAGGCTGGCCATATTGTCGAAGAGGACGATGGCCCCCGGGCAGTGATAAAGCTCAATGCGCTTGGCATAAAAATCCGCCGAAGCGCCAAACCTAGCGTTGAGCGCCGCCAGATTTTCTTCCAGCGACGAGGAAAGCTGCAGCATACGGTATCCCCCTTTGCCTGCCAGTATTCCCCCACCAACGGTGCTTATTCAACCCACAAGGAGGGCCTTCTCGTGAAGCTTCTGATTTTCCGCACCCTGCTCATCTATCTCTGCGTTCTGTTTGCCATGAGGCTGATGGGCAAGCGTCAGCTGGGCGAACTGCAGCCCGAAGAGCTGGTATCCACCATCCTCATCTCAAATCTGGCGTCCATCTCCATCGAGTCGGAAGAAGTGCCGGTGACAGCCAGCCTCATTCCCCTCTTCCTCATCGCGGCTTTGGAGCTTCTGGGGTCGGCGCTGAGCTTCCGCAGCCAGAAATTTTTCAACCTGATGTCGGGCCGCCCCAAGACGGTCATCCTGGACGGACAAATCGACCAGAACGCTCTGCGCACCCTCCGGCTGACGACTGCCGACCTGCTGGAAGCACTGCGCGGCAAAAACATCTTTGATCCACGGGATGTTTCCTACGCCGTGGTGGAGACGAATGGCAGTCTCTCGGCGGCACTGCGCCCCGAAAAAGAGACCGCTACCCTCGCTGACTTGCAGCTGAAAGTGGAGCACAGCCATGCGACCATCCCTTTCGTGCTGGATGGGCAGGTGCTCGAGGAAAATCTGCACTGGTGCGGCAAAGACCAGGATTGGCTCGAGCGGACAGCGCAGGCCAATACCCTGCTGCCGGAGGAAATTCTGCTTTTAGTGGGCAACGAGACAGAAGACTATTTTCTGCTGAAAAAAGAGAGCCGCCGCAAGGGCAGCTCCCGGTGAGAGGTGTGGAATGAAGCGAATTTATGCGTGTCTGTGCATCGTAGCAGTTCTGCTGGGTGTCGCCTTTTACAGCAGCTGGCGGGTGCAGAAGTTTGCAGAGGATATTTCGGACGACATCGACAACGCCATGGAGGCCATCCGGGACGAGGACCTCCCTTCCGCGCGGCAGGCACTGGCCGAGGGCGCTGAACTCTGCGACAAAATGCGGGAAGGGATGAATCACCTGCTCCGCACGCAGGACTTCACAGAACTGGAAGCTGCCCTTCGCGCCGCAGACGGGCATCTCGAACTGAACGCCCCCGAGGAAGCATTTGGTGAACTGCGCCGGGCGCAGGTTCAGGTGGAGACGCTGGAATGGCTGTCGCGTAGACTTGTGTAATTAAATCATTGGGACGCGGTTATATTTCGTGTAATCCATATTATTCGAAATTATATCGTCTCGCTTCAGCATGAAATCGGTCTTATAAAACGGATTTTATCAGCAAGGCTATTCGAAACTTTCATTGTGCTATCGTTATTTTACTCTGCAGTGATTCTATTTGTAAGAGACTGCCATTGAGTGTCCCTGGCTATATAGATTTTTATATGCCCCATCTTTCAGCGTGTCTTCCGAAAGATACAGACCTTATAGAAAGGGCTCTTTTCCCGTGTCCAAGAGGCGCAAAAAGCGCCCCATCCCCTGCCCTGCGGCAGAGAATGGGGCGCTCGTGCTTTTTTACACTTTACTTCTTACGGTCGCCCATCAGCTTTTTCAGCTCATTGAAGAAGCTTTCGACGTCCGCAAACTGCTGATAGACCGAGGCAAAACGGACATAGGCCACCTCATCGATTTTCTTCAGCTCCTGCATGGTCAGCTCACCGATGCGAACACTCGTCACCTCGCGGTCATAGGTGCTCATCAGGGTCTGCTCGATGCTGCTGACGGCGCGTTCCAGAGACTCATAGCTCACCGGACGCTTGGCGCAGGCCCGAAGCATCGCGTTGAGCAGCTTCTGCCGGTCGAACGGCTCACGGGAGTTATCCTTTTTGATGACGATGAGCGGCACCGTTTCCACGACCTCGTAGGTCGTGAACCGCATATGGCAGTTCAGGCACTCCCGGCGGCGGCGGATGCGCTCGCTGTCTTCGGTAGGGCGGGAGTCGATGACTTTGGATTCCTCAGCGCCACAATAGGGGCATTTCATGGTCGTTCCTCCTAGATTCAGGACAGATTTGCGTCAGGATAGAAGCTCAGTTTTTCTTTACGCCCTTGCGCTCGCTCCAAACCACCCATGCGGAAGTGGAGACACACAGCGAAGTATACACGCCGCTGAGCATGCCCATCATCAGGGGGAAGGCAAAGGTGAAGATGCTGTCCAGACCGTACAGCTTGGAGACGATGCACATCACACCCAGAGCCATCACCGTAGTGACGGTGGTGATGATGGTGCGGCGGGCAGACTGGTTGACGGAATGGTTGACCAGCTCTTCGAAGCTGGCCTTCTTGCCCAGCAGGCCGCGGTTCTCACGGATACGGTCGTAGACGACGACGGTATCGTTGATGGAGTAGCCGAGGATGGTGAGCATGGCGGCGATGAAATTGCCGTCCAGCGGGGCGCGCAGCAGCACGAAGGTGCCGAACACCACCATCAGGTCATTGAGCAGGGCCAGAACAGCCATCATGCCGCCGGTGAGGCCGCCGATCTTCTTAAAGCGGTAGGCAATGTAGGCGAGGATGAGCACCAGTGCGAACACCACGGCCACCAGACTCTTCTGGAGGAATTTGGTACCCATTGCGGCGCTGACATTGCTCAGAGAGAGCTGTGCAAAGGAGTTGTCGGGATAGCTCTCGTTCAGGGAGTCCAGCAGGGTCTGCACTTCGTCGGTGGTGACAGTCTCGGTGCCGGGCATCGAGATTTTCAGAGTCTGCTCCCCTGTCGCGACGTTCTCGCCGGTCTGCAGGGTCAGGCCGTTGCTGCCCAGTGCCTCGGAGGCGGCCTTCTGGACGGCAGACATCTCAAAGCTGTTCTCGTAGCTCAGGGTGATCATCGCACCGCCGGTGAACTCGGTGTCCAGATGGACGCCCAGCACCACAGCGCAGAGGACGATAGCTGCCATCAGGCAGGCGGAGAAGGTCAGGAAGCGCTTGCGCAGGCCAACGAAGTTGACCTGCTTCTTCTCTGCCGGGGTCTTGCCGGGAGCATCGGCACCGTAGAGGCGGGGGGCACGCAGAGCCTTGATCGAGGCAGCGCCCCGGATCATGATACGAGTAGCGAAGATGCCGAACACGAAGTTGAGCAGCACGCCGGTGAGCAGCGTGTAACCGAAGGCGTAGATGGTGCCTGCGGTCGAGGGGCCGAAGGCGAAGAAGACGAAGTGCAGGGCCTTGGCGAAGAAGCCGTCAGACGGGCCGAAGGCACCCATCAGCACGATGGCGACGATGACGATGGTCACGTTGCCGTCGATGATGGGAGTCAGGCCGCGGGCAAAGCCACTCTTGAGAGCGCCGTCGAGGCTCTTGCCGCTGCGCAGCTCTTCCTTGATTCGCTCGGCAGTGATGACGTTGGCATCAACACCCATGCCGATGGCGAGGATGATGCCGGCGATGCCGGGCAGGGTCAGGGTGAAGCTCTCAAACACCGGGAAGTAGCCGGAGACGAAGGCCAGCGTAGCCGCCACCTGACCGGCCAGAGCGATGCAGGCCAGGAAGCCGGGCAGACGGTACAGAGCCGTCATCAGAACCACGATGAGGGCGAAGGCGATGACGCCGGCCAGCACCATGGCGCTCAGACTGTTCTCGCCCAGACTCGGGCTGATGGTGGAGTAGCTGTCCACCGTCAGCGCAAAGGGCAGAGAGCCGGAGTTGATCTGGCGGGCCATCTTGACGACGTCTTCCTGCGTGAAGGGGCTCGACGCAGAACTGGTGATGATGGCAGAGCCGTCGGTGATGGCGGCGTTGACGCTGGCGGTGCTGACGTTCTCGTCGTCCAGCCAGATGCTGATGGTGCCGCCGGTCTGATACAGGCGGGTGGTCGCGTCGCCGAATGCCTTGGCGCCCTCATCGGTAAACTTGAGCGCCACATAGTACTCGGAGCTGCTGCCGTTGACGGGGCCATACTGGGCAGCTGCGCTCTCCACCATCGAGCCATCGAGGACGAGCTCTCCGTCTGCACTGCTCCCCTCGCGGAAGGTCAGATAGGCGGTGGTGCCGATCTCCTCAATGGCGGCCTCGGGGTCGAACTCCGTCTCGCCCGACTGCCACGGGAACTCGAGGATGAGGCTGTCGGAGTTGTTGTCCACATACAGCTCATAGTCGGTCACGTTGAGGGCGACCAGACGGTTCTCGATGACCAGCTGAGCAGCCTCGAGCTGGTCGTCGGTGGCGTCATAGCCGTCAGAGGGGACGAAGGTGACGTTAACGCCGCCCTTGATGTCCACACCAAAGCGGATGTCTTTCGCGCCCTTGATGTAGGTTGTGGTCACATCACCGTACTTGACTGCGACGCCAAAGAATGCCGTATAGACGAACGCCGCGATCAAAAGCACAGTGAGGACAAGTTGCCATGCTTTGCCTTTAGTTTTCATATGAATCGGGAAACCTCCAAATATAATAAGAAGCTGTTTTCATAACCATTGCACACCGCCTGAACTGCCTTTTGGCGCACTCTGGCTATGAAAACAACTTCCAAATCCCCGCTGCGCCGTCAGAGCGGCAGCACAGCGGGGATCTTGTGCGATGAATCAGGCTTTCTCAGCCAGCAGCTTCTCGACTGCGGCCAAACGGACGCAGACACAGAGCAGGTCGGACGCAGTCTCCACTTCGTCCAGGCTGGGATAAGTGGGCGCGATGCGCAGATGGGCATCGTCCGGGTCCTTGTGGTAGGGATAAGCGGAGCCTGCGCCGGTGAGGGTCAGGCCGCAGTCCTTGCACAGCTGGGCCACACGCTTGGCGCAGCCGGGCATGACGTAGAGGCTGATGAAGTAGCCGCCCTTGGGGTTCGTCCAGTGGGCGATGTCGCCGCAGGGAGTCAGCTCCTCGTTGAAGGCCGTCTTGACGGCATCAAAGCAGGGTACCAGACGGCGGCGGTGCTTTGCCATGTGGGCCAGAACGCCTTCCTTGTTCTTGAGGAAGCGGACGTGACGCAGCTGGTTCATCTTATCATAGCTGATGATCATGACCGAGAAGCGCTTGCAGATGTACTTCATCATGGCTTCGCTGCAGGCCAGTGCAGAGACGCCTGCGCCCGGGAAGGTGATCTTGCTGGTAGAGGTGAACATGAAGACGCGATCCTCAGTGCCGTACTTCTTGCACTCGTTCAGCAGGACGGGGGTCTCGATGATCTCGTCCGTCAGGTGGTGGACGATGTAAGCCTCATCCCAGAAAATTTTGAAGTCGGGAGCAGCGGTCTTCATCTTGGCGAACCGGTCGATGGTCTCGTCACTGTAGGTGTAGCCGTCGGGGTTGGAATACTGAGGCACACACCAGATGCCCTTGATGGTATCATCCTCAGCCACCAGCTTCTCAACAACGTCCATATCAGGGCCGGTCGGAGTCATGGGAACGCTGATGAGCTCAAAACCGAACTCCTCGGTGATGGCGAAGTGGCGGTCATAGCCAGGAACAGGACAAAGAAATTTTACCTTTTCCAGCTTTGCCCAGGGAATACCTCCCATAATTCCATGGGTCATGGCTCTGGACACTGTGTCGTACATAACATTCAGACTGGAATTTCCATAAAGAATGACTGTGGACGGGTTCACCTCCATCATATCGGCAATAAGCTCCTTTGCCTCGTCAATACCAGTGAGGACACCATAGTTACGGCAGTCGGTTCCATCCTCGCAGGTCAGGTCGTCATTGCTGCTGAGCACATCCATAAGGCCCATAGAAAGATCCAGCTGCTCCACACAAGGCTTGCCTCTAGACATATCCAGCTTCAGATCTTTTCCCTGAAGCTCCCGGTATTGGGCCTTTAACTCCTTGCGAAGTGCAAGCAGCTCTTCTTTCGTCATTTCCGCATATGGCTTCATAATATCCTCCTTCATCTAGGCACTGGGGCTGCAAAAAACCCCCAGGCGTAATCCTTATGTTTCATTCACGCTGGCAGCGGGCCTGGATAACATACCCCTATATTCAGGCGGCATCTCTTACAGAGTTCAGACACCCTTTATAGGGCTGCCGCGGCTTCGGCTTGTATCTGTACTACACACATCTGTCAGTCATGGATTTACATTTGTAGTCAAGCATACACCAACAACGTTCTTACGTCAATACAAATTTTTCTTATATTTTCATAATTTTTTCTTATATTCTTTCTTTCTGCCAATAGCGTAGCTTATCTTTCTTATCTGTCTGAATATGGTCCATAGCCCTCAGGGATTCGGCTCATGTGAATATACGGAAGCAACTTAAAAAGCGTATCTGTATTGACTTCCAAAATTATATACGGTACAATAATTTTCGTGTATATTTCGAATGAGAAAGGATGTCGTTACATGTCACAAGAGAATAAGATGGGCACCATGCCTGTGAAACGGCTGCTTATTTCTATGTCGCTGCCTATGATTCTATCTATGCTGGTTCAAGCTATGTATAATATTGTAGACAGCGTGTTTGTATCCATGATTAACCAGGCCGCTCTTACCGCCGTGTCTATGGCCTTTCCTGTTCAGAACCTGCTGATTGCAGTTTCCGCAGGTACCTGCGTTGGCGTCAACGCCCTTCTATCCCGCTCTCTGGGGGAAAAAAATCAGAAAGCTGCCAATCTGGCGGCAACCAACGGTATTTTTCTCGCATTTTTAAGTTCCATTGCCTTTGCCCTATTCGGCCTGTTCGGAGCCAGAA
>ERZ772865.2858-NODE-2858-length-14156-cov-34.678392_pt1 | contig 14156 bp, 12 predicted proteins | sample MGYA00512133_ERZ772865 | MGnify/ENA primary metagenome ERZ772865 (study PRJEB29015, sample SAMEA2737722) | human gut metagenome | biome: human gut; feature: human-associated habitat; material: faeces | place: China | collected 2012 ...
GAATATTATCTGAAAACCCAGATGGAGGTCTTAAAGCAGGGGGTCGCCCTGTTTGTGGATAAGTACAAAGCAAACCAAGCATAAGCCTATCGACCGCTGCTCATTTACGGCGTGGGCAGCGGCGCAAAGCTCCGCCGTGATAAACAATTCCGAACGGAGGAAAAAAGATGAAAACAGGAAAAAAACTACTCACAGGTACACTTTTGGCGCTTTGTGCCGCTCTATTGGTGCTTTGCAGCGTGCTTGCAATAGGATGGAGCAAGGCGGCAAAAACAGGCGACGCACTGCCGGAGGTGCGAAACAACGGCACGGCGATTCAGTGGAAATACAGCGACGAAGCCGACTGGCACGACCTTGTGGCGCTTACCGAGCTGCGGGGCGCTGCCGGAGAAAACGGAAAGAACGGCACAGACGGTAAAGACGGCTCTAATGGTGCCGACGGTAAGAACGGAATAAACGGTACAAACGGAAAAGACGGCATTAACGGCTCCGGCGGCAAGGACGGCATTAACGGAGTTGACGGTAAAGACGGAGCCGATGGAAAAAACGGCAAGGATGGAATTGACGGTGCCAACGGTAAAGACGGAGCCAACGGCAAAGACGGTATCAACGGCACTGACGGCATTAACGCCAAAAGCATAGAGGTGCAGCGAGCCGAAACCCACATACAGTGGCGTTACGAGGGCGGCGAGTGGCAGAATCTTGTGGCGATAGCCGATATTACAGGTCCTACCGGGCAGAAAGGCGCAGACGGAGCAAACGGAAAAACACCGGAATTCCGTGTAAGCGAAAACACCCTGCAATGGCGCTATGTCGACGATGAAATATGGCTGAACCTGTACGACCTTTCGGTTCTGAAAGGTCTTGACGGAAAGGACGGAGCCGACGGTATAAACGGTAAAGACGGAGCCGACGGCAAGGACGGAACAAACGGACAAAACGGCTCTGACGGCAAAGACGGTAAAACACCTTTTATCGGCGAAAACGGCAACTGGTGGATCGGAGAAATCGACACCGGAGTGAAGGCTGTCGGAACAGACGGTGTTGACGGCGAAAAAGGCGATAAAGGCGACAAAGGCGACCCCGGCGACAAGGGAAACAAGGGAGATAAGGGTGACAAAGGCGACAAGGGCGATGCCGGTCAGAACGGCAGCTGTTCGGGATATTTTTACGGAGAGGCAAACTCTCCGAGAACAGTACTGAATAACAGTCGTGTCAATATTTCTGTCTACGAAAAAATAAACAAGGGTGGCTTGATTTCATCCTACATGAATAATATTACACTTAAAAAAGGACATATTTACAATGTCTGCTTAAGCGGTTCTCTCGAAGTTGGTTCAAACGAATTCAACAACAGCGGCAATTACTCTATTCAGATGACAGACGGTTATGATGACGATCTGTGCAGGGAACTTACACGAATAAAAAGAGACGGGGCAAAAATACCGTATACCAATGATCAACATTCCTTTAATTTCAACAGAGTGTATGATGCGTCAAATAAAGACATTACATTGCAGTTGTGGTTTGAAAATTCGGCATACAATACTTATCTCGGTGGCTTCAGAGGTACCATTACAATAACCGCTCTTGACTGAGCCGATATACACGAAAACAGAGGTAACGGAAAATAAAAAAACGAATACTCAGTATCATGCTCACCCTTTGTATGGTTCTTTGCCTTGTGTCGACAAGTGTATTTGCCGAGGATAATATAGCAGCGAGTGGGACGGCGGAAGTTTCCACAGCGGCGGAACTGGTTTCAGCAATCAGAGAAGCTTCATACGGAACAGTCAAACTGACGTCTGACATTCCCATTTACACCACATTAGTGGTCAACCGCACCGTCACTCTTGATCTCAACGGTTATGTGCTGAAATACAGCAGCAGCAGTGCAGGGCATGTAATCACTGTGTCCAGTGGTATTTTGACAATTGAAAACAGTGACTATACAAAATCACACAATTTCCAAAAGAAGTATAATTTATATGTAAATGATTTTTTTGAATTTTGCTCCGTTTAAAATCATACTAATTTTAGCTTTTAATTTTTTTCATTCCAAAAACCGCCCCATTTCGTTCTATAAATTACCTCTTATAATCAAATCATGCAGACATATAATATTATTGCAAACCCGAAAAACAAATGAAAAGGAGATACGAAAATGAAAGGTATCACAACTCAGGAAGGCAGAGAAACACTCAACAAGTTCAAGATGGAAGCAGCTAACGAAGTTGGCGTAAACCTCAAGCAGGGCTACAACGGCGATCTTACAGCTCGTGAGGTCGGCTCTGTAGGCGGTCAGATGGTCAAAATAATTAGTCCTGAACAACAATGGATATTTACCCGAAACAGCGTAAGAAACACAGGTCATTGCATCGAGATTACATATGCCGTTAGACTGTCAGTATAGGAGCAGCACAACGATATATTTTCTTATCAAAACATCGCATTTGTAAAAACAAATGCGATGTTTCAATGTTTATTCTTTCAATATGTTAACCCAATCATCTGGAAATCCCATAAGTTTTTTATCAACGTGAGGGTACTTGTGAAAAAGTTTATCTAGTTTGTCCACAAACGCTGTCCAATGTTGATCATTAGTTATTAGATGTTTTATGCAAAGAAGAGTTGCAAATACACGGATACTGCTTATCCCCTTTTCTGTATATTGCTTATATAGCTTTGGCGTTTTAGCAAGATTAACATTATACAAACGTCCATAGTGTGCACAAATATTCCGCACAAAAGCAATGTGTTCGACCCAGCTTTCAAGATAAGTATATCCCACGCCATACAACGTTGCAACGGCTTTTTTGTCCTGAGGTTTCATATTTTTATAAAACTTTGAGAGCGTACCGAAACTGAACAGCTCCACCAAAGCGTAAAACGGAATTTTGCCGTCAGTATAATTATTTTTGAAATTCTTAACAAAAGGGGCTTTGCTATTTCTGGATATTTCCTTTTTTATCTCACAAAGAAAATCATAGTGATAGCCAGGATCATTAAAATTATCCGGATCTTCATATCCTAGTACACCATAAATATGTGAGAAATGATTAGCTACCCTACACCTGAGATTAACTTCGATTTGCTCTATCCAAGTAAATAAGAGTTGCCTGAAGTTGGCGTTAAACAGGTATAACTCAACGATTTGTTCAAAGGATATAGAACCATCAAAATTTTTATTTTTACCTTTTAGTCCAAGGCCATATGCTTTTATCAAACGGAAATATGAAATATCATTAAGAATTCGACGTGCATATTCTTCATTGACAATTCTCAACCCAAGCATTTTCAAGTTCTCAATTTGTTGATCAACATTCATTGATGGTTGCTGTTCTTTAAGTTGCATAAAAAAGTCCCCTAATAATTAAACGACCCGACGTGGTACGCATTGCTAAGAGGCGTGTCGGGTTCTGTTAATACTATTATATGCGATTTTTTCTAAAAAGTCAATGGTAAATATATCTAGATAGATGTCATGAAAATGAAATTATGTTATTCTTAAGTGCTATCGCTCTTTATTATTTTTTTATATTAAAGATAGAGTACAGGAATCATTGCATTGTCGAAAATATTAAATAATTGTAAAATCATCACATCATAACTTGACTTGCATTTTAGACAAGTGTATAATATCGTTATAGACAAACGTCTAATACGGAGGTGTGTAATGATAAACCAAATAAAAAAACTTCCAGATGCGGAATTTGAGATAATGAAAACTATTTGGAGTATGAGCGAACCTGTCACAAGTTCTCAGATAGCAGAAAAAATGAGCGACCATAATTGGAAATTACCAACTCTCATATCATTTCTTAAACGCCTTATTGAAAAAGGATTTTTAAGAACGGAGAAAACAGGTAAGGAGCGTCAGTATTATTCGCTGGTATCCCAATCGGATTATCTTAAATTTGAAACAGAAAATTTCTTTGGCTCGGTCCATAACAACTCACTTTCAAGCCTTGTTACAAATCTATACGAAACTGATAAGCTAAGCAGTCAGGATATCGATGAGCTGATACGTTTTCTTGAAGAAGTAAAGGACAGAAATAATGATAAATAATTTATTTACATATTTTATACGGAGCAATGTACTGATAGTGTGCCTGTATCTTTGCTGTAAAATATTTTTAGCTGTAGGCAAAAAGCGTCAAAAATTATCATTCTACAAGGTATGTTCAGCGTTGTCATTGCTGATAATATTCCCCTTAGACCTGACCACTCTTATTCCTCACCAGGCTGTCACCGCTGACGTGGTTCAGAATATTTACGTACAAAAATACATTTTTACAGAAACGCAGCATATTCCAGCTGTCAAGAAGATAATGCCTTTTCTTGTTGCGGTCTGGTGTATTGGTGTAGCTTTCAACAGCTTTGTTTGCATTTACAAGTACCTTGCCTTAAAGCGCTTTGTTGACCGCTGGGCAACAAAAAATGGTGTATACAAATGCGGCAATAAAAGCCTGAAAGTAAAAAAGTGCCCAGGCATTTCAAGCCCTATGCTTATGGGCGTGTTCGCCCCTGTAATAATTCTTCCTGACAATATCGCAGCTGATAATTATGATGTGGTATGTATGCACGAAAAATTTCACTATCTTAATCACGATATATTCATAAGGATAGTAATGCAGGTCGTTTGTATAATCAATTGGTTTGATCCGCTTGCATACAAGCTTTCACGCAGTATGAATTTGCTGTCTGAGATAGCTTGCGACGAAAAAGTTGTCAAGGAGATGAATGATACCGAGAAATATAACTACTGCGGTATGCTGATAAACAGATGTGAAAATGGTAAACAAGATACAGCATTTTCAGCGTGTTTGTATTCACAAAAAGAAAAGGTGAAAACTAGGATAAACGAGATAACTGCCAAGAAAAAGAAGTCATATGCAAATATTATAATACTTGTTGCTATAACTTTGAGCACGCTTATCCTCTGCTCTTTTGTTGACATTAATATCGATGACGAGCTAAGTTCGACCCACACCTTTAACAATGGTGAAATGGTAACAAAAGAGCCTGTTTTCGTGAATGAAGGTCAAAAAATAACTATAAAGATCGAACTTGACCTGTCCTCTGATTATTCAGACAAAGACGGAGAGTATATTGAACTAGGCTACTATCAGGACGGAACAGAACACAGAATTTTCTGTGACAAGACTGCAGGCAACGAGATAAATTTTACCGCTAATAAAGACGGCGACCACACTTTTTATTTAAAAAATTACTCTGCATATAAAATAACCCTTTCGGAGTTTGACGTCAATGTTCAGTAACAAACAAAACCTCCTCTCGTGTATTTTATGCGGATATATTCTTGGCTGTTTGTATACCATGCTTATCAGCGACGCCGATCCTATCTCAAAGTATTATGTATCGAACATTTCGCTGCTGCAATTAGTCATTCCCACCATCGCATTTTCAGCAACACTTTGCCTTATAACTGTTTTCAAAAGAGTTAATTTAAATTTGCTTTTGACAGGATTGATATTTGCTTATTCGTTGATATCAATATGGAAAATGACCAATACCACAGCATATTTCGGCTTTGCCTGCATTGCTGTTTTGGCTATAATAATATTTAGGTTTGCTGATATAAAGGAAACTGAAATATTAAAATGCCGAAAAACGGAGATAATTTCAGTTCTGTTGTTCACGGTGATATCAGTAACAATATTGATGATCGGCACCGTATGCAGACTAAAAAGCTATGAATCATCGTGCTTTGATATGGGAATTTTTCTGCAAATGTTTGAATATATGAGTAAAACGGGCAAGCAATACACCACGGTCGAACGAAATGTGCTTATGTCACATTTCAATGTGCATTTCTCACCCTGCTGGTATTTGCTGCTGCCAATATATATGATATTTAGAAACTCGGTTGTTTTAGTCATATTGCAAGTGCTTATCATTGCAAGCGGAGTATTGCCGCTGATAAAAATATGCAGGCTTTACAAGCTCGGCAGAACTGACACCGTTTTGTGCAGCATAATATATCTTTTCTACCCTGCATTTTGCAGTTCTCAGTTTTTTGATATCCACGAGAATATGTTTTTGCCTGCATTTATATTGTGGCTGTATTATTTTATGTGCAAGAAAAATCACATTGGTGAAGTTGCAGCGTGTCTGCTTATACTCTCAGTCAAAGAGGACGCAGGGGTATACATCATTTGCCTAGGTCTGTATTCCTTGTTTTCCAAAAAGAAAAAGACCAGCGGTTTACTTATCACTATAATCGGCATACTTGGCTTTATTGGCACAAATTTATACATAAACATTTTTGGCGAGGGTGTAAAAGTAAACCGATATGACATTTACTTGGCCGAAAACGACAGCGGACTTATTGCGGTGATCTTAAACGTCATAAAGAACCCGGCATATTTTGTGTCAAATCTGATAACAGTAGATAAACTGCTTTTCCTGCTGTTGATGACAGTGCCTTTTATTTTTGTTTGCTTTAAAATAAACAAAGCGTCAGATCTGTTTTTGCTCGTTCCGCTGATAATCGTTAACCTCAGCACAGACTACACATATCAATATAATGTAGATTACCAATACGTTTTCGGAAGCGGAGCAATGCTTTTCTGTGCTTTTGTTGAAGAGGTATCAACATTAAAGCAGAAACGAAAGGTATTACTTATATCCGCAATGTCAGCGGTCATACTTTTCTCGGTTACAGTTAGTGATAAAATACAGTTATACACCGAACGATATGAAAACACCGCACTTATAACGCAGACTAACGAATTTATCGACACCATAGACAAAACCGTCTGCATATATGCAGACACATATATAATACCGTCGCTTTACAAATTTGATAATGTATATCTTTTGGATAATGCTGATGTTTCAAAAGCTGAAATAATACTTCTTGACAACCGCAAAAATGATTATCAAGGAAAGCTTGAGAAATACAAAAAGACTTTTTCCATTTGTGAAGTTCACGGGATGGTTACTGTATTATTAAATTATTAAATTAAGAATATTATTAAGGCCTAATAATATATAATTTTTTTAGAAAGGAGGTTGTTTTGCAATGAAAAAAATTGTTTCCCTATTGCTTTCTCTGTGTATGATTTTTAGCTTTGCTACAATTTGTTACGCAGATGATGAAACAGTTATTCCACCTGTCAGCAATGAAATGATTATCAATCCATACTTAAGAAGTACTGCAACATTTGGTTCTTGTAAAATTGACCAAGGAGTCACAATGGGCTTTGCTTCTGGTGATAATGGATGGGCAATTGCCGCTAATACTACAGTTACACTTAAATTTTATATGAAAACTAAAGAATCTAATGTAAACTGTGGTTATTATCAGGGTTCAACATATGTTCAAAAATCACATACCGTTAAAGCGAATGCAAGCGGTGATGGGTATATTTATACTTGCACAATGAAAATAACCAAAGGCGGAAATTACAAATTCTTCATTTCAAATATGACTGCCAAAACCATAACGGTTACAAAAACAACCGTTTCATTTTAAAGGTTGACCATTTAAAAGCTCAAATAAAATTTGAGTTGCAACTATGACACATAACATCAGTCGCAAGAAGCCCCAAAGGGTAACTTGCGACTGAACTTTTATTAAGGCAAAAGTTCTCTAAAAATTCGTTTCTGTTAAATTAATAACGTTTTGACATAGGGGGTATCTCACAGTGCGACGGCGAAAACGCACATCTTACCCCCGTGTCAAAATCAAATCTCCTGTGCAAAACAATGAAAATGGACCATGACTATTGACAAACGTATTAAAATGCGATACCATAAGAATGGAGAATAATATAAGCTCGTAAAGATTTTAAAAGTCTTTGCGAGCTTTTTGTTTTGAATATAAATTTCGCTATGTTCAGTGACAATAACAGAAACTTGAAAATAGAATAGGAGGTCTGGTAGCGTGAAAAAACTCATCACTCGATCCTGCGAAGAAATAATGACAACTGTGTACAAGCCAATAGAGTTCGTTATAGACGGCTTGCTTGCACAAGGTCTGTATATCTTAGCAGGAGCACCAAAGGTCGGAAAGTCTTGGCTGGCACTTGATATGTGCTTGTCAATAGCGAAAGGAGAAAGTGTTTTAGGTCAGAAAACATTGCAGGGCACGGCATTGTATTTGTGTTTAGAGGATAGCTACGTTCGTATTCAAAATCGCTTATACGAAATAACTGATGTGCCAACTGAAAATTTATACTTCTCTGTTATGTCTGAATCTATCGGCAACGGACTTGAAGAACAAATCGAAAGTTTTAAAATTGAACATCGTGATCTGAAAATCGTTTTTATCGACACTCTGCAAATGGTTCGTGGTTCAACAGATTCAAGCTATGGTTCAGATTACAAAGAGCTGTCTGTGCTGAAAGCTCTTGCAGACAAGCTTGAGATAACTGTCATAGTGGTTCATCACACAAGAAAATGCAAAGATATCGACCCGTTCAATATGATCTCAGGAAGTACAGGTGTTGACGGCAGTTTGGTGCTTATTGAAAGCAAGCGTGGCAGTCGCAATGCTAAAATATTCTGTGTCGCTCGCGACATTGAAAACACAGAGATCAACTTACATTTTGATAGCGACTTGAAAAAGTGGATAGTCACAGATGAGTTGTCCACAAGCAAAACCAAAGACAACATTTTTCTAGCAGCGTTGTATGTTTATCTAAAAAGGCACATTTCTTTTACAGGTACTGCGTCAGAACTTGTAAGTGAACTAAAAGAAGTCACGCAAGAACAATTCTATCCAAACAGAGTTACAAGAGATCTGGTTCAGAACGGCTACACACTCGGAAAGTACGGGATAGATTTTCAGTACAAGCGAACTAGAAACGGCAGGCTTATAATTCTTCATTACGACCGTGAGCGTGACAGTAGTGACAGCAAAAACACTAGCGAAGTTACTGTCAACAAGCTAACTTCAAAAGTGTGAAAAGCCTTGAAATTACTTGCTTTGCAAGGTGTGACGGTAAAAATTAAATCAATGTTTACTGTCAACCCCAATCAGCGAACGTGGGGCGATTTGCGGGCTTGTAATTTTAGTCGAGTAGATCAAGCAGAAACGCATCAAAACCCCACACTAGCGAATTGTGAGCCGATGTAGGCGATAGAATCAACCAAAATAAATTGTCAAAGCGAATAATCAGTTTGAGACCTTCGGCGATCTGCACAAATACCTGATACGCAGAAGTTAAAGTAAACCGAATTATTCTCTTGCAAGTTAAAGTTTCGGGGTCGCAGCCCCCGAAACACTCACAGCGGGCGAGCAAAGCTCACCGCAAAAGTGCCGAAAATACGCAGTTTGCGAGATACGACAAGGTCGAGAAGTCAATGGGGTCGTAAAAACAGGTCCTTGATAATTCAGAGGTCGCACACAGCTAAAATCAGGCTGAAACAGCGTAAATGCGTGCTATCGTGTCGGCGTCGAAAGGTATAAATGCAATAAAATCAAGCAAGTTTTTTGTTGCAGTTGGTGATTACTATTTCAAAGTTTTTGTGATATCATTGACTGGAAAAACAGTGAAAAACAAATGGATAATTTTTGATGAGTGTGAGAAAATATTACTGATGCAAATGGAAAAGGAGAGATGTCTATTGAGTAAAAATCCGAAAAGTCCCTATTCCAAGCTGGAAATGAAGAAGAAAACCCTGGCTGCTTGGACTAAGCTGCTGCTCAACAGCGGCGAGATCGACATCAAAAAGTACAACAGAATGATAATGATGATCGAAAGACTGGCGGCATGACCGCAAATGCAGTGCCGAAAGGCATTGCTACATATTGCCACAGGTAAGTTATTCCGTGCCATTGACCCTGTGCTGTCGGCATGGTATAATCATATTAACTAAACAAAATCAAAGTCAAAACAATCAGTCAAGGCTTTGACGAAAGGAGAATTTTAATGGATATTTATGCAGCCGCTGACCTTATGAAACGTGAGCGGAAAACAATTTTTGATCTTGAAATCAATGTTACATTTTATGCACGAGTATCAACGACCCGTGATGAACAGGAAAACTCTATTGAAAATCAGATAAACTTCTTTACAGAGATGATAAAGTCAAACCCAAATTGGAATTACATTGAGGGGTATGTTGACAGGGTCAGAGGAGAACACGCTGAAAACCGTGCTGAATTTATGAGAATGATCGAAGATGGAAAAGCAGGAAGGTTTGACCTTGTACTTACAAAAGAAGTCAGCCGTTTCGCAAGAAATACTATCGACAGCCTTACCTATACCCGTGATCTTCTCCGAGCAGGGGTAGGGGTCTTCTTCCAAAATGATAACATTTGTACCATTGATTCTGACAGCGAAATGCGTCTTACTATAATGTCAAGCATCGCCGCTGATGAAGTCAGGAAGCTTTCTGAACGTGTTCGCTGGGGTCACAAGCGTTCAATAGAAAGCGGAAATGTTATGGGCAACAATCGTATATTCGGCTATGATAAAGATGACTGTAAACTTGTCATAAACGAACCTGAAGCAGAAATGGTAAGAATGATATTTGACCTTTACTCTACTGGTGATATGAGCGTCAGAAAGATAGAACGAATACTATATGATAAGGGCTACCGTGGACGCAATGGTACAAGGATACATCACAACACCGTTTCAGGCATTATACAAAACCCAAAATATAAAGGATTTTACTGTGGTAACAAAGTAAGAATAGTTGACTACCGCACAAAAGAACAGCGTTTTTTACCCAAAGAAGAATGGGTGATGTACAAAGACGAAACAGGCGAAGTCGTACCTGCCATAGTATCTGAGGAAATATGGAACAAGTGCAACAGAATATTTGAAACAAGAAGTGCTGCCATAAAAAGCCGTGAACACTCATTTAAAGACACAAGTGTCTTCACCGGTAAGATATGGTGTGCAGCTCACGACAAGCCATATTGGAGGACAAGTTACTCAAACAGCGTATCAAAAGGTCAGCCAATATATCAATGGATATGCTCAGAAAAAAAGAAAGAAGGTGCAAAAAGCTGTGCGTCATTTGCAATAATGGAATCGGAACTTTACAGCATACTGTCGGGATTTTTCAAGGACGTGGCTGAAAACCTTGAGGATTATGTTGAAACATTTCTTCGGATATATAAAGAATCAGACCGCTCTGCCGAGGCAATGCGGCAGGTAAGCGGCCTGAAAGCAACACTGGAAAAGGAAAATAAAAAGCGTGATAAACTGCTGGAGCTCTATATGGAGGAGCTTATCACAAAATCAGAATTTACAAAACGTAATACCGAGAGCAGTGAACTAATAAAAGGAATAGAACATCAGATAAGATTTATCGAAAAGAAAAGCGAAAACGACAATAGTTATGCAAAAGCTATAAAGCGGATTGAAAAATACTTCCGTGAAATGTATGATCCTAGCCTACCAATGAACAAGGAACAAGTCGACGAAATGGCAAAGGCAGTCATAGACCGTATAAGTGTAGTTCCAATAAATAAGAACACAATGAAACTGGAAATTAAACTTCTGACAGGTGAATCAGAGCCGATGACATACATTAGGAACGGAGAAAGATATGCTCGGCGTTCTGGACTCACCAGCAAGAAGATGATCGACGCTTACAAGACAACAGGCAACAAGTAATTTCTCCTAAAAGTTCTAAAAACTCCGCCGTGGCATTTCGCTGTGGCGGAGCTTTTTACTTGAAATCAGGCAAAAAAAGTAGTATAATATACACATAGGGGCGGGGTAAAGATCATAGTAAAGAGGGATAAATATGTTGACTAAAAAGATCGCCGCAGGACTTACAGCTTTTGTTATAACAGCTTTTGCCATAAATGCGTCTTTCTTCCAAATAATAATACGATATGATTTTTTATAGGATTACATACTAATATTGGTTAATATTATAGCACATTCTACATAATCTGTCAATATAAGTTGCGTGATTTGTTATAAAATAAACAATAACTGATATCAAACTGACTAAATACTTTGAATGCAAATATTATAACATATTCAGACAAAATTATTTTTAATTTTGTCTGAATATGTATTGACATCAAAACAATTTAGTAGTATTATATTGGTATAAACTTGATTTTTTTAGGGGGGTATTCTTATGAAAAAACGAATAGCAAGCTTGTTTACCAGTTTGCTTATGATCGTTAGTTTAATGGTCGTTATGCCAACTATGTCGGTGAGTGCGGCTAATAATATCATAATCGCAGGTATTGACATAGGTTATTCTAATGGCAGCTACTTTACTAAAAACGGTAAATCGTGTGCGACGATGAGTGGCTATTGGTCAAATGGAAGATGTCATAAAAATGGTGTTTGCGATAGTGCGACAAGTTATAAATGTAATTGCATGAGATATTATCCAACTGGAAATCCTAATACATGTCAGGTTGATTTAAAGGCATCACAGTGTTGGGGCTTTGCGAGATATTGCGAATGGAAGGTTTATGGATTTCATGATGGCCTTTCTGCTTCAAAGTTTAAAACCACAGTTGGAAAAACTAATGCTAACTCATGTACAGAAAGCTATATTAAGAGCAAATTTTATAATATTGCAGTTGCGTCTCATCTGCGTACAGGAGATGGTGGCCATTCTTTGTCAATAATATCTACCGATGAATCTGGAGTTATTTGGGTTGACTGTAATTCTGATGGATACTGTAAAGTTATTGTGCATAATCAGACATGGGCACAATTTGCAAACTATTTAAAGGGAAGAAGCGGAATATCATATGTGTATTCCTTTATAGGTGGTAAAGGTTCTGCTGAAGCAAGTTCAAAACCTACAAATGTTATACTTTCAAAAAATCAGTATTGGTATGATCTTAAAGACACAATTACCCTAACTCCCTCGTCAAATGGGGCTACATCGTATGTTATGAGTGTTGAAAAAGATGGAAAACGTATTATTGATTGCATATCATTAAATGGTGCATATAGTTTTGCAGCAAATAAATGGGGATATGGCAAATACCACGCTTGGATTTCTGCGACAAATAGTGCTGGAACAACAGATTCATCAGCTTGTGATTTTGAGGTAGTTAAAGCCCCGTCTTATTCTGATGTTTGGTGTTCAAAGGGTTTTTATGATTATGATAGCAATGAATCAATTGATATATACATAAAAGCAAGTTGTACAAAGGGTCAAACAATTGGAATTGATTACCTTGATGAGGATTTAAATCCTGTTAAGAGAGTTGTTACATCGAATTGTGGGAATAGCTATAAAATTTCAACGAAGTCTCTTGGAAAAGGATATTTCAGTGCTTATTTTACAATTTGGAATGGCTCTGGTTCGGTAGATACTAAACGTACATATTTTTATGTCGGTCAAAAACAAAATGTTGGTACAGATTTTTATGCACGAATAAAGAATAATGCTGCTAACAAATATCTTACAAACTCAAATGGAAATGTAAATGGAACAACATTGGATTGTTCCAAACAACAGATTTGGAAATTTGTAAGGCAGAGTGATAATAGTTATAAATTGATAAGCGCATATGATAATGGTGCTATGGATGTTAAGGACTACGCTACTTCTGGCTCAGGTACAAATGTTCAAATGAATTCAAGTTGGGATACTAATGCGCAAAAGTTTTACATCTATTATGTAAATAAATCATATTATTTTAAACCAGTATGTGCGGATTTGGCTTTGGATCTTAGCAACAAGACATCAAATCTTGAAGTATGGGGAGCAGGGTTTAACTGGAATCCTCAAAAATTTTCAATAGAAAAAGTTAATACTAATGATATAGGTGTTCACAAGTTTTCGACATGGACTACCACAAAAAATGCAACTTGCACTCAAGTTGGTACAAAAAGTCGGAAATGTACAGTTTGCGGAAAAACAGAAACACAGACCATTGCAAAGACTGGACATAAGTCAGTAACTGACAAGGCAATCCCTGCCACCTGCACAACAGACGGCAAGACGGAAGGTTCACATTGCTCAGTTTGTGGTGCGGTAATAAAGGCTCAGGATACAACAAAGGCAACAGGCCATAAGTTTGGCAATTGGACAACCACAAAATCAGCTACCTGCACAGAAAGCGGTACACAGATCAGAAAATGTGAGACTTGCGGTGCAACTGAAAGCAAGAGCTTATCAGCTAAGGGTCACACAGAAGTTGTTGACAAGGCGATCCCTGCCACCTGCACAACAGACGGCAA
>ERZ772865.2861-NODE-2861-length-14136-cov-3.454371_pt1 | contig 14136 bp, 11 predicted proteins | sample MGYA00512133_ERZ772865 | MGnify/ENA primary metagenome ERZ772865 (study PRJEB29015, sample SAMEA2737722) | human gut metagenome | biome: human gut; feature: human-associated habitat; material: faeces | place: China | collected 2012 ...
GGAAAGTGTCCCATTTGATTTCGCCTTCGTTGATTTCCACGTCGAATTCTTGGGCTTCGGGCAGTACGGCCACCGTTGCGGCCGAGGTATGTACGCGGCCTTGTGTTTCCGTTGCCGGTACGCGTTGTACGCGATGTACGCCCGATTCGTATTTCAGCGTGCCGTATACCTTTTCTCCCGTTACGCTGAAGATGATTTCTTTAAAGCCGCCCGCAGCTCCTTCCGTAAAACTGGAGATGGCTATCTTCCAACCTTTCATTTCGCAATATTTGGTGTACATGCGGAACAAATCGCCTGCGAACAGTGCAGCTTCGTCTCCTCCCGTTCCTCCCCGTATTTCCATAATGACGTTTTTGTCGTCTTCCGGGTCGGCCGGGACGAGGAGCAACTTGATGCGTTCCTCCATTTCGGGGATATGTTTTTCAGCGGCCGCCATTTCTTCGCGCGCCATCTCCTTCATTTCCGGGTCGTCTTCGGTGGTCAGTATATCCTTGGCGTCTTGCAACGTTTGCAGGCTGTCCATATATTCTTTGCGGGCTTTCATGATATCGCCCAAGTCCTTATATTCTTTAGTCAGCTTTACGTAGCGTTTTTGGTCGCTGATTACATTCGGGTCGGTAATCAAAGTGCCCACCTCCTCGTAGCGGCTTACCAGCCCCTCCAATTTGTCTAATATAGAATTGTTTTCTGCCATAATATCAAGTTTCCGGCTGCAAAGATACGGAGAAAAAATGAAAGGACGTAAAAGGCCGCGACAATATAATAGGAGGACGAAGCCGAAAAGGATTTTATAACGAATTGATTTCTTCCGTGCTCAAGCCGGTGATGTCGGCAATATCGTCGATGGGGTATCCTTTGGTTTTCATGCGTCGTGCATTCTTAAGGCGTTCATTCATTTCCCCTTCGTTTTTACCTTGTTCGATACCTTTGGCTATTCCTTTGGCCATTCCTTGTTCTATTCCTTTAACCATTCCTTGCCGCATTCCCAGTTCCAATCCTTCTTGCTTGGCGAAGTCGAGCACGGCAAGGTGGTCGCGGTACACTTTGATGCTTTCGTCATATTTCATGCGATCCTCTTTGCTGAGCGAGGCGATGTCTACGATTTGTTCCAGTTTTTCAAACACCGATTTACGGGCTTTGAATGGGAGTCTTTGAAATGTTTCCATATTTTTCAGTACATAAATCCAACGTTCAAAATCAGTTTGGCATTCATCTTCTTCCTTGGTGAAGCAGGGAAGCTGCAGGAAAATGAAACGGAGCTTGTCGGAGAACACTTCGTTTGTGTCCCGGTCGGACAAGACGATGTCCGTGCGGAATTTGCCGGGTGAGTGGGACAGGTGGAAATTCATGAAGAAGATGCCATACACGGCTTTCAGGTTGAATTTCCATTCGGCACCCCGTTCCCCTTGCCGGGCGATGGCCCGCGAGAGGTAGTACAAAGCCCGTTCACGGAAAAAGGTCTGTTCACGGTTTTGCATTTCCACGATGAACTGTTCACCGTCCTCATTCGTACAATATATGTCATAGATGACACCCCGGTCGCCGGAAAAGTCCGGCAACAGGTCTTTGTCCAAGAATGTGATGTCCGTTATCCGCTTTTCTCCTACTAACAAGTCGTTCAGGAAGTCTATCAACAATTCTTTGTGGATAGCTTGCCCGAAGATGCGCTTAAAACCGACATCGGTAAAGGGATTGATGAATCTTGCCATATTTCTCGCTTTTGACAGTAATCAAGGCAAAGTTACAAAAAAGAATTGAAAACCAAGGGGATGTTGGTCTTTTTGTGAAGGCGTGAAGGGGAATGTTCCACTTTGTCAATTTGACAATTCCGGATGTGCATGGCTGCGTTTTTTGTCCGTGTCGTGGCGGTAGGTGAGAAATGCGGGATTCTCGCGAAGTCCATGTCGGACAAAATGTAATGTGGAGGAGCTTTCTGGCTTTCTTCTTGTCGGTCAAACGGTATTTTCTGCGCATGGCCTTTGGGACGGAGTAAGCGTGAGGAGGGTGGAAGTGTACGGAATGACAGCCGGATTTTGTCCGTCGGGAGTGTCCAAATAGATTTTCCGGTGCGGTTTTCAGGTGTTCGGATGGAGGATTTCAGTTCGTTTCCGGGACGTTTTGCGGAGAAAGTCGGCACGACATGCGGAGAAAAAAAGTGTTTCTTCTTGAGATTGAAAAATTATTCTCTTGAAGGTGAAGCCCCGATAAGGGTATTTTGGCGTTAAAATCCCTATAAAACTTTAATTTGCATTAACGAAAACGGTTCCCGTTTGTGCTTTTCTTCAAAAATAGCCTTGCGAAAAACAAGAAAAAACTGACTTTATGGTAGCTTTTGGACATGGAATGAGGCTTTTTGTCAACGCCTTGGGTCGGAGGATAAAAAACGAGAGGGGGCAAACGCCCGCAGGCCGGACTGCCCCCTCTCTTCCGAAACATGGGTTTATCGTAACATCAGTTTTTGTGTCTTGCGTCCGGCTTGCAGGATGTAGACGCCCCGGAGGCCGGAAGTGGAAATTTGCGTGTCGCCCGAGGCTTCGCTCTGGTGGAGCAACGTGCCTTGCAGGTTGTAAAGTCGCAAGGTCGTGGTGGAGCGTATGCCTTCGATGCGGATGATGCCGCCGGTCGCGTAGATGCGTACCTCTTCTGCCTCCACCGGGACGATGTCGGTGTAGGGGGCTGCGGTGAGGGTTACGGTCTCGCGGATGCCGGAACCGTCTGTGGCTGCGGCTTCCACCGTCACTTGGCCGCCCGTGGCATTGTCTTTCAGGCTTACGGTGCCGTCTTGTGCGACGGTGGCCAACGTTTCACCCTCCACGACGCTCCATTGTACGCGTTTGAGCGTGGTACTCATCGGCAGTACGACCGCTTGCAGGTGCAGTTGCGGTTGTTCTTGGTCTAATTTCAATTCTGCCTCTTGCGAAGTGATGACCACGCTTTGGGCCATGGTGACATCAAAGGCGTCGGCAGAGCAAACCACGTTGGACCGGTTGCGGGCATCATCTGCCGAAGCCCGTTTCTGCGGCACGTCGAAGTGTACGGCCAAGGCGTAATATGTGGCTTCGTCCGAAGTCCGCGCATGGGTGTAACTCAGGGTATGGCCGGACACGGCGGCCAGTTCGGTGAGTCGGTCGGGCGACGGGCCGCTCAATATCACGTATTGCATCACGTCGCGTCCTTCGTATGGGGTCCAGCTCAGATTGATGTCGTGCCCCATGGCGCGGTTCACCATCAGGTGGGCGTTGGCATGCACCGCGCTGCTCCGGCTCTCGCCGCCGTAGTTCGTGGCCATTGTGATAAAGTAACGCTGCGAGAGCAAGGCCGGAGTAGAGGTCTCGTCCACATAGCTTCCCTCCGTTAGTGGGACTTCGCCCAACAGTTCGTAACGGTCGCTCACGGCCGTCTCGCGGTAGATGCGTACCGTCCCCGGTTGCAGGGGCGCAGGCAGTTCCGTGGGGATGCTCCAATTAATACGGTTGCATCCGGTAGCCTCGTCGGTGCCTATTTGTCCGATGACGGGCACAAAGCCGCTGCCTGTCACTTCCACACGGGTGTTCTGGTATATTTCGCCGAACACGTCGTCGGCCGCTTTCACGTTCAGGTCGTAGGAACCGTCCCTTTCCGGGAAGATGAACGTGGCTTCGGCCTGTCCCTCTTCGTGGATGAATGCCACGCCTTCGTCGCGCAGGATTTCAAAGGCGACCTCGGACGAGAGCAAGTGTTCCGGCAGGGTGGCCTGTACGGGAGTGCCGGCCAGGACTTGTTGTGGCAGGTCGATGGCCATGCCCGGCAGGTCGAGGATTTCGATTTGCGCACGGCTCACGATGTCGTCCACGGTCAAGGCGACGGTCTTCAGTCCGGATGTGCTCCATTTGATGGTGTTCCCGTCTATCACGCCTCCGTCGGTGTCGATTTGCGGACTACCCAAGATGGTGGTCTCGAACGGGATGGGCCAGCTCACGCGTCCTTTGCCCGGCAGGCTCAGGAGCGATACGGCCTGCGCCGTGTACTCGTAGACGGGCGAGAAGTCCGAGTGGGCGTTCCACGCGTCCACCGCCTGCACTTGTATTTCATACGTCTGTTCGGCTTCCAGGGCCGTGGTGGGGATGGTGAAGCGCGTGGCCGTGCGGTAATGCACATAGCCCGGTTCGCCCGTCTGTGCCTTGTTGTCGGTCAGGTTCAGGGGTGAGATGACATAAGCCTCTTCGCCCGATGCGCCTTTCTTCTTCACGCTCAGGTTGTAGCGCAGGCTGTGCGAGGGTGTTTCCTTGTCCGTAGCCCCGTCCCAATATATCGTCAGGCCGTCCGTCGTTTGGCTGGCGTAGACGTTTTGCGGCACGGTGGGCGCGGTGTTCTTGAACGAGGAACGGATGCGGAGGTTGGCATCGTAGTCGGGCGTGCCGTCGCCGTCCACGTCGAGATAAGGGCCGGCAGGCGATGCCGAACTGATATTACCGGGGATGAGTTCGAGTGAAGAACTGAAGCTTTCGATATTCTCCACGTAGGTCAGCTTCCCGTTTTTGTCTTGGAAAATGAGGCTGTCAGCATTGGTGCCCGATGCATATTCGGGTAGGCCGTCGTGGTTCAGGTCTACGGACGGTTTCCCCGGCAGGGCGATGCGTTCTACAAAACTGAATTCTGCATCACATAGATTGGCATAATATCGTTTTTCTTTGTAGTCCTCATAAATCAGGTCGGGACGCCCGTCCCCGTTCACGTCGGCGATTCCGACAAGGCTTACCGAACTGTTTTGTGCGGGCAGCTCGCGTGCCTCGAACTTCCATCCGCCTTGGTTCAGGTAGAGCCGTTGGCGATAGATGGGTGTGCCCCGGTCCCAACGGTATGCAGCCACGATGTCCAGATAACCGTCGCGGTTGAAGTCGGCCACGGCGACAGGCTCGATATATTCCTCTCCTTCGAACAACCGTTTCTCTTCCCACGTGCCGTTTGCGGTGTTCTTGTACATCAGGGTTCCGCCTGCAAAATCCACCCGTCCGTCGTTGTCCATGTCGCCGATGGGCGTAAGGTAATCGTGTTCTCCTATCGGGTTGCTGGGCGTGTTGAGGCAAATCTCCCCTTCGTATGCGTGGAAATCCATGTTACCGTCGTTCAGCAGGAATCTTTTTTGTTGGTTGTTCACTTTCAGGTAGTTGCCGTAGATGTCGGGCAGTCCGTCCCGGTTGAAGTCGACCACGTAGCCGCCGTGGCTGATGTCCAAGTCGGTGTTGAACGATTTCATCAGTTCCTTGAATGTGCCTTGCGTGTTGGTGTAGAACCTTTGGGTGAATCCTTCCGCCCATCCGTCTTGGTTGAGGTCGAACACGCTGCCGCTGTAGCCGTCTTCGCCGGTTTCCGTATGGAACGGGAGCACCCGTACGCCCTGCGTGAACGTGTGCCCGTCGAGCGAGAGGGTGACGTTTTTCTGTCCGTAGCTTTCGAACACGATGTCGGCCGACCCGTCTGTGTTTTGGCTGACGATGCGTCCGTCGGGCTGCAGGTTGTATTGGTAGTTTGCGCCTTCACGGGCGTAAATCGGCACGATATGCAAGGTGTCCGCCGTACTCAGTTCGTTGACCGAAGCCGTGAAGGCCGGGCTGACCAGATGGTTCTCGAACGAGGTATCTTCGCTCCACGCGCTACCGATGCCGTTCGAGGTGATGGCCTGCACGGCGATGTGGTAAGTCCCTTCCGGCCATGTCCCGGCGTTGAGCATCATGTAGGTGGCAGTGCCGGCGTTGCCGTCCGAGAAAGAGCGGCGGCTGCCGTCGGCATTGGATTGCGCTTGCAGGATGTCGCCGCGTCCCGGGGCTGTGCCCACCCGCACTTCATACGTAAGGCCCGGTTCTTGCGAAGGGGCTTTCCATTCCACCCGAAGCAAGCCTGTGGCCGCATCCACGGCGTAAGTCGGGGCTTCTGGGGCGCCCACCGTGGTGGGTTTTGCGTTTTCCGGCGTGCAGAGATAATGCTCCATAGTGTTAGGGGTAACGAGGAAGTCGAGTTTCCCATCCCCGTTCAAATCGGCGACGAACGGATTCTCCGGATTGGATAGCATGTAGCCTTCCGGAAGGATCATGGTCTCGTTCAGGTTGAAGTTCGCGTCCCATTGGAATAAGTAGAAGTCATATTGTTGGTACCCTTGGGAGTTTATGAATTTTTTCACTGCCGTCAGTCCCGGTTTTCCGTCAAGATATACCACCTCGTGAAAGGTGTATTCGCCCTCCATTCCTTGTTCCGACTTTTTGAATGTGCCGTCGCCTTGGTTGCGCAGGAAGATGATGAAGGCGTAGGTGGTCTGTTTGGTCTTGTCGATGGTGAGTAGAAGGTCTTGGTGGCCGTCGCCGTCCAGGTCGCAAACCTGCACATCCGTGAGGTTGGAGTTGTTGGTGAGGCGTTCCGTTTCATACCCTGTGGGTGTACTGCGCATCAGGTTCACGTCGCCCGTGTTTGCATCGAAGAGCACGTAATCTGTCAGGCCATCGCCGTTCACTTCGCAGGCCGTGACCGACGTGCCCATGGAAGCTGTGTAGTAACGTCCGTCCGGCAGTGAGATGAATCCCGTGCCGTTGGGTGAGAAGAGGTCGGGGTAGCCGTCGGCGTTTAAATCCAAAGCTTGCATGCGGTCGCTTTCTTGGGCGTATGACGTGCCGCGTTCGGGAATCCACGCGCCGCTGAATATGGTGTTGTCCACGCGGAACATGCCGCTTCCTCCGCTACTGTAGTCCATGCCTTCCAACTCGGCGGCATCCGTGACGAGGGGGAGAGGTTTTTCTTGGAGTCCGTCCGCCGTCTGCAACAGGATATACGGGGCGTAAAGGGTAGGCCAACTTTGTATCAGTTTAAAGAATACCAAGTCCATGCGTCCGTCCCGGTTGAGGTCTGCTTGGGTGGGTTGGTCGCCTAAGAATGGGCTGCTTGTGGCTTTGTGGCTTCCGTCTGGTTGGCTCAGGTACATCTTCGTGTCGTTGCCGTTGGAAGCGATGAAGTCCGGTTTGCCGTCTCCGTTCAGTTCGAGGATATTCTTGATGGTGAGCACATCATTTGCCACGCGCTCTACCACCGTGCCGTCCAAGGCAAACCATGCAGTGAAGCGTTCCTTGTTGTTTTCTGTGCCGAGATATTCCATCTTTCCGTCCCCGTTCACATCATAATACATGCTCTTCAGGGTAGGCGGGGTTCTATCCAGAGGCGTAAGTTCTTGTCCCGCGATGGGGCGTATGCCTGTAAATGCCAGGCATGTGGCAAGGGTGAATAAAGTAGTTGTTCTCATAATGGTTGGTTTTTATGTTTTATCGAACTGTTCCTTTCAGGTGTGCGTTTTTCCTCTGTTCTCGCAATGGTTCAAAATTAAGGGATAAAAACATGTCGTTCAATGCGTAAACGGTATTTTGTACGGAATGAATCTTATTTTTTACGCATTGAACAAAAAAATCCGGGCAAGCGGGGGACTTGTCCGGATAAGGCAGGAGGGAAAAGGAAATGAAGCTCCCCTTCCTTAGTAGTTGAATTCGCCGAATTCACTCTTGATGGTCAGTGAACGCGGCCCTTCTTCGATGTGTCCGACGATTTGCGCGTCGATGTTGAAACTCTTGGCGATGGCGATGACTTGTTCGGCGTGTTCGGGAGCAAGGTAGACTTCGAGGCGATGCCCCATATTGAACACCTTGTACATTTCACTCCAGTCCGTACCGCTTTCCTTGGCAATCGCTTTGAACAAAGGAGGCACGGGGAACATGTTGTCTTTGACCACCCTGCAATTCTCACCAACGAAGTGGAGCACCTTGGTCTGCGCACCGCCTGTGCAGTGTACCATGCCGTGGATATCCGCACGCATCTCGTCCAGCACCTTCTTCACCACCGGGGCGTATGTACGGGTGGGGGACAGGACGAGCTTGCCGGCATTGACCGGAGCACCCTCCACCGGGTCGGTCAGCCGGTAACTGCCGCTGTAGACCAACTCTTCCGGAACGGACTTGTCGTAGGTTTCGGGATATTTTTCGGCCAGATACTTGGCAAACACGTCGTGGCGTGCGCTGGTCAGCCCGTTGCTGCCCATACCGCCGTTGTATTCCTTCTCGTAGGTGGCCTGTCCGCAACTGCTCAGTCCCACGATGACATCTCCCGGACGGATATTGGCGTTGTCGATGACATCGCTACGTTTCATGCGGCATGTCACGGTGGAATCCACGATGATGGTGCGCACCAAGTCGCCCACGTCGGCTGTTTCGCCGCCCGTGGCATAGATGCCGATGCCCATCTTGCGCATCTCGGACAGCAGTTCGTCCGTACCGTTGATGATGGCACTGATGACTTCGCCCGGGATGAGCATTTTGTTGCGTCCGATGGTGGACGACACCAAAATGTTGTCTACGGCACCCACACAAAGCAAATCGTCCGTGTTCATGATGAGCGCGTCTTGCGCAATGCCTTTCCATACGGACAAGTCGCCCGTTTCTTTCCAGTACGCGTAGGCCAACGAAGATTTCGTGCCGGCTCCGTCGGCGTGCATGATGTTGCAGTATTCCGGGTCGCCGCCCAGAATGTCGGGGATAATCTTGCAGAATGCCTGCGGGAAGATACCCTTATCGATGTTCTTGATGGCGTTGTGTACGTCCTCTTTGGCTGCCGACACGCCGCGCATCATGTAACGTTGGTTACTCATATCACTATATGTTTTTGAATGATTGTCTGTCATTAAAACTCTACTTTCGGGGCTTCCGATGCACCGGAGGATGCCTCGAACTTTTCTTTTTTGCTAAATCCGAACATCCCGGCGAATAAGTTATTGGGAAACTTGCGTATCAGGACGTTGTAGTCTTGTACGGCCTCGTTGTAACGTTTACGGGCTTCGGTGATGCGGTTTTCCGTTCCTTCCAACTGGGCTTGCAGTTCCGAGAAATTCTCGTTGGCACGGAGTTGCGGATAGTTTTCCGTCACGGCCAACAGCTTTCCGAGGGCGGAACTCACGGCTCCTTGGGCTTTCTGATATTCGGCCAACTTTTCTGCGGTCAGGTTCGCCGGGTCCACGGTGATTTGCGTGGCTTTGCTACGGGCGGCTACCACGGCTTCCAACGTACTGCTTTCGTGCGTGGCATAGCCTTTTACGGTACTCACCAGGTTCGGAATCAGGTCGGCCCGGCGTTGGTATTGCGTTTCCACGTTACTCCAGGCTGTAGACACAGCTTCGTCTTTCTCTACCATCTTGTTGTATGAACAACTGTTCAAAAGAACCATGCACACCATGGCTATGGTGGCGGTCATCCATTTCTTTGTTTTCATTGTCTTCCTTATATATAAATAGGTGTTTGATTCGAAATCTGTGTGTCGGTCAGAACTTGCCACCGGCTCCTCCGCCTCCGAAACTGCCTCCCCCGAAGCTTCCGCCGCTGAAACCGCCTCCGAAACCTCCGCCTCCGAACCCGCGATGGAACGGTCCTGCCACGGGAGGGAAACCGCCAAAGCCGGTGCCGTTGTCGAACGGTTCGTCATGGGAACGGGATACGGTATGCCCACATTTCGGGCAGCGGTAATAGACCGTGTGATGTTCTATGCCTTGGAACCGGTCAACCCGGACTTGGGAATTCGTGCGGTGCATGGGGCTATGTCCGCATCGGGGACATGTGTTCCGTTTGCGGTTGGAATAAATGGAAATCAGGAACCCGCCCGTGACAATGGCCAAGGCGAGCCACATCAAGCCATATCCCTTTGTGCCGGTCGGTTGTCCCGTCGTGGAGCAGACTGTCGTCGCCATGGATTACACTACAGACGGCAGACACTGTTTGCAGCATGGCGGTATCCCAGTCTCCTGTTTTCAGGTAAGGTACCATTCGCCGGTTTTCTATCCGGCGGCAGATGGCATCGGGCAGCGTGCCCTCCAACCCTTCTCCGGTCAATATCTGGTAACAGCGGTCTTGTGTGGAAAGCAAGATGATGAGACCCGTGTTTTGCCGGTTGCCCACCCCGAGTTTGTTACCCAGTGTGATGGCGAAATCATAGCATTCTCCTCCTTCGATACGTTCCACTACGGCTACCACGGACTGTACGCCCTTCTCCGTTTCCAACCGATATAGCAGGCTGTCCATTTGCTGTACGGTTTGTGCGGAAAGGATTCCATCGGGATTGACCACATGCTTGGTCTTGTCCTGCAAATAAACCATAGGCAGGTTGTCCACCGTATACGTACCGGCATACAGGAGTCGTGCGCTCCGGCATACAAAGAATAAGAGGAACAGACAAAAAGCTTTCTTCATGACACACTTTGTTTACTGGCTTGGCAAGTTATTCATATCTTTTGGAATATTATATCGTTCGACGAAACTTTTGACGATTTCTGTATATTCTTTAGCATATTTTAGATAAGAATCGGCATGTGTTGCGTCTTCTACGTGCCATATCTCTTTGATGCCCGTTTTGGCGGCATACAGGCTGTCGCCCATCCAAGTCGGTACGAACGTGTCTTCCGTACCGTGAATGAACAACATGGGAAGCCGGCATTTTTTTACTTGTTCCAGTGGCGAGGCTTCCCGGAAATCCCAACCGTAACGCAGGCGTGTAGCCCAACTGGCCAGATGGAGCAAGGGAAAAGCGGGCAGGCCGAACTGGTTTTTCAGTTCTCCTGCGTATTCATCCCACACGCTGGTATAACCGCAGTCTTCCACAAAGCAGTTCACGAAAGGCGGTTGGGGTTCGCCGCTCACGCATACGGTCGTAGCCGCTCCCATGGAGATGCCGTGTACCACCATGCGAGTCTGGGAACCTTCCGGAGCAAACAGTTCGTTGGCCACTTCCATCCAGCGTAACACGTCGAGACGGTCTTTCCATCCCATTTGGATGTGGTCGCCTTCGCTTTGTCCGGCAAAGCGGAGGTCGGGGAGCAATACGTTGTAATGCAGGTCGTGATTGTATAAGTAAGCGATGTGCAGCATACGCACGGCATTATCGGTATAACCGTGCACGGCTACGGCTGTATGAGCCGTCAGGGTGTCTGCATAAAGGTAAAGGGCGTGCAGCCTTACTCCGTCTTCGGCAAGGATAAACGTATCCCGCAAGGCGTTTTCCCGTTGCAGGCTGTCTACCCAGTGTGAAAGGAAAGGGTAGTGCTCATACATGAAAGCGTATGACGTTTCGAGATTCTTTCCCCGTTCGTTGCCACCGGCCTCCAACGCATACCATTGCAGGTATAGCGTGCTCCCCGTCAGTGTGAGTACTAATAAGGTGAGCACGAACCAGAGAATCCGTTTGAACTTGTTCTTTTCCTTGTGCATATCGTCAGTCTTCGCTATGCCAGAATTCCCATCCGGCGTATGCTTGGAGAATCAGCATCTCCAAGCCGTTTTTGGTGATAGCCCCTTGTTCCCGTCCTTTTCTGAGAAAGAGGGTTTCTTCCGGATTGTAAACCAAATCGTACAACAGATGATTGCGTCCGATAGCCGTATAAGGGAGTGCCGGACACTCTTCCGTATGAGGATACATCCCCACTGGAGTACAGTTTACAATCACTTTATATTCGTCCATGATTTCCGGTGTGAGTTGTGGGTATGTCAGCGAATCCTCTTTCGGGTTACGGCTGACGTTTTCGGTAATGAAAGCGGTTCCCTTGCTTATGCCATTCTATTTGTCCTTCTCAACTGGGCAATAGGCTATATATTATATAAAAAGAAAATATACATTAAGATATGATACTTATTGCAGATAGCGGTTCTACCAAAACCGATTGGTGCATTGTATTCAACGGCACCCTGATTAAACGAATTGGAACGAAAGGGATAAACCCTTTCTTCCAATCGGAAGAGGAAATCCAACAAGAGTTAACTGCCTCTCTCCTGCCACAGTTACCGGAAGGGACGATAAACTCCGTTTATTTCTACGGTGCAGGATGTACGCCCGAAAAAGCTCCCGTCCTCCGACGGGCAATTGCCGACAGCCTGCCCGTCATAGGAAATATAAAAGCCAATTCGGATATGCTTGCCGCCGCCCGCGGACTATGTGGACACGAAGCAGGCATTGCCTGTATCCTCGGCACGGGTTCCAACTCCTGCTTTTACAATGGCGAAGAGATTATAAGTAACATTTCACCTCTTGGATTTATTCTGGGTGACGAAGGAAGCGGCGCAGTATTAGGTAAACTGCTGGTAGGCGATGTACTGAAAAACCAGCTTCCGTCAACCATAAAAGAGGCTTTTTTAAAGCAATTCGACCTGACAGTCCCCGAAATCATCGACCGGGTTTACCGTCAGCCTTTCCCGAACCGTTTTTTGGCAAGCCTCTCTCCTTTCCTGGCTCAACACCTGGACGAACCTGCTATCCGCACACTCGTGCTCAATAGCTTCATTGCTTTCCTTCGCAGAAATGTAATGCAATATGATTATAAGCAATATCCGGCACATTTCATCGGTTCTGTTGCACATTGTTATAAGGATATATTACAAGAGGCAGCACAGCAAACAGGGATTCAAGTCGGTAAAATCCTCCAAAGTCCAATGGAAGGATTAATCCAATATCATCAAAAATAATTTCTCTATCTACAATTAATTGGTAAACAGCAATTTGTATTATGCAGATAACCGAACAACCATCGCTTTACGATCACCTGGAAAAGAAATCCGTACGGGAAATACTGGAAGACATCAATCGTGAAGATCAAAAGGTAGCATCAGCCGTACAGAAAGCAATTCCGCAGATTGAGCACCTTGTCAACCTGATTGTCCCCCGCATGAGACAAGGCGGACGTATCTTCTATATGGGGGCAGGGACAAGCGGCCGTTTAGGAGTATTGGACGCTTCGGAGGTTCCCCCTACCTTCGGAATGTCTCCCAATTGGATTATCGGACTGATAGCAGGAGGTGATACGGCCTTGCGCAATCCCGTAGAGGGCGCCGAAGATGACACAAACCGTGGTTGGGAAGAACTGACCGAACATCACATCAACAATAAGGATACCGTTATCGGCATTGCCGCTTCCGGCACTACTCCTTATGTAATAGGAGCTTTACACGAAGCACGCAAACAGGGGATCCTGACTGGTTGCATCACTAGTAATCCCGATTCTCCTATGGCAGCAGAAGCAGATGTTGCCATTGAAATGATCGTCGGACCGGAATATGTCACAGGCAGTTCCCGAATGAAATCCGGCACCGGGCAAAAAATGATTCTAAACATGATCAGCACTTCTGTGATGATCCAACTCGGACGGGTGAAAGGAAACAAAATGGTGAACATGCAATTGAGCAATCAAAAGTTAGTGGAAAGAGGAACACGGATGATTATGGAGGAATTAGGATTAGACCACGATCATGCCCAAAAGTTATTATTGCTTCATGGTTCGGTAAAGAAAGTAATTGACGCAAACAGCCAATCATTTCACCGAAATACAAAGTCTAATTAACCTATACCGAATTTTAGGAGAGGGACAGGAATAAACTGTACCATGCTCTCTGTTTTGTAAATTGATGAAGAAAGAGGGTGTCCGAAAAGTGAAGTGCACCCCAAAAGTTTTTTGTCTAACTTTTGGGGTGCACTTCATAATAGACGCAACACCTGTTTATCTTTATTATACTATATAAGATTATAATTCTACAATCTTATCTAACTTTACGTTATAGACCAATGCCGAATAAGGTTGTAAAGAACCGTCTTCGCTAGTACCGGAGCCATATCCACTCTGATAAGGAATATACAAAGTCCATAATTCACCTTCTGTCATATGCATCAATGTATATGACCAACCTGTAATTACCCCGTCCAAAGAAAATTTGGATGGTGAATCGTAGTTGCTAGGTTTAATCCCATTAAAGTTCTGCTGCACCACATCTCCGTTAAAATAAGTCATACGATAATATGCACTTACCGTAGAAGTATATAGTGGTTTTTTCTGACTGCTATTTTCATCCTTACTAATCTTCTTAACGTACAACATTTGATTATTAGTCGGATCTTTGTAAGCATGAAGTTTTTCCGGGTCATTATCCGGCAAAGCCTTATTCTCGGCGCTGTTATATACATTTGCAATAGAATCAATGAATGCCTCACTACGTGCCTGCCAATTATCATAGCGACCCGCCTCCTCTGTTTCACTACAAGCAGTAAACGTCAGAGCCAGCAATACTAAAGAAAATAAATAGATCTTTTTACTCATTCGTCAAA
>ERZ772865.2910-NODE-2910-length-13939-cov-7.939427_pt1 | contig 13939 bp, 6 predicted proteins | sample MGYA00512133_ERZ772865 | MGnify/ENA primary metagenome ERZ772865 (study PRJEB29015, sample SAMEA2737722) | human gut metagenome | biome: human gut; feature: human-associated habitat; material: faeces | place: China | collected 2012 ...
TATACAAGAAATATCTTGAACTGGCAAAACTTGCTGAAACCATTAACTAAGTATACAAACCATTAATCTATTTAAAACATGAGAATCAAATCATTAATTTTGGCGGCCTTATGCATGGTCACCGTGGGTGCTTACGCCCAAAGCGACTACCCGTTCAACGGTCTGGACATGAACATGGGCAACCTGTCAAGACTGTCCGATGCGAAGACACGTTCCATCAGTCCCGAGAACTTCACGGGTGAGAAGGGCAAGGGCGGCATGGCCGACCCGGTCAGGGACAAGGACCAGCGGAATGTGGCCAACGCCCACCATGCGGCCAAAGACCTAGGCAAGGGTTGGAAGGTAAACCCCTTCATCATCGTGAAACCGGGAGAGACAATCACGATTGCGGAGATCGAGGGTCCGGGAGCCATCCAGCAGATCTGGATGACACCGACCGGGAACTGGCGCTTCTCCATCCTGAGAATGTACTGGGACGACGAGAAGGAGCCTTCCGTCGAATGTCCGGTGGGTGACTTCTTCTGCAGCGCATACAATGAATATGCACAGCTCTCCTCACTGGCCGTCTGCGTGAATCCGGGCAGCGCCTTCAACTGCTACTGGAAGATGCCTTTCCGCAAGAAAGCCCGTATCACGCTGGAAAACATCAACACCGCCGAGGAGATGCGCCTGTACTACCAGGTCAACTACACCCTGACGGAAGTTCCCGAGGACGAGGCCTACTTCCACGCGCAGTTCCGCCGCTCCAACCCGACCCAAGGGTCGCTGCACACATTAATCGACGGAGTGAAGGGCAAGGGACAGTACGTGGGCACATACATGGCATGGCGCGTGAACGACAACTGCTGGTGGGGGGAAGGCGAGATCAAGTTCTACATGGACGGCGACAAGGAATACCCGACCATCTGCGGGACAGGGGCCGAGGACTACTTCTGCGGCTCGTACAATTTCGAGAACCAGAAGACGCGCCGGTACCAGGAGTTCACCACCCCTTACGCCGGCATGCACCAGGTGATCCGTCCCGACGGGCTGTACCGTGCGGTGACAGCTTTCGGGCTATACCGCTGGCACATACTAGACCCGGTGCGATTCGACAAGGACCTGAAGGTAACCATACAGGACCTGGGATGGCGCCACGACGGACGCTACAACAACCAGAAGTCGGACATCTCCTCGACCACCTTCTGGTACCAGACCGAGCCGCATGCAAGATTCCCAAGTCTTCCGAACAAGGACGAACTCGAAATACCAAGATGGTAAGAATGAGAGTTTAAGATATAGAAGCTGTGCAGTACAATTTCTGGTAAGATGAATTGTACTGCACGGTAGATAAATAGTTATTAACCTTTTTATTTATATTATGAAATATTTCAAAAGAAATGGTTTCGTAGCATTGGTATCAATGCTATCATTGGCAGCTTATGCAGAAGATATTCTACCTCTTTCTGTGGCCGGATCGGAGACAAAAGAATTTATTCAAGCATCTGGATATGGCATAGATACTTCTAACATGATTCAACAAGAGAGGATAATACAAGGAACGGTTTTGGAAGAAGGAACCAATGAACCTCTTATTGGAGTGAATGTCGTTGTTAAAGGAACTACTATCGGTACCACGACTGATATTGATGGAAAATACTCTATAAAAATACCTTCTGATAAAGCGGTATTGGTTTTTTCATATATTGGTCAAAAAACAGAAGAATATTCGGTTAAAGGCTTGAGTCTTTTGAATGTTGTCATGAAGAGTGATGCTACAATGTTGTCAGAAGTTGTGGTATACACCGGTTATATGACACAGAAGAAAGCTGATTTGACAGGTTCCGTTGCAATGGCAAGTGCGAGTGATTTAAAGAAGAATGCTTCTGCCAATGCCATGAAGTCATTGCAAGGAAAGATGGCCGGTGTGCATATTACTACAAACGGTGGTAATCCTGCTGAAGGAGCTACGGTGCAGATTCGTGGATTGTCTTCTCTTTCGGGAGGAGTTAAGCCTTTAATAGTTTTGGACGGTATGCCTACTGAGAATTTGAATCTTCGTGATATAAATGCTGGTGATATTGAATCTATTCAAGTGTTGAAAGATGCTGCGTCTGCCTCTATTTATGGTGCAAGGGCTTCCGGTGGTGTTATTTTGATCCAGACGAAAAAAGGTCAGGCAGGTAAGACAAGCATTGAGTATAACGGTAGTGTTTCCATAAATACAGTATTGAACAAACCTGCTTTAATGAATGCCGAGCAATATGGTAGAGCGGCATTCCAAGCTCAAGCTTATGATGAAAGAGTATATGGTACTTCTATTTCCTTGCCTTCGGCTTATGATTATACATGGCATCGAGGTGATAATGGAATGGCCGTGCTGGACGGGGTTAAAGTAGCGGAATTCCTTAATGCAGACCAAACTGTAAGAGGGAGTGATACAGATTGGATGGGAGAAGTTTTTCAGACCGCTGTTTCCCATAATCATCAGTTGACTATTTCCAATGGTTCTGAGAAATCCAAAAGTTTGTTTTCATTGGGTTATTTCAACAATGAAGGTACACAGATACATACATTCTTCAGACAATATTCGGTACGTGCCAATACAGAATATAGTTTGATAAAAAATCGTTTGAAAGTTGGCGAAAATCTAGCTGTGTCTTATTTGCAGTATAGAGACCAAAGTGAAACATGGTGGGCAATGATTAATCCTCCCGCTTCTCCTGTATATGATGAAAATGGAGGATGGGCTGGTGCTCCGGGTTTTGATGATTTTACCAATCCCGTTCGATTATTGAAAATGAATAAGGATAACATCAATAATTATGTGAAGATTATCGGCAATATTTTCCTTGATTTGAATATTTGGAAAGGTATTTCGGCAAGAACCCAGTTTGGCCTTGATTATGGCAATGCTTATAATCGTGCTGTTGATGGCGTTTGGTCGGAAACAGGAGGAAGAAACAGTGATGGAGAAAATTATGTGGGCAGTTATCAATCACATCCGTTGAGCTATGTATGGACTAACACTTTGTCATATACATTGAGTACCGGTAAACACAATTTGGATGTTGTATTGGGTACTGAAGCAACCAGATTCGTTCAAGAAGGGTTTTCTGCAAGAAGGGAAGGCATTTATCTGGAAGATAGAGATTTTGCACATATTGGTGTAACTACCGGAGAGAAATATAACTTAGGTAGTTCGGCAGATGAGTATACTTATTTCTCTTTGTTCGGCAAGGCCAATTATGTTTATAACGGAAAGTACTTGTTGTCCGCTACTGTTCGCCGTGACGGTTCTTCTTTATTCGGTGAAAATAACCGCTATGCTACTTTTCCCGCTTTCTCCGCCGGTTGGAGAATCAAGGATGAAGCTTTTATGGAAGATTTTGACTTCTTGTCCGACCTTAAGTTGCGTGCCAGCTGGGGAGCGAACGGAAGTGTGCAAGGCCTTCCGAGAGGGTATACTACCACTCCGTTTACGACAGATTATTTTGGAACATCTTATCCCATTCAGGGTAATGAGAGCGGTCCCTTGTATTCCGGTTATAGCAGGACCTGGCTTGGTAATCCTGACTTGAAGTGGGAAACTACTACGCAGACGGATTTGGCTGTTGACTTCGGATTTTTCGACCAACGTCTTACGGGCTCTTTAGGCTACTATTTCAAGAAAACAAAGGATGTTCTTGTGCAGACTCCTTATATCGCCGTAATGGGAGAGGGGGGAGAACCTTGGATCAATGGTGCAAGTATGAACAATCGAGGTCTTGAATTTGAAGTTAGCTTTAGAAGTGACCCAAGCGCCGAATTCCAATATACTATTTCTGCAAATGTAGGTACTTACAAGACAAAATTGACGGAACTTCCTGAAAACGTGATTAATAAATATCCGGGAGATGGCGTTCGTGATTTCGTGATCGGTAGGTCTCCCAATGTGTTTTATGGTCTTGTGGCTGATGGAATTTTCAAGACACAAGAAGAAGTGGATAACCATGCCGAACAACCCGGAAAAGCTGTTGGCCGAATTCGTTATAAGGATTTGGATGGTGATGGTCGCGTGGATGAATTGACCGACAGGACATATATCGGTACAGCCGATCCGGATTTCTTTGGAGGAATCACTTTCGATTTCAGGTATCGTAATTTTGATTTGAATATGTTCTTCCAAGGTGTATTCGGCAATCAGGTAAGTAATGATTGGAAACGTCAGAGTGATTTCTGGCATATATCAGGTTCCGTTCCTGTCGGAAAAAATCATCCGACCAGATTATTGGATGCCTGGTCGTTCGACAATCCAGATTCGGATATTCCGGCTATGACAAATGTGATGACCAATAATGAACAGAGAATGTCTACTTATTATATAGAAGACGGTTCTTACTTGAAGTTGAGAAATATAGAATTGGGTTATACTTTTCCTGCTAAAGTCACCAATAAGATGATGATGAAGAATCTGAGAGTATACGCTTCTGCAAGAAACGTCTTTACCTTGAAGAAATTCTGGGGAGGTGACCAATTTACAAGTTTTGATCCGGAAATGTCCGGCTATGGATATTTGACCCCGTTTACAATGACTTTCGGGCTTAATGTTACATTTTAATTAGAAAAACACAATGAAAAAGTTTATATCATCATTATTAATCTTAACCGCAGCATTCGGTATGACCGGATGTGAGGACTTCCTACAAGTAAATCCGAAGCAGGTTTTGGATGAGAACCTGCTTGTCAAGCCAAGTGATATGGAAGGTTTTGTAACAGCTGCTTATGCAAGAATGACAGATATTCCGTCTTGGGATTCACCATTCTCACCTTGGTGGTCGGGTTCTCTTCGTTCTGACGACTCTTATAAAGGCGGTGGCGGTGTCTGGGACGGCGGCGACGGATGGGGATATATGGAAACCTTTGTGAATTTGACTCCTAACGGCTGGCCTATTGATTTCCCTTGGTATGTTTCTTATCAGGTTATCCAGAGATGCAATACTGCAATCCAAAAAATGCAGCCCATTTCCGAAGACGATTTTCCAGTGAAGAATAGTCGAATGGGTGAAATGCTGTTTCTTCGCGGATTTACTCATTTCAGACTGAAGGAGTTTTTCAAATATATGCCTTACATGGATGAAACCATAACGGGTACTTCTGCCGATTTTGAAGCTGTACCGAATAGGGACAAGAACTATCCGAATGACCAGTATTTGTGGGAGAGAATCCTCAAGGATTTCAAGGATGCAGAGTCATACCTTCCGGAAGTACAGATAGATAAAGGAAGAATCACTAAGAATGCGGCAACGGCAATGGTTGCAAGGACATTGATGTTTATGGCTTATGAGCAAGATGAGAGACATCAGGTGATTAATGTAAACAAAGAACGGCTGAATGAAGCTTTGATTTATCTGAACAAGTTGACGGAACAAGAAGGTAAAGCTTTGGACTTATGTAGCAATTTTGGTGAGAATTTCATGATTGAGTCTGATAACAATACGAAAGAATCCATTTGGGAGATTCAGTATTCTATCAATGATAATAGTTCTACTGGGGGTAAAATCAATAGAAGTGAAGGACTGAATCATCCGTGGAATTGGGGAGGTTTTCAGTGTTGTGGTTTCCATCATGCAAGCTATACAATGGGTAATGCTTTCAAGACTGGTGAAAATGGATTACCGTTGTTTGATACCTATAATGATGATTGCTATGGTGATTACATAAAGAAAGCCGATGGTTCGGATGATATTACACTTGTAGATGCCGGTAATAAGGCTTTCTTCGACCGCTACACTTTCGACCCTCGTTTCAGTCATACGATATGTGCACCCGGACAGCCTTGGAAGTATGACCCTTATTTGATTTTTGAGGCTCGTGGTATTCGTAATGGTGTTGAGTATGGTTATTTGAAATCTGTGAAGGAATTACCGCATCCTAATTGTGACTGTTTGCTGTACGATGGTTGGCAGTTTAACTCTATGAACAAGAGATTAATCAGATATGATGAAGTGATACTATGGAAAGCAGAAGTCCTAATTCAATTGGACAGACAAGATGAAGCTTTGCCTTTGATTAATAAAATTCGTCAGCGTGCCGCCAATAGTCTTGAGAATCTGAAAACTGCGGATGGAAGCTATATTCTGAACTACAAATGTGAGTTGTATAAACCTGGTGTGAATTGTACATGGACCAAAGAATTTGCATGGAAGGCCATGGAATGGGAAAACCGTCTTGAACTAGCTTGTGAAGGACGCCGTTTCTTCGACTTGCAGCGTTGGGGAACTCTGGAGAAAACGATGAATGCTTATTTTGCAGTGGAAAGAAATAGATTTGACTGGATGAATATAGCACGCTTTACTGCTGGTAGAGATGAATTCTTCCCCATATCACAGGCTCAGATGAAGTGGGCAAAAGGTAATTATACACAAAATCCGGGATATTAATATTAAACTTTTAGAATTATGATTATGAAAAATATAGTAAGAATATGCATGGTAATATTTACTTGTTTATTGTTTACTGGTTGTTACGACAGAGATGTTGTAGGCAGTAAAGGAACACATTATATTTTGCCTAAAGTGGAAAACCTTGATTATTCAGTACAAGGGAATACAGTGAAGTTGACATGGCAAATTCCAGATAATATACCTGATGAGTTTTTGAGGCCTCTTGAAGTAAGTATTCAGAAAGTGGAGAATGACATCTATAGAGATGTGATAACCATTGGTAATGAAGGGACATTTGCCGAAGGCATTGCAATCGATGCGAATAAAAGGTACAGATTCGTTGTAAAATTGGTAGGAAACTTGACAGACGAAGTTGTAGAAACCGGAATATCCAGCAGAATATACTCCGAAGGTCAGGTAATTGACATTCAATAATTAAAGTTTGCTGTATCATAGATGCAGTCCGGTATTTCTATGCTTCCCGTGTACTGCATCTATAGATACAGTAAACTGACTTAAAAACAGACGTTATGAAAAATATTCTATTTATGGTTCTTTCTTTCTCTATATTCTTGTTGTTTTCTTGTTCGGATAAAGAGGAAAATGAGCCTTTTATACCAGTTGATGAGATTATCTCTGCGAAAACTTTTCTGATTCCAAATAAAGACACGAAGGTTGTTTCAACGATTCTGAATTTTAAGAATATAGATGCCATAGATTATCTGATGGTTCGAAAAAGTGGAGGAAATAGTTATTCAGTCAAAATAGATAGAAATGAGTTAACTGCAGATTATGTATTTAATTATGTGGTTCAGAAGACGGATCCCCAGAATTTTAGATTGATATTGGTAGCAGTTTATAAAGATGGAAACAAATCGAATGACCTTTCTTTGAATGTGGATAACCGTTGGGGATTCTTTATCCGAAGCGTCAGTCGTACTGCTCGTGTAACTGGTAGTTCTATGGACGGAGAAAACTTCCCAAACCCTAATAATACTGCGACAAAATGGAATGTAGGAGGAACAGATCTTGGCATTATTTGGGAGATGCAGCCCGGAAAATATGGAATTTTCTTTGGTGATACTTTTGGGTATGACTTTAAGCCTAATCTGGCTAATCCTGGACCTAACGGAGGGAGTTGGCGTAGTAATGTGCTGGCTTTCTCGGAGGATAATGATTTAGAAGATGGATTGTCATTCAGCAATATGGCTACTGATGATAAAGGGTATGCCCGCGAGATAGTATATGGGGGAAAAGATTCGTCAGGTAATGGTGATTGGACTTCTATCCCAACAGCTGCTATTCGTGCTAATGGAATAGATTATGTGCATTATTTTAATATGAGAAATTGGACGGGATGGATTACAAATTATTCGGGAATATATAAGTCGGCTGATAATGGTTTGACATGGGCTAAATGTAAAGATATAACCTTCTCATCTTATAGTTTTTTTGGTCAGGTAGGGTACTTTAAGAAAGATGGATATGTTTATATGATAGGTACTCAAACGGGGAGGGATAGCAATGCTAAATTAGCACGATTTCATGAAACAGATATTGAGAATAAGACAGCTTATGAATATTGGAATGCTTCTACTAATCAATGGATAAAAGGCAATGAAAATGAGGCAACAGTATTAATAGAAGATAAGGTTGGTGAACTTTCTTTTATATATAACGAGACACATAAGAAATGGATAATTGCTTATTTCAATGCAGATAGATATAATATAACTATGCGTACGGCAGAAGACATAACTGGCCCATGGAGTGAACCCTATGAGCTTGCTAATGGTAGAGAGTATGCCCAATTGTATGGTTCTTACATTCATCCGTTGTCGGTAACTGGTGATAATTTATATTTTACGATGTCAATGTGGATGCCTTATAATGTTTTTTTAATGAAGGCTGAATTGGCTGATATGGGAGAGTTTTAATTATATTGATAAATATAATATCATGAACACACGCACATTAATTATAACTTTTGTTTGGATGATAATGTCCAACATAGGCATCTTTGCTCAAGAGCATTGGGATGCACAAGAGAGAATTGAGTTGAATAAGGGTGTTTTTCCGAAGAATTTTAGTAAAGCTATTGATATTATACAGTATGATTTATTAGGAATTGAGAGAGGAAAAAGCCATGTGAAAGTGATAGATAACAACACTTTGTACATAAACCTTTCTTTTTCGCTTAAAAACTCTGTTCAACAAGGTGATTGGCGTATAGCGGTAAAGCCGGATTTTTTACCTTCATTCCATTGGGCGCCACATCTTACTCCTACTGATAGAAATGTCATCGATCAACATGTATTCCGTTCTCCTGCCCTTATCGTAGCAGACGATCATCAAACTCTTATTCTTATCCCCGATTTGGATATTATGCAGAAGGGGACTCCTGTACGATGGTATATGGATATGGACGCATCCTCTAATACACTTATTCTCGGAATGTGTAATAACCATGTATCCGAACACGTTCTGTTTGAGCGTGATCAAGAAACTACTTACCCAAAAGGAGATATTGAAATAGGCTTTTATTTGATGTATTCTGATAGCAAGGAAGTATTGCGGAATCCTTTTAAGAAGCCGTTAGAATTTATGTGGAGTCGATGGGGGCATGCTGCATATGAGAAAGGTAATCCGGTGAAGGAAAACCTAGAAACGTATGTGAAACATACTTATAATTGGGCTTTTAATTCATGGTCAGAAAATGTGTGGCAGCAATTTGAGTTAGATGGGAAAAAAGTGGGTGCTCCCGTATTCATTGTGAATGTTACTCAAAGTCCTAATTATCCGGGAGAGATTAATGAACGTGAATTTCGTTCTATCTGGAATCAGGCATGGTTCAGTTCATTGCGTTCTGCAAGTGGATTATATCGATATGCAAGAAGAACCGGTAATAGGGAGCTTCTTGCAAAAGCAAATTTGACAAAAGAACTGGCTCTGTCATTTCCGCAGAGGAATGGTTTTTTCTATGGACTTATCGGTACGGAAATGCATGAAGTAGAGATTGATGGTAAAAAGTATAATCGGAGCAAGGGGTGGAATACCTATTATTGGGGAAATTCCAACAGAAATCCTTATACCTGGAATCCGAAAGAATCTCCGTATCATATTCTTGATATGAGTTGGACAGCATTGTTGATGCTTCGGTGGTATGATGAATTAGAAAAAGATGCCCGTCTTTTGGCTTATGCAGAAGATTATGCGATGGCTTTACTTGGAATACAGTATGAAAATGGTTTTTTCCCTGGCTGGCTTGACTTAAAGACAATGCAGCCGATGAACCATTTGAATGCTTCTCCTGAAACATCTTTATCAGTTACTTTTTTACTTAAACTGTATGAGCTTACACATAAGGAAGAGTATAAACGGACAGCATTTAGAGCTATGAATGCAGTTATCCATGAAATTATCCCGGTTGGGAAGTGGGAAGACTTTGAAACCTATTGGTCTTGTTCTCGTTACGGTTCGGATAACTTGGTAGGTAAAAAAGTTTTGCGGAACAATATGCATAAACAGAATAATTTTTCAATGTTCTGGACAGCTGAAGCCTTACTGGAGTGCTATCGTCTTACCTCAAATAAAGAATATCTTGATTATGGACAGCGTACACTTGATGAATTGCTGATGACCCAAGCATCGTGGCAGCCGCCATACATGTATGTAAATGTATTGGGTGGTTTTGGTGTGTTGAATGCCGATGGTGAATGGAATGATTCACGCGAAAGTCTTTTTTCCGAACTCATCATTCAATATGGAAAACTTCTTGATAAGCCAGAGTATATAGAACGGGGATATGCTGCACTTAAGGCATCTTTTGTAATGATGTATTGTACTGAAAATCCTCAAACCAAACAGCAATGGGAAAAAGTTCATCCGTTCTTTGCTTCAGAGGATTATGGATTCATGATGGAAAATTACGGGCATGGCGGCCGTACAAATCCGGCAGGTGAAGGTATGGGTGAGTTTACAATCTATGATTGGGGAAATGGAGCAGCGGCTGAAGCGTACAACCGCATCCTTGATAAATTTGGAAAAATAGAATAATGATTCGTTAACATTAATAATTCAACTATGGTAAGATCAACTTTAACCTTATTGGCCCTATTTAATGTGGCTATACTGTTTCCGGGTAAAGCAATGTCCCAGAACAGTGAAGGGCGGGAGTTTAACGGTAAGTATCAAAAGGAATATCTGGATAAGATTGCATTTCCTATAGGGGGAATCGGCGCCGGAATGTTCTGTTTGGAGGGAACCGGTGCCATTTCGCATGTGTCTCTCAGACACCATCCTGATGTGATGAATGAGCCGTATACCTTTGCTGCGATTTATGTAAAGGGGGTTGAGAACGGAGCAAAGGTATTGGAAGGGCAGGTTCCGACTTGGAAGTTATTTGGTCCTGCACAGAGTGGTTTAGGTAGGGGAGACAAGACGTACGGTCTTCCACGCTTTGAAGAGGCGGTATTCCAGGCACGTTTCCCTTTTGCAACTGTAGATTTGAAAGACAAGGATATGCCTTTGGCTGCAAAGATTACGGGTTGGAGTCCTTTCATTCCGACGGATGCGGACAATTCCAGTTTGCCGGTTGGAGTACTGGAATATCAATTTACAAATACTTCCGGTAAGGCTATCGAGACGGTATTTTCTTATAATACCAAAAATTTCATAGATGGTCAGGGTACTATCCGAGGGGTAAAGAACGGGTTTGTTTTAGAATCCGATCAGAACAACAGTGGGCTAGCTATTTATGTGGACAATGCTGCTGCTGTTGTAGACCATTGTTGGTTCCGTGGTGCCTGGTTCGATCCGCAGACTGTGGTTTGGGATAATATTCGCTATGGGCGGATTGCTGATAAGCAGCCGGTTAAGGGTGTTGCTCCGGGAGCATCTGTTTATGTTCCGCTGACGTTGCAGCCGGGAGAGACAAAAACAGTCAAGGTAAACTTCTGCTGGTATCTGCCCGATTCAAACCTTTCTATCGGTGGTGCCAGAAAGGTAGGACAGGCATTTACGGGAATGCCCTGCAAGGGAACGGCTTCCGGTCAGCAACCTGTGAGCGGCTTTGTCGGCAAGCAGTTGCTGAACTCGTTCGATAGGGGTGGAGATGGACTGACGGGTATTATTCAGTCTCCTGAGTTCAATATTGGGAAAAGATATCTGAAGTTTCTGGTAGGTGGAGGCAGTCAGGCTGACCGTACTTCTGTAAATCTTGTAGTAGACGGAAAGATTGTAGAGACGGCGGTCGGAAATCAGACGGAGACTCTGAGTGAAACCGTATGGGATTTGAAACCTTATCAAGGAAAGAAGGCTTTTGTGAAAGTCATTGATTTGGATGTTTACCCGTGGGGACATATTCTGGCCGACCAGTTTGTGTTGACAGACAATAGGAATGAAGATATTTACAACTTGTCTTCTACATCCACCTTACTTGCCGATTTTGAAAATAACAGTTGGGGAGATTGGCAGGTTGTGGATTCTTCTGAAGAAGAAAAACAATTCCTGGCAGATGAAGGAGATGTCGAAGCTACCTACAGACCTTGGTACTCGGAGCGCTTCAAGAGTTTGAATGAGGTTATCGGCTATTGGGATGCAAACCAGGCGATGCTGGAAAAGAACAGCCGGCTGTTCAGTGATGCATTCTATAGTTCCTCTTTGCCGGCAGAAGTACTGGAGGCTGTTGCTGCTAATTTAACTATATTGAAATCTCCTACGGTATTACGTCAATGGGATGGAAGATTTTGGGCTTGGGAAGGATGTCAGGATTCTTTTGGCTCTTGTCACGGAAGTTGTACGCATGTGTGGAACTATGCACAGGCTTTGCCCCATTTGTTCCCGTCTTTGGAAAGAACCTTGCGTGAAACGGAATTCAGGGTAAGCCAGAATACGGAAGGACACCAGAATTTTAGAGTCAACTTGCCTATTTCGGCACCGCCTCACAACTTCCATGCTGCTGCCGACGGACAGTTGGGTGGGATTATGAAAGTTTACCGTGAATGGCGTATCAGTGGGGATACACAGTGGATGAAAGACCTTTTCCCGGCAGTGAAAAAGAGTCTTGACTATTGCATCCGTACATGGGACCCCTTGCATAAGGGCTATCTTGAAGAGCCGCACCACAATACTTATGACATCGAGTTCTGGGGACCGGACGGCATGTGTACAAGTTTCTATTTGGGAGCTTTGACTGCGTTTATAGAGATGGGCAAGGAGCTGAAGCAACCCGTTAAGGAATATACGGCCCTGCTGTCAAAAGGCAAGAAATACATGGAAACTGCACTCTTCGATGGAGAATATTTCATACAGAAAATTCAGTGGGAAGGGCTTCAGGCTCCCAATCCGGTTGATGTAATGTCTTTCGGGGGAAGTTATTCCGAAGAGGCCCTGAAATTGCTGAAGGAAGAAGGGCCAAAATACCAATACGGTACCGGTTGTCTGTCCGATGGAATTTTAGGGATGTGGATGGCTTCCGTATGCGGACTGGATGAAGTGCTGGACAATGAAAAGGTCAGGAGCCATCTGGTGGCCGTACACAAATACAATCTGAAACATGACTTGATAGACCATTTCAATCCTCAAAGACCGGTGTATGCTTGTGGTAAGGATGGTGGATTATTGCTTTGCACATGGCCGAAGGGTGGTATGCTGTCACTGCCTTTTGTATACAGCAATGAAGTCTGGACCGGTATCGAATATCAGGTTGCCAGTCATTTGATGATGAAAGGTGAGGTGGAAAAGGGCTTGGATATTGTCCGTGAATGCCGTGAGAGATATGATGGAAGAGTAAGAAACCCATTCAATGAGATAGAGTGCGGCCACTGGTATGCACGTGCCATGGCAAGCTATGGAATGTTGCAGGGGCTTACAGGAGTACGGTATGATGCTGTTGACAAAACCATGTACATCAATTCTAAGATTGGTGATTTCAAAAGTTTCATCAGTACTGATACCGGTTTCGGAACCATTGAATGGAAAGCAGGAAAGCCTGTGTTGAATGTGGTTTATGGCAACATTGATGTGAAACGCTATAATGTTTCGGGCAAGATTGTGGATTGAGGTCAATTAGGATAGGATGTACAATCAAAGACAGATTAAGATGACAGAGAAGAAGAAACTTTTTGTTTTGTGTGTTGCACTATTTTGCTTTATGGCTGTTTCTGCACAGCAGAGAATGTCTGTATCGTCTCCTGACGGAAAACTTAGATTTTCTCTGAAAGTGACGTCGGAGAGTGTTTCATATGACATCGACTATAGGAAGCAGCCTCTTATAACAAATTCTTTGCTTGGTTTCAGCTTTGATAGCGGAGAGTTCGGAAGGAATCTTAAAGCAGGAAAGGTGCAGCGTAAAAAGATTGATGAGACATACAAGCTCATTGTCGGCAAGACAAGTAGTGTACGTAGCCGTTGCAATGAAATGACCGTTCCCATGCAGGAACCGTCAGATTCCGGCCGTCTGATAAACCTGGTTGTAAGGGCATTCGATGACGGGATAGCATTCAGATATGAATTTCCGGAACAGAAAGCATGGG
>ERZ772865.2915-NODE-2915-length-13907-cov-4.074646_pt1 | contig 13907 bp, 10 predicted proteins | sample MGYA00512133_ERZ772865 | MGnify/ENA primary metagenome ERZ772865 (study PRJEB29015, sample SAMEA2737722) | human gut metagenome | biome: human gut; feature: human-associated habitat; material: faeces | place: China | collected 2012 ...
ATATTTATTTTTATCTTTATATCACTTTTTTATTTATATTCCAACTCTAGATCTTATTATGTATAAATTTTTTTACTATCATTAATCCACATACTTAATACCCTGATATAATCCTAAATGAAAATATTTATGCTACTATATAAATTCTTTTTAATTTGAATTTAGGACCAATAGAAATCATATCATTATTTTTTTACTCCATAATTTACACTTTTAGCACTTCCATACCAATTTTTTTGCCAAGTTGATGGTATCTCATCTTTATTATACCCACAATCTATTACAAGATTATTACACATATGGAAAACTATACTTCCCATTTTCTCAATTGTAGAAGGAACATAAATATGCTCAAGACTAGTATCACCACCAAAGCAATTGTATTTTATTTCTTTTACACTTTCTGGTATATTAATAGAGGTTAAATTAGAACAATACATAAATGAATATGCTCCTATTGTTTTTACATTATTACCTAATATAATTGTTTTTAATTTATTTGCTCCATAAAAAGCCTTATCAGCTATATTAATAACGTTATTATCTATGGTATAACTTTCAGAATCTTTTCCTGTTGGATATTGCACAACAGTAGTTTTGTTTTTGTTATACAGTACCCCATCTACGCTAGAATATGTTGAATTATTTTCATCTACAGTTATATTTTTAAGATTATTACAATCACTAAATACTCCACTTCCTAAATTAGTTAAATTTCTAGGTATATTAATTGTTTCAAGGGCACTTTTTGAAAATGCAGAATCTGCAATATAAAACACAGAATCTGGTAATTTAATACTCTTTAAAGAACTACAATATTCGAATGTTTCATTAAAAATATTTCCCAAATTACTAGGTAGTATAACTTCTTCCAAAGAGTCACAACCTGAAAATGCACAACTAGGAATAGTTTTAACTTTATCTGGAATTTTAATACTTTTTAATTTTCGGCAACTACTAAAATTAAAATCACCTAAATATTCTAAACTTTCAGGAAGTTCTAAATATTCCAAACTGCTACAATTACAAAAAGCCATCTGTCCTATACCTATTAGTGTATTTGGTAATTTTATCTCTGATAAATGAGAACATACATTAAATGCACTATTTCCAATATATGTTATACCATCTTGCATTTTAACACTTGTTATATTAGACCTTTCAAATGCATTATTTCCGATCTTGTGACATCTTTTGGGAATTATAACATCTGTTTCTTTTCCAATAAATCTCTTAAGTGTATAATATTCACTATTATTTGGATCATCACTTCCCCATTCAAAGCTTTCTTCTGTTGTCTCTGCAACTTTTTTATTTATTCCTAAATCTTGTAACCACTTTTCTTCTTTATCCGTTACTTTATTTTTTACTTCATTATCTGGTTTATAATATACGAGTTCATCTTTATATATTCCAAGTTTATTTTCATACTTACTACTAAAGCTTTCTATATATTCTTTCATTACTTTTACACTTGGCATATCTACTGTTGTTATTTTTTCTCTATTTCCCTGTATATCTTTTATATTTTCATTTCCTATATACATACTTAATTCATCTTGAAAACTTCTTACATCCTGCTTAAATGTTGCTTCTTTTGCACTATCTACTGGATTATTTTTCGTTATTGTAATAATTATTATTGCCGCTAAAATTATTACAACTATTATTGTTATTATTAACACTATAAGTGATATTCCCTTTTTATTTTTCATTTTCATATACCTCATATATACATTTTAACATAAAATCAACAAAATATATACAGATATTTAAAAATTTGTATAAAAATAAAGCATTAAACAATAGTTCAATGCTTTATTTTGAGTTACAACTTAACGTTTAAAACATCCATTTCCAATAAATTCTTTAAGAATAGAATCGTTAGGAATATGTGTTGTTTCTATCGGTAAAAAGTTATTTAAAAGTTTATACAGCCTCCTTGCATCTGAATAATACATACTGTTTTCTGGAATTTTTAAAAGCAATTTTTCTGCAAATGGTTTTAAAACTCCAAGTTCATATACAAGATTTGTATTAAATATTGCATCGGCAAGGTTAACATATGGAAAAATGTTTTTTCTTTCGCCATCTAAAACTTTTTTCCAATTACTTAAGGTATCCTCTGGACTTACACCCCTTGTATCTGAATCTCTGACAATTCTACGGATAAGTCTTGTATCATTTGAAGATACTTTAGTAAAATGATCAAGTCCCAATGTTACCAAAGGTGCGAGATATATTTTAAATGACTTTGCATTTATCAATTCATGAACTTTTGGATTTAAAGCATGAATGCCTTCAATAATCAAAATATCATTTTTTGACATATACAAAACATTGTTATTGTTAAATTCCTTTTTAGAGCACTTAAAATTATACTCTGGAACACGCACGCTGTTACCATTAAGTAAACTATTCATTTGAATACTAAACAACTTAAGGTCAAGATTGTTTATTGATTCATAATCCTTTTTGCCATCAACAACAGGAATTTTTTCCAAATCATGAAAATAATTATCCATAGATATATGTATAGCTCTTTTACCGACTATCTTAAGTCCATCTTCAAGCTTTTGAGAAAATGTTGTTTTTCCAGATGATGATGGGCCAGCAATAAATATCGCTCTTATATCCTTATCAGAATTTATTTTCTTCAAGATTTCCAAAATTCTCTGAGAGTGATTAAGTTCAGCATAACGTATATCATTTGAAATAGTATCTCCAAGTACATGCATATTTAAATCAGATACACTATTTATCTCAATATTTTTTTCAAATTCTTTGAATTTATTAAATTCATTGATAACGTTATTTGATATTACTTCAGTATTAATTTTATCAATATTATCATCATCTGGCAAAAATAAAATAGCTCCATCCTTATATGGTTTTATTTCAAAGTTTGTTATATATCCTGTTGTGGGTGCAACAAGTCCATAGAGATAGTTATAATAATTGTCGCATTCATAAAAAGTATAATTATCCTTGGTCTTTATCCTGAAGTTATCGAGCTGATGTTCTGAACCCAAACTTTTATATACCTTCCTTGCCCCCTCATAAGAAAGTTTATGCTTCGTTATACGAATATTATACATAATAATATTCCACATTTTCTCTCTTATATCTTCAATAAGATCTTCGTCAACTTGCTGCTTAAACCGAATAAAATAATTATTTTGTATTTTATTGGTAAATTCAATTTTATTCATGTTAAGTGATAAATCATAACAAGCCTTTAAAAAAATAAGTTTTAGAGTACGGGCATAAATCCTCTTACCTTCATCAGAGTAAAATGTTATGGGTTCAACTACAGAATCTTCAACAAGTTTATAATATATTGAATGAATACTGTTGTTTACCTTTACAGCCAATATTCTATTATTATCATCACTTAAACAATCTTTTACCATTGTTTCCTCTTTGACAATTTTTGTTTTACCTTCAATTTCAATTTTTATCATGTTAGTTAACATAATATAATCCTCCTTTGTATAACAATATGATTAAATTTTAATGTATCTATTATTATATCAAAGTTATTCTTTATTTTCAAGTTTTATGACAACTTTTTACATTTTTTTAAATGGTATATCGTTATTCATTTCTTTTATAATCCATTTCATTATAACATTTACAACATATTCTATTTGCTTGCAACTTAAATTAGTACCTGCCTTTATTTTATGCCACTTATATAAACATCCTCTACAACATGTGGCTGTGGCATGCTGCGCAATAAAAACAGGATGTCCTCTCATAGGTGTTTGTTTACCATCATTTAATATCTGTGATGGTGCCAAACGTTTTTTTATAAAATCATATGCATGTTCTCTTATTTTATCTAACCCCTTATTAGTGACATATTCTTTATCTTTTTTACTTAAATGAAAACTACTTCTAAATTTTGATCTAGACAATTTACCAAAAATATCTTCCATTATTCTCCCCTACTCTTAATTAAATTTGCAGATTTATTTTCACATCACTACAAATTACTTTAGTTATACTTTACTATATTATTTGTAATATTTATATATTTTTCTAAATAAATATTTTGTGAATTATTTTCTCTAATAGTTTTTGTAAATTTATTGATACACTTTTATCTATTTTTTCTTGCAATATTTCATTATTTGATATAATCCTAATTCCAATGCATGGAATATTAAATTTTTCACATACACAATAGCAACCAATACTTTCCATATCTTCACAATCACACTTAAACTTTTCTCTTATCCAAGATATTCTATCACATTCTCTATTAAATATATCTCCACTTCCTAAGATACCAATACATACTTTATTTTCATAAACATTATTAAACTCATTTCTAAATATTTGAATATAACTTTCCTCAGTAACTTTTGCATCAATTGCTCTTTTATTTAATTCCCAGTTAAGAGGGTTTGAACCTTCACCTTCATATAACATTGGAGTTTTATACGCATTTATATTACAACATCTTTTTCCTATTACAATATCTCCAATATGTAAGTCATTAGAATAAGCTCCTGCTATTCCTTGATTTATAACAAAAGTAGGATTAAAAGACATAATACCTATAGTCGTTGCCATTGTTGAATTTACAACTCCAACCAAAGTTTTTGATATTACAACATTTACATCATTTATATTTCCTAAGTAAAATTCAAATCCAGATACTTCTTTCTTTACTTTGTTACTCATTTTACTTAATAAATAATTAATTTCAATATCTAGTGCACCTTGTATTAATACAATATTTTTATTTACAAAATTTTTTATACAATTTGTAGCCTTAATAAGTACAGCATTTCCAACATTTCTACCATATTTTAGATTAATATCTGGAATGTTTTTTAGACAAACCATTGCTATTGTATTATTCTCATTATTTTTTATAATCTTTCTTGCACCTGAGTACAAATATAAATTAGTGTAAAATCCTGTTTGTTTATCTTCGTTTTGTGCTTTTTCAATTGATCTTTGAAATCCAACAATATCAAGAAATGTTCCTATATTTGCCTTTAGTTTTGCAAGCTCTGATTTTGGAATATTGTCAAATGCATTAGATACAGTATCTTCTAAAAGCCAAAATCCTAAATAAACTCCGTTACAATATATTGGAGAAAACATTGCGGATTTTATTCTTCTTTCAACTGCACTTCTATATAAAAGTGTTTTTCCCGGTGCAGTTGTTAAATACTTAGATACATTTTTAGAGATATTAACTTTAAAATCATTTTCATTTGCAATATCTTTTAGTCTATCTTTATATATAGCTTCTATATTACTTGCTGTTGAATCATATTCATACCCATCAAATGTTGAGATAGTTGAATATTTAACTCCATAATTTGTTATTATAACGTCATTTAAATTTTTTATTTTTTCATCAGATGAAAATTTTGAACTCATTATTTCTAACATGTTTTGCAATATATTCATATTAGCTACATTTTTTGATACAGATTTTAGAGAGTTTATTTGTCTCTTTTGAAAAGATGTAATAATTATTGCAACAATTAAAATAAGTATAATTGTAATTATTAAGGTTATTATTAATAACTCCATTTACAAACCTCTTTTCTATAATTTAAATTATTTAACTTCTTTTTCGTAAGTGCCCTCATTAGAATTATTATATGTAGCTGATGATTTTTTAAATATTCCTCCAAAAGAGCCTTTCTTTTTCTGAGGGGTATATGTTTCAGCTCTGGAATTAATTATTCCTCCAATGGGATATATAGCATTTATAATTTTTGATAAGTTTGATATAAAATCAGCTGAAAAGCTTGAAAACTTATTTGTATATTTATATAGCATTTCAATATATTTTATATAATTTTCTTGATCGAAAGGCAATATATAATATGGAATCGTAGATGAATTAAATAATTCATCAAACATTTTTAAGTCATAACTTGTATAAGTAGCTATACCATCAATTATATCTTTTGCTGTAAGAGAACATCTAACATGTTTATTTATTATAATTCTTATCTTGTTCATTGGAACACCATGTGATTTAAGTTCTCTTAAGAACATCGTTGTCTGTGCAATATTAAGTACGTTCATATCTTGTACTAAGTATATTTCTTGACACAATCTAAAGTAATCATATGGTGTTGTAAAATCAGTATCTATAAGAATAACGCTATTATTTTGCATAATTGTATCTATTACTACACTGGAATTATATTGTTTTCTATCGTCACCAGGCATACCTGTATAAACACTTAATTTTTCATATATTAAAGGTTCATTTAGTCCATTAGAAGCATATTTCATACTTTCAGCAGCAATAGCCCTTTTTCCTTCATTGTCATATGTATATATAGTATAAGTATCTCTTTTTCTCGTAACATCACAAATTGCTGTTTTAACTTTATTTCTTGCAAGATATGTTCCTATTGCATTAATACAAAATGTTGTTCCTGATTTTGGAGCTCCAACAAAACATACTATTTTTTTATAGTCTTTAGGAACTTCGAAAACATTTTTTACAACTTCTTTCTCAACGACTTTCGTAACAACTGGAGCTGGTGTTGGAACTTTTTGAACAACAATTTTTTCAATTATTTCAGGTTCTTTTTTTATCTGTATAGCATTTGCATCTTTTTCAACAATCCTTTTTTGAGGCTTTACATTATCACTTGGTATACTTTCAACATTTTTTACATTATTTTGTATGTTTTTATTATCATTTTGAACCTGAGTTTCAACTACTTGAGTGTTAACACCTAATGATTTATATTTTTCATTATTAAATGATAAATACTGTTTAACATCTGATGGTAAAAAATTAGATATAACCTTTAATTGCTCATCTGTATATTGTGCAGCAATTCTATCAAATATTTCATTATATTTATCCGGAACGCCATTTTGATTTCTATAATATGATATAATCCTTTGAATTTCTATTTCTGAAACTTCAGCTGAATTATATATATTTTCTCCAGCTACTTTATCATAATATTTCTTTACATCCTTTTTTTGAAAAGGTTTATTAATTGCAGCTGCAACTTTTCCTTTTGTTCTATCTTGCCCTGTAAGTACAGTATAGATTCCCATATTAAATAATTTCGCAAGATAATCATCACCAAGTTTTCTTCTATCAGATGCAACATATACAATATTCTTTGCATCATATACATCTGTCATTGCATCTATGTTTTTAAAAAGATAATCATCTATTTGCGCATAATTATTAGTTGGGAACTTTTCTAACTCTTCTAGAACTACAGCTCTATCATATTCACCAGAAGCTAATTCCTGAATAAATTGTTTAAAATAATAAACATTTTTATACTCTATTTTTTCTTGATATTTTTGCTGATAAAATTCAGCAATTCCTTTTGCAGTATCATCATTATTTATACCAAAAAGTATTTTCATATTCCTCTCCTCTTATTCTCTTATGTTTAAAATTATTTCATTATTAAAAATGCATATAAAAGTGGTAAACACTGTATTATTACCATAAATATTGCAATTCCGATCAAAAGACGTCTTCCAAGAATTTTATGTTCTAGGACCTCAGAGCCAACAACATAAAATTGATACAACGCATATATAAATACTAACGTTACAACAGGCCAAGAATATTTCTGAATAAATATAAGGACCTTCATTGTTCCGTCCATTATCTGATCATTTGTAAAAGTTTCTTCCGCACCAAAAACAAAATTTGAAACAATACCAGAAACTATAGAAATCACTAAGCATATAATAACTAGTTTTTTATATCCAATACTTTTATATTCCATTTTATACCTCACATTTTATTTCTTTTTATTATACCATATAATTTTACTATAAAAAAAAGAAAATATCAAGGTATAGCAACAAATTTGTAATAAAAGTTTTAAGGCAATAAACATATTATATATAATTGTCATAAAGAAAAAAGAAAATAACAAAACTTTATAACTTACATTAGAAAAATTTCCCTCATTAAAAATTTATCACAAAACTTTAATAAGGGAAAACTTATAACTAACATTATTGTTATATATAAATTTTCTTAATTATTTTGGACCTTATCAAGACTAGTGTATAAATTTTTTTATATTATTTTGAAATAAAAAATTCACACACTATACTAGACAAGGTTAATCTTTTACAAAAATAATTATTATCCTCTATAATACTACTCAGTACTATAGAGGATAATTTCTGTGCTACTTGATATAAAGCCTAAGGCGAAACCCAGTAACGCCATTCGCACCAGAGGCACTATCGCGGTCTCGACATGAAACAGGAAAGTCACTACCGCCATAATCGTAGCTACCGCCACGACTAATGGAAATAGAACTGTAAGCCTCGCTCGTCCATTCCCATACATTTCCGGCTAAATCATATATGTTTTTTACTTTCCAATTTTCATTAAATCCTGCTGTTCTTTTTGTTCCACTATTTTCATTAGCTGGTGCTAATGAATTAATATAATTTCCATAAGTACGGCTATCTTTTAATTCATCATCACTTTTTATCCAATGACATACAGTATCCCATGCTTTTCCCGTAAGTAATCCTGTTTGCACATATTCATTACTTATCATATTTTCTGCACTTGCTTTTGCATTTGTATATGATATATTTATCCAAACTGTTGCACCTTTTTTACTTACTGGAATTCCTGTTTTATTACTTGTTGATGTATCTCCATCTGGTATTCCTGCTTCAAATCTTCCTATGTAAAAGCCACCATACCTTTTTACATCTACCGTTTCATCTGTTATACCATTTGGTAATGTACCATCACTTGTTGGTACAGCATCTGGAAAACTTGTATCTTTTACATATGTGCTTTCATTTGCTGGTACCCATACAAATTCATTACCTTTCTCATCTTGTATTACAAGGCCTGTATCTTTTGCTCCTTCTTTATATGTAAATCCTATAGGAATTGGTACTCCATCTTTTACACTAGCTATTGTATCTTGCCATTCTTCTTTTACATTTGATGTATTCCCTATCACCTCATTAAACCATTTTTTCTCTTCTGAATTTACTTTACTATTATTTTTTACTAAATTTCCTTCTATAACTGATACTTTATCTTTATATTTCTTTGTACTTGGTAATTCTGTTACCATACTATCTCCTGATAAATTAACACTTGATTTATCAAAACTTGTCGGATTGTCAGTATACTTTTTCGATAGATACATAGATAATTCATCCTGCATAGCTGTCATATCTTCCTTAAATGTAGCTTCCTTTGCACTACTTACTGGATTATTTTTTGTTATAGTTAAAATAACTGCTGCTGCAAGTATTATTATCACTATTATAGTTACAATTAACACTATTAGTGATATACCTTTTTTATGAGTTAGTTTTGTAAAATTATTTTTTGGCTTTTCTTTTTCTACTTTTTTCATATATCTTTTTCCTCTCTTTCTTTGGCTTTTATACATAGAACTAATACGTATTTTTATTATATTGTATATTTAAACTTTTTTCAATGATTATTTATATTTTTTTGTATGTTATATTGCTTATAGAAATTGATTTTGTATTTTTGGTTAAGTATACGCTGAATAGTAACCATTTCTTTAATAACATATATACAAAATTAAGCCAAAAATGTTGTAATGACTGATAAAATATGATATACTTTCACGTGTTATATGTTAATACTAAAAGTATTGCATATATAATAAATTAGGAGGAGATTAATTTTATGCTATGTTCAGTATGTAAAAAAAATATGGCAGTAGTTTTTATAAATAGTTTAGATAAAGAAGGTAAATCTACAGGTAAAGTTAAAGGATTATGTCTTGAATGTGCAAAAAAGCAAGGAATTGACCCTTTATCTAATATTGTAAAAGAAATTTCAAACATGTCAGAAGAAGAAATGGAAGAAATGTCAAATCAATTTAGTGACATGTTTAATAATATGGGTGGAATGGATGGTTTCCCAATTGATGAAGCTTTAAATGATCAAAGTGAAGATGATGATGGAGATAATGAAAAAAAAGGAAACTTTTTTAACCTTTCTAATATGTTTAATATTTCACCTTTTAGTAATAAAAAAGAGGATAACTCAAATAATTTAAATAGTGAAAAAAATAATAATAAAGACAAAGAAAAGAAAAAAAAGAAAAATAAAAAGACTAAATATTTAGATACATTTGGTGAAAATTTAACAGATAAAGCAAGAAATGGTAAATTAGACAAGGTTATAGGCAGAGAAAAAGAACTTCAAAGAATGATACAAATTCTAAATAGAAGAAGTAAAAATAATCCTGCTTTAATTGGTGAACCTGGTGTTGGTAAAACTGCTATTGTAAATGCACTTGCTATTGCAATTGCAAAAGGTGAAGTTCCAGGTAAACTAATAAATAAAGAAGTATACCTTGTAGATATGACTTCTCTTGTAGCTGGCACACAATTTAGAGGTCAATTTGAATCAAGAATTAAGGGTATGATTGATGAATGTAAATCACTTGGTAACATCATACTTGCTATTGATGAGGTACACAATATTGTTGGTGGACTTGAACATGACAACTCAATGAATGCGGCAAATATGTTAAAACCTGCTCTTGCTAATGGTACTGTTCAACTTATTGGTGCAACAACTTTAAAAGAATATAGACAATACATTGAAAAAGATAGTGCTTTAGAAAGACGTTTTCAACCAATACTTGTTGATGAACCAACTCCTGAAGAATGTTTTAATATTTTAAAAGGTACTAAAGAATATTATGAAAGTTTTCATAAAGTAGTAATTCCAGATGATGTGCTAAAGAGTGTTGTTGAACTATCAGATAAGTACATACATGATAGGTTTCTACCAGATAAAGCTATTGACTTACTTGATGAGGCTTGTGCAAGAGTAAATCTTGATGATATAACTTTAGCAAAAATAGAAAAAATTGAAAATGAAATCTCTAATATTGAAGAAGAGGAACAAGAACTAGAAGATATTTTAGATAGTACAAAGGAAAATGATAAAAATGACGAAACGGATATGTCCTCTTTTGAAAAAGCAGCTAAATTAAAAGCAAATAAATGCAAACTTCAAAGTGAACTCGAAAAATTACAAAAAAAACTAAAGCCAAGAATTGTAAGTTTTGATAATCTAGCTGATGTAATTGAGCTTTGGACAAAAATACCTGTTTCAAGAATTAAGACTGCAGAAACAGAAAAACTTTTAAATTTAAAATCGAATTTGAGTAAAAAAATAATTGGCCAAGACGCTGCAATTGAAGCATTATCAAATGCTATTTTAAGAAAAAGGGCAAATATTCGTACAACTGAACGTCCCCCATCTTTTATATTTGTTGGACCTACAGGTGTTGGTAAAACTGCCTTGGTTAAAGCTTTGGCTTATGAATTATTTGATAATGAAGAAGCTGTTATAAAGCTTGACATGTCTGAATATATGGAAGAACACAGTGTTTCAAAACTTATTGGTTCTCCACCTGGATATGTTGGTTATGATGAAGCTGGTAGACTTACAGAAAAAGTAAGAAGAAATCCATATAGTATTGTTTTATTTGATGAAGTTGAAAAAGCTCATCATAGTGTATATAATCTTCTACTTCAAATACTTGATGACGGAAAACTTACAGATTCACAAGGTAGAAGTGTTTCCTTTAAACATACTATTATTATTTTAACATCAAATCTTGGTACTAATTTTAAAAACGAAGGGTTTGGATTTGCAAATTTAAATATTGCAGATGATATGTTAAAAAATAATGCAAATTCTGCATTAAAAGAATTTTTCTCACCTGAATTTTTAAATAGAATTGATGATACAATTGTATTTAACAAATTATCTTTTGATAATATACTAATAATTTCTAATATTCTATTAAAAGAATTACAAGAAGAAACTAAAAAAAGAAAAATTTTATTTGATTACACAGAAAATGTAACTAAATTTATTGCTAAACAAGGATATAACGATAAATTTGGAGCAAGACCTTTAAAAAGAGCAATTCAAAAATATATTGAAGATGAAATTGCAATTAAGCTTATAAAAGGTGAAATTAAGGAAAATAAAAAATATACTATAGATATTAAGGATAATAAAGTTGTTATATCATAGTAATAAGAGAAATGACACCAAATTAATTGGTGTCATTTTGATTATTTGGGTTCAACCATGTAAATCATTTCTGAATTTGTCTGTATCTCAAAAATTCTGTACTTGCAACCCTTTTGAACTTCAAGTTCTTTTTTTTCTTTTATTTTGCCCTCAAAGCCCTTTATCTCCTTGAACTTATCATCTGTGTATTTGTAAAATTTCTTGCCAAAATGATAAATCGGCTCATTAAGCTCAATAATTGATGCGCTGTCTGTAGAAAAACTATTTCCATAAGGATAAAGTCTTCTTACTTTCTTATAGCAAATTTCAATTACCGCACCTATAAAAGAAATAGATTTTACAATCCGTTTCGTGCTGGTATCAGCAAGTACAAGTTCATTTGGTACTGTGATAAAATCATCTGACGGACGAACTAACTGAAAAAATAACATAATTTTAACTCCCCTTCTTAATTTATAATTATGGTTTCTATTAACTAACGATAATATTATACCATTTTTTTGAACACCTGTCAATATCAACTTTCAATATCCTCAATAATTAAATTTAGTTCCTCTTTACTATTAGCCTTTATTCCTTGATTTAATTCCTCTAACATTTCTGGATTTAATGTTTCCGAATCAACTTTTATTTTTTTATATACCATTGTTGCACTTTCATCTACTATATTAGATATTACAATTTCATCATCTTCTAATTTTACTAAAAAATGATTTGGGCAATTTTGTTCTATCTTTCTAGAATATACAATCTTCTCATTACTTTCTTCTTCTATTTCATATATATTTCCATTATCCTTTTGTTTATTATTTTCTTCATCTTTTACCTTCTCTATTGTTGTTCCATATATAGTATTTTTATTTTCAATAACATGACCACACTTTATATACTCATCTTTATATATAACTTCAATATCATATGTCTTAGTGCTTACTGGTGTTGTATCGTCATTTTTTATTTCCTCTTCCTCTGCTGTAGTTTCTGTATAATCAGTTAGATTCTCATCATTTTTCGTATACTTAAAACCTACATATATTCCAAAACTTAAACAAAATACAAATACAATAAACACTAAAAATCTATACAAAATATTTTTTTTCATATCATCACCTTTTTATTATAATCTGTAAAAAATAGAAATTTATACCAATTTTAAATTTTAATTTTATATGCCCCATTTTTTTCAGTTATTTTTATTTGTATATTATGATTTTTGAATGTTTTTAGTGTATCTTCTGACGGATGATTGTATACTTTTTTCTTAGATGATATTACTCCTACTTTTATATTTAGATTTTCAATAAATTTATCACTACTTGAAGTTTTTGAGCCATGATGTCCAACCTGATATACATCAATTTTATCTGGTAATAATTTAATATTTTTTAAAATGTTTTCCTCTGTTCTTTTAGTAGCATCTCCCATAAACATTAAATTTTTGTTTCCAGTTATAACAGTTGCAACAATGCTATTTGCATTTGCTACATCTTCATCTTTAATTTTTATATTTATATCTGGACTTAATATTTTAATTTTTATTTTTCCTAAAATTATTTCATCATTTCTTGTAACTTCAACTTTTGCAACATTATTTTTATTCAATAATTTTATAAATTCATAATACTCTTTTTGTTCTTCCTTTGGAACCGAATATATTACCTTTGAAACATCAATGCTGCTTAATAACTCTTCACTTAAACCATTTATATGATCTGTATGAAAATGTGTAAGAAGTACTGCATCTATTTTTGTAATATTTTTCTTTTTTAAATAGGCACAGTTACAACCTAGATCTTTATATATTAGCTTCACAGTATCATAATATGAATCTGAAAAACTACTAGCAAGT
>ERZ772865.2932-NODE-2932-length-13811-cov-23.645827_pt1 | contig 13811 bp, 13 predicted proteins | sample MGYA00512133_ERZ772865 | MGnify/ENA primary metagenome ERZ772865 (study PRJEB29015, sample SAMEA2737722) | human gut metagenome | biome: human gut; feature: human-associated habitat; material: faeces | place: China | collected 2012 ...
AGGGCGACATCTGCGACAAGGAGCTGGTGGAGAGCCTGTTTGCAAAGTACGATTTTGACTACGTCATCAACTTTGCCGCCGAGAGCCATGTGGACCGCTCTATCAAGAACCCCGAGATCTTTGTGCAGAGCAATGTGATGGGCACCGTCAACCTGCTGCAGCGCGCCAAGGAGGCATGGTACGACGCCGATGCCAAGACTTGGAAAGAGGGCAAGAAGTACCTGCAGGTGTCCACCGATGAGGTGTACGGCGCTCTGGGTGCGGACGGCTTCTTTATGGAGACCACGCCCCTGTGCCCCCACAGCCCCTACTCCTCCTCCAAGGCCAGCGCCGATATGTTCGTCATGGCCTTCCACGACACCTACGGTATGCCGGTGAACATCACCCGCTGCTCCAACAACTACGGCCCCTACCAGTTCCCGGAGAAGCTGATCCCCCTGATGATCAACAACGTCAAGCACCACAAGCAGCTGCCGGTCTACGGCGACGGTATGCAGATCCGCGACTGGCTGTATGTGGAGGATCACTGCAAGGCCATTGATATGGTGGCAAACGGCGGCAAGATCGGCGAGGTGTACAATGTGGGCGGCCACAACGAGCGCCCCAACATCTTCATCGTCAAGACCATCATCAACCAGCTGCACGACCGCCTGCAGGACGAGGGCATCAGCGAGGAGCTGATCAAGCACGTCGCCGACCGTCTGGGTCACGACCGCCGCTACGGCATCGACCCCACCAAGATCAAGAACGATCTGGGCTGGTACCCCGAAACTCCCTTTGAGAAGGGCATCGTGCTGACCATCGACTGGTACCTGAACCATCAGGAGTGGATGGACCACGTCACCAGCGGCGACTACCAGAACTACTATCAGGATATGTACAAGAATAAGTAACAGCCTGTAAATCAAGCAAAAGCAAAAGCCGGACAGCCAATGGACTGTCCGGCTTTTGCTTTATTTAGTGGTTTCCACCACAAAATCCGCGCTTTCGGCAACGCCGTACTGCGCAAAATAGCCCTCTTCCAGCGGCACCCACCGGGCGGCAAAATCCGCGTAGCGTGCGCCCTCCCGCGCCTGTAAGCGCCGGGTCTGCTCGGCCTTGGTGCAGGTCACGAACACCCGCAGCGTCTCGTAGGGGCGCAGCAGCGGGTGGTGGCTATAGCTGCCCTCTAAAATGACCAGCGGCTGCGCGGGCAGCTGTGCCGGGGGCAGAAAAGCCCCCTCCCGGCAGCTGTACGCCCGGTAGGCTACGGGCTGCCCCGCGTAGGCAGGGCGCAGGGCTTCGTCCCGCAGGCGAGTAAGGTCCATGTTGGCGCAGGGAGTGTGTGCCCAGTCCGGGCTGCGCCGGGCGGGCGGCAGGTAGAAATCATCCGTGCGCAGCAGGGTGCAGCCGGGCAGCTGCGCCGCCAGCGCGTTGGCAAGGGTGGTCTTGCCGCTGCCGCAGCGGCCGTCCAGCGCCAGCACCAGCGGGCGGGTGGGCTTTTGCGCCAGCGCGGCGCTCAGCAGCGCAGACAGGGTGGACGCGGTGATGGGTGTGGGCATGGGTTTGGCCTCCTTGGCAGGGGTGCGCCCCAAGGGGCAGACCCGATAATACACCATTATATCATAACCGCCGCCGGAAGGGTAGCGCGGGCGTGGTTTGTCATAAATAACTTTTTGGCCGGAAAGGCTTGACACGCCCCGTTACAGTGTGGTACACTACTGACGTTAGAAACGACTAACCATGTGAGACCCCACCGGCAGCGCCCGCAGACCGGGTGTGCTGCTTCTTTTTTGAGGTGGCGGTTAGCTGCGTCTTACTTATAACCGCCCGGCATCCGGGGCACACTGATCCCGACACCGCCGCCAAAGGAGAATCGCCATGGAGCGTGATTTTGAGACCGTAATGATCGAACAATGTGCCCCGGTACTGGCGGGGCTGAAGCCTGCGGGGCTGTTCCGCTACGAAACGCGCGACCGTGCCGACCTTGCCCGGCGGGTGGCGGGCTGGAACGCCCAGCTGAACCCCAAGGGCTTGCAGGTGCGGGTGCTGCGGGGGTGCATTGCTACCCGGCAGTATCTGGTGTATGTCTACCGCGCCGCCAAGCTGCAAACAGTGCTGGCAGATGCCGCTGTGCGCGGCTTTTTAGCCCGGGAGGGCTACCGTCTGCCGGAAGATGCCGCGGACTGCGGTGCGCTGATCGACCAGCTCAGCCTGCGGCTGTGCTGCGCGGCGGAGGCGGCGGATTTCCCCCACGAGATCGGGGTATTTCTGGGCTATCCGCTGGAGGATGTGGTGGGCTTTATCCGGCACCGGGGCAAGTGCTTTACCTGCTGCGGGTGCTGGAAGTCCTACGGCGACCCCGCCGCCGCCCAGCAGCACTTTGACCAGCTGGCCAAGTGCACGGCGGTATACCTGCGGCTGTTCCACAGCGGCACGCCCATTTTAAAGCTGGCGGTCGCCGCCTGAAAAATTGATATTCTCTTTTCAAATACTCTCTTTTATCCTGGCAACTCTCCTATGCTTCCGACACAGGAGAGAGCGATCCTCCTTTTTACACATGACCGCCCGGTGCAGCTTTGACCCCTGCGCCGGGCGGTCGTGTTTCTCCGTCACCCTGCCCTATAAAAGGGCAAAACGTCCCCCTGAAAATGTAAACATTAGCTAACTTTAGCTCAAGAAATAGAGTTAGTCATTGATGATTTTGATAAAAATGTGGGCCGGTTCCGGCATAAAATTTGTTTGTTCATATAAACTAACTATGAGATATGAAAAATCTATTGACAAGCCGGGTTAGCAGCGATAAACTATCTACGCTGATAGTTACGGCTGACTAACCACCGCAGCATCACATCATTTTTATGGAAGGGGAGCACAGCGATGATGCCTTTGACGATGACAAAAGCAGGCGAGACCGTCACCATCCGCAGGATCAGCGGCAAGGACGAGGTGCGGCTGCATCTGGCCGAGCTGGGGTTCGTGGTTGGCAGCGAGGTGACCGTGGTCAACGAGATCGCGGGCAACCTGATCGTGCAGGTCAAGCAGAGCCGTCTGGCACTGGATAAGACCATGGCAAGCCGCATCATGGTGGCCTGAGCAGCGCCTTCCCGGTGCTGCATGAAATACTGCAAGGGAGGAATGAGTACGATGAAAACACTGAAAGACGTAAAGGTGGGCGAGACCGCCACCGTGGCACGGCTGCACGGCGAAGGCCCGGTGAAGCGCCGCATCATGGATATGGGCATCACCAAGGGGGTGCAGATCTATGTGCGCAAGGTGGCGCCGCTGGGCGACCCCATGGAGCTTACCGTGCGCAACTACGAGCTGAGCGTGCGCAAGGCCGACGCTGAGATGATCGAAGTGGTCTGATACGACCAAAAGGGAGGAAAGGTATCCGCAATGAGCATTAAAATTGCACTGGCCGGCAACCCGAACTGCGGCAAAACGACCCTGTTCAACAACCTGACCGGCTCCAACCAGTACGTGGGCAACTGGCCCGGCGTGACCGTGGAAAAAAAGGAAGGCAAGCTGAAGGGCGACAAGGACGTGATCATTCAGGATCTGCCCGGCATCTACTCGCTGTCCCCCTACACGCTGGAAGAGGTGGTCTCCCGTACTTACCTTGTGAAGGAGAAGCCCGACGCCATCCTGAACATCATCGACGGCACCAACATCGAGCGCAACCTGTACCTGACCACCCAGCTGATCGAGCTGGGCATCCCGGTGGTGATGGCTGTGAACATGATCGACCTGGTGCGCAAGAACGGCGACACCATCGATCTGAAGAAGCTGAGCGCAGAGCTGGGCTGTCAGGCAGTGGAGATCAGCGCCCTGAAGGGCGAGGGCACCGAGGCTGCCGCCAAGGCTGCGGTAGCCGCTGCCAAGGCCGCCAAGACCGGCGAGCTGCCCCATGTGTTCACCGGCAGTGTGGAGCACGCCATTGCCCACATCGAGGAGAGCATTCAGGGCAAGGTGGATGACCGTTTCCTGCGCTGGTACGCCGTCAAGCTCTTCGAGCGGGATGAGAAGGTGCTGGCAGAGCTGGGGCTGGACAAGGCACTGGTGGACCACATCGACGAGCACATTCAGGACTGCGAAAAAGAGATGGACGATGACGCCGAGAGCATCATCACCAACCAGCGCTACGCATACATCAACACCGTGGTGGGCAAGGCAGTCAAGAAGAAGGCGCGTACCGAGCACCTGACCGTTTCCGATAAGATCGACCGGATCGTTACCAACCGCGTGCTGGCACTGCCCATCTTTGCAGTGGTGATGTACCTGATGTACTCCCTGTCCATGGGCACCTCCATTGCGGACGGCGGCTGGGCGCTGGGCACCTTTGCCACCGACTGGACCAACGATGTGCTGTTTGGCGAGATCGTTCCCAATGCGCTGGGCGGCTTTTTGGAGAGCATCGGCGTGGCGGGCTGGCTGTACGGCCTGATCATGGACGGCATCGTGGCCGGTGTGGGCGCGGTGCTGGGCTTTGTGCCCCAGATGCTGGTGCTGTTCTTCCTGCTGTCCATCCTGGAGGACGTGGGCTATATGTCCCGCGTGGCCTTTATCATGGACCGTATCTTCCGCAAGTTCGGCCTTTCCGGCAAGAGCTTTATCCCGGTGCTGGTTGGCACCGGCTGCGGCGTGCCGGGCGTTATGGCAAGCCGTACCATCGAGAACGAGCGTGACCGCCGCATGACCATCATGACCACCTGCTTCATCCCCTGCGGCGCAAAAATGCCCATCATCGGCCTGATCGCCGGTGCAATGTTCGGCGGCTCCTCGCTGGTGGCAGTGTCTGCCTACTTCATCGGCATGGCAGCCATCATCTGCTCCGGCATCATGCTGAAAAAGACCAAGGCCTTTGCGGGCGACCCCGCCCCCTTCGTCATGGAGCTGCCCGCCTACCATGTGCCCGCGTGGGGCAACGTGCTGCGGGCAACCTGGGAGCGCGGCTGGTCCTTCATCAAGCGCGCAGGCACTGTGATTTTGCTCGCCACCGTCATCCTGTGGTTTGCACAGGGCTTCGGCTTTGAGAACGGTGCCTTTGGCATGATCGAGGATCAGGACAACTCCATCCTCGCCATCGTCGCCACCAAGGTCGCATGGATCTTTGCACCTCTGGGCTTCGGCAACTGGAAGGCCACTGTGGCAAGCGTTACCGGCCTGATCGCCAAGGAGAATGTGGTTGGCACCTTCGGCGTGCTGTACCACTTCGGCGGCGAGCTTTCCGAGAACGGCGACGAGATCTGGGCAGCGGTCGCACAGGACTACACCGCTCTGTCCGCTTACGCCTTCATGATCTTCAACCTGCTGTGCGCCCCCTGCTTTGCTGCGATGGGTGCCATCAAGCGCGAGATGAACAACGGCAAGTGGACGGCCTTTGCCATCGGCTATATGTGCGTACTGGCCTACTGCGCAGCGCTGATGGTGTATCAGCTGGGCGGCCTTATCACCGGCGAGGTGCACTTTGGCCTGTTCACCGTGGTGGCTGTTGTGGTGCTGGCGGCGTTCATCTACCTGATGGTGCGCCCCAATAAGTATGCGGGTAACAACGAAGTCAAGATCGACGTGACCAAGATCTGATCAAACTGCATGACATTGTGAAAGGGTGTGTTTTGTATGATGGAATTCCTCGCTGCAAATTTTAATCTGCCCACCATCATTGTGGCAGTCATCGTGTTTGGCGGTGTGGGCTGGATCACATGGCACTCCCACAAGCATGGCGGCGGCTGCAGTGGGTGCAGCGGCTGCGGCGAAGGCGGCTGCAATGGCAGCTGCAGCGGCTGCAGCGGCTGTCACTGAGCATTGAAATGAACCGCAAGGAGCGCGGGCTGAAACTCTCGGCTCGCGCTCCTTTTTCGTTGAAACAAAGTTAGCTTATGATAACACCGGGCAGGCCCCGGCGCGTAAAAAGGAGAGTGACCGGTATGCAGCTGACCGCAGCGCATCTGCGCTATCTGCTGGCCATCTACGAGGTAAGCCGCACCCATCTGGACATCAGCTCCCGCAGCATTGCGGAAAAGCTGGGGGTGACAAAGCCCTCGGTGGTGCGCATTTTGAACCTGCTCATGGAGCAGGGCATGATCGTAAAGGAGTACTACGGCAAAATTTACCTGACCGACCGCGGCATCTGGGTGGCAAAACGGGTGCAGCAGGAGCTGGACGCCATTCTGGCGCACTTTCCGCCGGTGAGCGGGGAGCTGACGGACGAGGAGCAGTGGAACGCTGCCCTTGCCATGACCAGCGCTTTGCCCCAGCGCCTTTTTACCGCCGACTATGAGCGGATGGTGGAAGAGGAGGAGACTCCCTCCGTCAAAGCCTGACGGCTTTGCCTGCTCCCTCCCAGAGGGTTCCGCCCGCTTGCGCCAGGCAGAAGCTTTCCCCGCAGTGCCGCGCTTTCGCAGAAAGCGGCGCTGCTGATGATTACCCCTTCCGTCATCGCCTGCGGCGATGCCACACTCCCCCTTTTGTCGCTGCGCGACATCTTCCCCCGGCCGGGGAAGTCGGCCCTCAAGGGGACGGCTTTTAGCGGTAGCGATAAAGTTTCCGGCAGTGCTCTTGGCTCTCCCTTTGGGAGAGCTGGCAAACCCGACAGGGCTTGACTGAGAGGGCGCAGCAGGGCTAATGGGTGCTGCCCCCATCCGGCGCTGCGCGCCACCTTCCCCCGGCGGGTGAAGGCTTCAGCGGCGGCAAAGTTTCCGGCAGCACCCAAAGGCTCCCCCTTGGGGGAGCTGGCGCGGGAGCGCCTGAAGGGGGGCCCCTCCCCGTGAAAATGCAAATGCCGGACAGCTTGCAGGCTGCCCGGCATTGTGCGTTGTGGCTATTTTTTGATCGCCCGCAGGATGCGGTTGGCGATATACTTATGCCCGCTCACGGTGGGGTGGGCGTCGGTGGCGGTCATGGCAAAGGGGATGGGCACATAGGTCACATTCTCGTTCTGGGCGGCAAGGTCCTTGCTAAGGGCATTCAGCCGCCGGAACAGCTGTGTCCACTCCGGCAGCAGGGGCACAGGGTTCGTGTAGCCCAAAAGGATGATCTGCGCGTCCGGGTTCAGCGCCCGCAGCTCCGCTACGACCTGCGGCATATGCACGGCGGCTTCCTGATACGCCTGCTCGCAGATGGCGTCCGTACCGCCGCCCAGCAGCAGCTGGGTGGTGGCCTGTTTTTCTTCCCTTGTCAGCCGCAGGCGGGAAAGGTCGCTGTTCAGCCGCTGCAGGTTCTCAAAGCTGGGCTCGCGCAGCACGCCGCTGACCATGGTGGCTACCAGCTGCTCGCTCTTCCAGTTGGTGGCGTTGCCCAGCGCCACAAGGGCGGGCACCAGCGCATCGTTGGAGCCGATCTGCACGCTGATGACATCCGCGCGCTTGAGGTAGTCCAGCATCTGGGGGTAGACGTAGTAGGTGCCCGCCTGCTGGTTCATCTGGGGCATTGCGCCGGTGTGCAGCATATCCGCAAGGTCGCCGGTGGTCAGGCCGGGCAGGCCAAGGTTGATGGCGTGCTGGCGGTCCAGCCCAAGGCCTTTGCCTACCAGCGAAACATAGCACTGCTCCGGGTAGCCCTCGAAGTTTGGGGCCGCGTCTATGCCGATGGCGGCTTCGGTGTACTTGAAATCCGGCAGACCCACGCCGGAAACGATGCTGTCGCCCAGCGCCACATAGGTGCGCTGAGGATCGGCGGCAGGGGCTTCCGTGTCCGGGGCAGCTGCCTCGGCGGTCTGCTCCTGCGCGGCGGGGGAGGTCTGTTCCGGCGGCAGGGCGTCGGGCTGCTGGGCAAAGGCAGGCACAGCCAGCAGCACCAGCGCAGCGGCGCTGCACAGCCATGCGGTAAAACGAGGATGTTTCATGGATGATTCCTTCTTTCTCAAGGGCAGGGGAGTTACCCCACCTCTTCTTCCAGCTTACGGTAGTCGGCCTTACCGGCGGGGGTCAGGGGCATTTCGGGAATGATCTTATAGGCCGAGGCGGCGGGCTGCACATACTCCGGCAGCTCCTCCAGGCACAGCTGGCGCAGCTCCCGCAGGATCTGGCGCTTTTTGCCGGTGGCGGCAGGCTCCAGCACCACAAAAACGAAGGGCAGACGTCCCTGGGTATGGTCGGTATCGGCGTAGCCCACAACGCAGCACTGGTGCACGGCGGGGTGGCGGCTGATGACGTTTTCGATCATGGAGGGGAACACCTTGAAGCCGTCGTGCCGGATGATGATGCGCTTGATGCGGGCATCCAGATACACAAAGCCGTCCTCGTCCATGGAGCCGATATCGCCGGTGTGCGCCCACAGCTGGCCGTCGGCGTGGCGGCGCAGCAGGTAGGCGGTCTCCTCGGGCTTGTTGTAGTAGCCCTTCATGGCGGTAGGGGTGCAGATGCAGATCTCGCCGCGCTGACCGATGGGCAGCTCGGTCTCGGTGCCCGGCTCGAAGATGGAGACCACCGTGTTGACCATGGGGATGCCCACGCTGCCGGGCTTTGTCACGTTACCGGCGGCGATGGTGGCCGCCGAGGATACCTCGGTCATGCCGTAGCCCTTTGCCAGCGGGTACTCCACCCCGTGGGCTATGAGGAACCGGTTCACCGTCTGCTCCGCGCCCAGCGAGAGGGAATCGCCTCCGGCGGCGTAGTTGCGGATGAAGGAGAGGTCTTTGTTTTTCAGCAGCGGGTCGGCGGCAAGCTGCTGGTAGTGGGTGGGCACGCCGAACATGTGCGCGGGCTTGTACTTCCACACCAGTGCGCCCAGCTTATCCGGGTCCAGATTGGGGATGATGATGATATGCAGCCCCATGACCAGCGGCATATGGATGCCGCAGCTGTAACCGTAGGCGATGAAGGGCGGCATGACGTTCAGCAGCTTCTGCCCGCGGTGGAACAGACGGCTCTGGGCGGCAAACTCCTGCGCAAGGGCATTGAAGCAGTAGTCGGTCAGCATAACGCCCTTGGGCGAGCCGGTGGTGCCGCCGGTGTGCACCACCACGCAGGTGTGCTGGGGGTCGTAGGGCGCGGCGGCGGGGCTGTGCCCTTTGCCTGCGGCGATAAAAGCCTTCCAGCGCAGCACGTTGGAAGCGTAGCGGTTTTTATCCGGCTCTGTCAGCTTGTAGCCCACGGCTTTGGCCAGCGGCAGACTGTCGGCGGGGCTGAGCACCACCACCCGCTCCACGCTGGTGCGCTTTGCGGCCTGATGGCAGCGGGGGTACACCACGTTCAGGCAGATCAACAGGCGGGACTCCACCTCCTCGATGTACTCCCGGATGCCCTCGGCGCTGTACCGGGGGTCTACCAGATTCAGGGTGGCGCCCAGCAGGTCGGCGGCGTAGAAGGTGTAGACCACCTCCGGGGTCATCACGCTGACCACCGTGATGATATCGCCCTTTTTCACCCCCAGCGCCTGCAGGGCGGCGGCGGTCTTTTTTATCTGCACGATCAGGTCGGCGTAGCTGAACTTGCGGCCGTAGTATTCCAGCGCGGTGTCGCCCAGGTGCCGCTCGTTGTTGCGGCAGACCAGCGCAAAGGCCGAGCACTCCGGCACGGATTGATGGATGTACTTTTCCTCATAATATTTCAGCCATGGCTTTGCCTTGGAGGCGTAGACCGGCTCCTTGCCATCTTCCATCATAGGATCAGACCTTTCTTTATCATCATTCGGAGACCGGCTCTCCGAGAGCAGGTGCAGTTACATTGGCAGGGGCAGCGCTCTGCCCGGCGGGGACGGCAGCGGGCAGGGCGGTCTCCGCGGCCGGGGTGGCGGTCTCCGCAGTCTGGGCGGTGGCTTCGGCAGCGGTCTCCGCAGCGTTTTCCGCTGCCTTGGCGGCCTCCTCGGCGGCCTTGGCGGCGCGCTCGGCCTTCAGCTGCTCGGCGCGCTGACGTGCCTCCTCCTGCCGTTTCAGGGTGCGCGCCTTGATGCGGCACACCGAGCACAGACCCTCGGCGCTGTCCGGGGCAATGGGCTTGCCGCACTGCTTGCACAGGGTCTTGGTGCACTTGTACAGCACCACGGGGCCAAGGGTGGTCAGCTGGTACAGCTTCATGCCGTCAAAGCCCTTGTTGGAGCATACGTTCATGCACACGCCGCACTCGCTGCACTTCCACGGGGTAAGCACCATGCGGGTCTGGCCATTGGGCATCTCCTCAAACTTCAGGGCATTGGCGCGGCAGGCTTTCTCGCACCGGCCGCAGCCAAAGCAGTTGTCGGTGAACTTGGGCATATAGTAGCCGTACTGCAGGGGCGTCTCCATGGCGGCTTTCAGCTGCTTTGTGCGCTGGTGCAGCAGCAGGCGGAAGTCCACCCCGCTGTCCTCCTCGCTGCGCAGGCCGGGCAGCATCTGCAGCAGCTTTTTGGTGCCGCTCTTGGAGCCGTGGCTCACCTGTTCCAGCATCTCGCGGCGGGTCAGCTCCTGCACATGGTAGGGGTACTCCTTTTCCTCATACGCCAGCGAGAACCGCGCTTCGAACATCGGCTGACCGAAAAAGTCCACAAGGCGGGTCAGTTCCTTGCGCAGCTGCTCGGCGCAAAGGTCGTTCTCGCACTGCCCGCAGGGGGTCAGGTCCAGCACGATCTTTTTGTTCAGTGCCAGATACGCCAGCGCCTCCCACGAGAGGGCACAGATGCAGCTGCGCACCACGGTGTTCTTGCGGGTGGACTTCTCACAGCCAATCCAGATGGTATCACTGTCGGTGTCCGCCGCGGCGGTATCCCGCTGCACCTGCTCCGGCGAAGGCGCAATGCAGCCGCTGCGGCAGGCGGAAACGCACAGTCCGCAGTCGGTGCAGGGGTCCCAGTCCTTGACGAGGTTCGGGCGGGTAAAGATCTCCTCGCCGTAGGGGCAGATGTCCTTGCAGGTCGTGCAGGGCTTGCGGTGGGGGTGCAAATTCCAGCACTGGCGGCGGTTGATTTCAGGATGGCTGGTCTTCATCAGGGCATCCATTGCAGTTCTGGTAAAAAAGCCCATGGTCTTACTCCTTTTCCACAACAGAGGTAAGGGCGGCGTGGTCGAGCAGGAAACGCTGCACCTTCTGGTTGGTCACGGCGGCGGCGATGGCGTCCCGGCTGAGCACCTTGCGGATCTCTTCTTCCGGGGTATCGTGCAGCTTGGAAAGGCGGGCGATCTCGGCGTCCACCTCCTGCTGGGTCACGGTGATCTTTTCGGCTTCGGCAATGGCGCGCACCGCCAGCATGGCCCGCAGCTGGCGCTCGGCTTCCCTGCGGTAGCCCTCCCGCACCTGCTCCGGGGTCAGTCCGGCGCTCTTGCAGTAGAGCTCCATGGTCATCTGGCTCTTGCGCAGCCGCTGGCGCAGCTGGGTCATCTGGTATTCGGCGTTCTGCGCCAGCAGCTCTGCGGGCAGCTCCACGGTCAGGTTCGCGCCCGCCATATCCAGCAGCGCCGCCCCGGCAATGCGGTCGGCGTTGGCCTCGTGGGAAAGGCGTTTTTTCTCCCGCAGGCTCTCCCGCAGGGCCTCCAAGTCCGCATAGCCCAGCGATTTTGCAAGGGCATCGTCCACCGGGGGCACCTGCCTGCGCTCCACTGTGTGCAGGCAGATCTCAAACTGTGCGGTCCTGCCGGAAAGCTCCGGCACCCGGAAGTCGGCAGGATAGGTAAAGTCGAACCGGAAGGTCTCGCCCGCGCAGTGGTCGTACACGGCTTCTTCTGCGGCGGGCATCAGCTGCCCGGTGCCCAGCACCACGGTCACGGCTTCCATCCGGCTGTCCGGGATGGAAGCCCCCTCCAGAAAGCCCTCGAAATCCAGCGTGACCCGCATCCCGCGGGCGGCGGGCGCGTCAGTGGGCACAAAGGGCGCGTGGACCCGCGCCAGATTGCCGATATCCGCCTCTACGGCCTTATCCGATACCGGGCGCACCCGGCGGGTGAAGGCAAGCCCCTTGTACTGCCCTAAAGTGGCAGCGGGCATGGTGTTTGCAGTTTGTTCCATAGTCGAACACTCCTTTTTACAAAAGCGGCGTTACAGCCCGCGGGCGGCCAGCCAGCTTTCTGCGATCTGGGAGAACATCTCCGGGTACTGGGCATCTTCTTCTTTAAAGGCGCTCAGGTAATACTCCACCTCGGCGCGGGTGGGAGCCACGGTGCGCCGCCAGATGGTAAAGGTGGTGCCGTTGCCCATATCAAAGGTGGCTTCCTGTGTAAAGTACTCGTCCCGCACCGCAAGGAACCTCTCGTTCAGCTTGTGGGACATCTCGCCGTTGCCCACAAAGGTCTGGGGGAAGGGGTCGGCGGTGAGGACATATTTGGCCTCGAAGAACTGCATGGGGAAGTTGTGGGTGCCCGGCACCGAGAAGCCGAAGGCCAGCTTATCGTTGATGGGGGTTGCAGGCAGCTGGCAGTTCTTGAAGTGATCCGGGCAGTACAGCATATCGTGGGGGATCATGTAGCTGATCTCGCCCTCGGCGCAGTGGATGTCGATCCAGTTGGCAATGGCCTTGATCTGCGGCAGATCCTTGCGGTCGTAGATCAGCTTGTCCAGCCGGACGAACTCCTCAGTGACTGCCAGCGGGAAGTGATCCACCAGAAAGCCCGGCAGGGCAATGGTGGTCAGGGGAGAGCAGCGCACCGAGGTGGCAAACACGAGGGTGAACACCCAGAACACGACCTTTGCCGTCCGGAAGCGGTTGATGCCCTCGGCCAGCGCCGCTGCGCCCAGCAAAAACAGGAGAAACCACCCCGGGAGGAACAGCAGCATCTGGTGGGAGCCGGTGTTCTGGATGCGGGTGAACAGCAGCATGCTCAGCAGGATCTCCAGCCCGGCAAGGCAGGGCAGGGCTGGCATCTTGCGGCGCTTCAGGCAGAACCACAGCCCCATGCCCACGAGCACAAGGTTCATCAGGCCCATGCGCCAGAACTGCAGGCTGATCTCGGCCACAAATCCGCCGCCGTTATAGTAGGAATAGCGCTCGGCGTAGCTGTAAGCGAGGATGCGGCTGACCATCGGCCACAGCAGGATCAGCATGGCCACCATGCTCATCAGGCCGAACAGCACGAGGTTGCGCACCTGCAAAAGCGCCTGCTTTTTCTGCCCGGCGCGGGCAGTGCGCGCGCTGCTTACCAGCACCAGCACCGCGTAGGCAAAATAGTAGCCCACCACAAAATATAAGTACCACCGGCGGGAAAGGATGATGGCTGCCGTGGCGGCAAACAGCAGGCAAAAGCGCACCGGCTCCAGCTTTTCAAACCGGAAGTCCAGCGTGAGCAGCAGGATGCTGAAGCCGAAGATGAGGCCGAACCAGTCCGGCTGGCTGAGCATGGCGCTCATGCGCAGCCACGGGTACGCCCTCGATCTTCCACGTCGGCGTCACGAGCACCTTAGTCGCCGCTGCATCGGTCTCCTCCGGCGCGACCAGTTCGAACTTAATGACGGTCTCTTTCTTGCTGAAGGAGAATACACGGACGCTGGTGGCGAAGTTGCCGTCGACCACCTCGATGCGGAGCTGGTGTTGTCCATTGGTAAGCGAGAGCCACTTCTCTCGGGTCAGCTCGATCGTTTCCTGCTGTCCCAGCGTTGCTTGATAGCTGCGGATCTGCACGTCATCCACGAACTCGGTGACGACCACATTGTCGCCCTCAACGTCGCTCACGGTGTAATTCTCTGCGAAACTCCCGTTCTTCAGACCGAGGGCCTTGTCCTGCCCGGAGATCGTCGGTGCGGAGTTTGTGCGTTTGAAGGTGACGCGACGGTAGGCCGTACCGCCCTTGCCGTCCGTGACGGTGATCTTGAGGGTGTTGACCGAATTAAGCCCCAGCGCATAGAGCTTCTCGGAGGTGATCGTCACGGTCAGCTCCTCGCCCTTGGGCGCATTGTTGATCGTGCGAATCGTCTCGTCGTTGAGTTCCT
>ERZ772865.2949-NODE-2949-length-13726-cov-44.498062_pt1 | contig 13726 bp, 19 predicted proteins | sample MGYA00512133_ERZ772865 | MGnify/ENA primary metagenome ERZ772865 (study PRJEB29015, sample SAMEA2737722) | human gut metagenome | biome: human gut; feature: human-associated habitat; material: faeces | place: China | collected 2012 ...
ATCAAATACAAATTTAATTTCTGAGTTTACAACATTTAAGAACCATTTACCAGATGAGTATTATACGAGAGATGGTGAAAAATGGACTGATATCCCTAGTAAAGATATTACAAGTTTTGAACAAATACAAACTTTTATAAATGAAAGATGCACATATGTGGATAATATGTTTGAAACTTTATTTAATAAAACTTCAGTTGATGTGACCTCTATAACTATAACTGGTAATACAACAACTGAAGTAGGTAATACAATACAACTTAGTGCCGTTGTATCACCTGCAAATGCAAGTAATAAATCTGTTACGTGGAGTTCAAGCAATGATGATTTAGCTACTGTAAATGAAAATGGTTTAGTTACTACTAAAACTGCTGGAAATGTAATTATTACTGCTACATCTGTATCAAATTCAAGTATAAAAGCTACATATACTATTACTATATCTGCTAAAATTGAAGATAAAGATAGACTTGTAACAGAAGGGTTACAATCAAGATGGTTATTTATGGAGGATAGTGCAAGAGAAATTGATTCTACGAATCAAACATTGATTTTTAAAGACACTGTATCTAATGATAATTTAAAATTCCCTAAATCAAAGGGTGAAGTGCAAGATATTGCTGTAGTAGCGAATAATAATTCCTCTTTAGATGGATTTAGTTTTGACTCATTGGACAGTAATAACTTGGGAGTAATAGAAGATAATACGAATGTAAATAAAACAGAATATACACTTGAGGTATGCATAAAATTGGTATCAGAAATCAAAGCAACTTCAACATTAATTACAAAATTCCCACAAATGCCATCTAAAGTATATTTATATGCGAATGGAAATTTAGGGGGAACAATAGGAAATACATGGTTTGAAAAGAAACATAATTTATCGAACCATGTTAATGATGATGTTGTTACTATATCATTTAAAATTATGCCTACAAAGGTTGAGGTGTTTATAGATGGTACATCTATAGGATATTCAACAGCTAATATAACTACTATAGATTCACCTGGGTCTGCTATACTTTGTGGGACAAATACTGGGGACTATAAATTTAAAGAAATAAGATATTATAATAGGGCTTTAACTGATAAAGAACTAACTAATAATAAGCTATATACAAAAGATAAATATAAAACAGTCTAATTTGCAATTTAAAAATATTACGAACTGCGTAATTTGAATCAATTGCGTAATAAAAATGTTTATAAAAATGAAGTCATGTTAATACTTTCTAATAAAAAGGAGTGTTGGCATGGCTTTATTATATATAGCGTTAGTATTATGTTTAATAGGCATATTAATAGGTATTCTGTCTATAATAGGGATAATTGTACTTTATAAATCAATATAGAAAGTTAAAGGATCTAATTAATTTTAGGTCCTTTTTTAATACAAAAAAGGGGGTGATATTATGGATTTTCATTGCTGGAATGAAGAAGGGTGTACAGTAGAATTAGATGAAAGAGAGAAACAAGCATATATAGATTATGTTCAAAAGAAAAATCCAGGGCAACAAATAAAAAGTTTAATTGTAAAATTGGATGGAGATTATGTTGATTTGAAATATGAAGTAGTTCCAATTCCATTCCAAAGAATTCGCAGAATTACAGGCTATCTTTCAGAAGTGAAACAATTTAATGATGCCAAACAAGATGAATTAAAAGATAGAGTCAAACATTGCTAGAATAGAGGTGTTGTCTATGAGTACAGAAATAATTGTTGCAATACTAGCATTTGTTGGAACCCTAGCAGGTTCTTACTTTAGCAATAACAAGACAACTGCAGTAATACAAGAACAGATAAAAAATATAAAAGAAGATATATCTATTCTGAGTAATAGAGTGGATAAGCATAATAATCTTATAAGTAGAATGAGCGTTGTTGAAGAAAAAATAAAGGAATTAGAAAATAAAGGAGAGAGATAAATGTTAGATTTAAGTGTTATAAGTAATTATTTAGTAGTTGCAGTAATATTAGTATGTTGTTGTATTGGATATGTAATAAAAACAAGTTTAGATTTTATACCTAATAAATATATACCATTAATCATGGCCTGCATAGGAGTGGTTTTAAACTACTTTATAGCAGGCTATTTTAATGTAAATGTATTACTAGGAGGAATGTTGAGCGGTTTAAGTTCTGTAGGACTTCATCAAGCTTTTAAAAATTTAATTGAAAATAAAGAAGGTGATAAATAATGAAAACTCAAGGTGGTTTTACCTTACTTGAAAATGAAAAGGATGTTAAAAATTGGCTTGCAAAACAAAAGGTAAGTAGAAGAATAACAAGATTACAAGTACACCATATGGATATGCCTAGCTATTCTACATGGGAAAAAACTGATAAAAAAGTATTTTCGGAACCACACTTCGGCAGAACTAAATCTTTGGACAGTTATGGAAAATCTAAATGGGGTAGTGCAGCTAGTGATGGTCATGGACATCATATAGCACAACACTTCAACGTTTTCCCTGACGGTAAGATAACAACTGGTAGAAACCTTAATAGTACTCCAATTGGTATTAGAGGTTGGAATGACCACGCTATTTGTATAGAAATATATGGATGCTTTGACAAGGGACATGACAAGATGAGTGATGCACAAAAGAAGGCAGTAATATACTTGTATGGATTACTTTCTAAAAGATTTGACATACCCGTCAATACTACTCATATAAGACCCCATTGCTGGTTTACATATAGTGGTACTTATCTTGGAAAATATAATGTAGATAGAAGTGCTAAAACTTGTCCAGGAACTAATTTTATGGGATTTGGAACTTCTCCAGAAGGATTTGCTCATTTCATAAAAGATGTAAAAAACTATGTAGATGGTAAAAAAGCAGAACCTAAGAAGGAAGAAACCAAGGCAACTACAAAGAAATTCCAAATACAAACTTTAGATAAATTAAATGTTCGTAAAGTGGCAGATTGGAATGCTTCAGCAGTTACTACAGTCAAGAAAGGGCAAATATTGGATGTGGTTGCTGAAGTATCACCTAAGAATGGATCTACAAAAATGTATAAACTTGAAAGTGGACTTTATATAACTGCATCTGAAAAATATGTAAAGAAAGTATAATAAAAAGGCTGGTAGGGATTATTTTCCTTACCAGCTTTATTTTTAATTATTCTTCTGATAATTTTCTGCCACAAAATGGGCAATATTCAATTTTAAAAGATGCAATTCCATCAGCCTTAGCTATTATGTGTAAATTATCATATTCATCTTTATCTATATATAAATTGTTATAACATCCTTGAGTTATTAATTTTTCTTTTCCATATTTAACATTACAATACTCACAACCCTCTTTTAAATCCTCATCTCTATACTTAGGACACACTTCTACTCTTTTAGGTCCATTACATTCATACTTATAACACCATCCATTTTTATTCCATTTGCATTCTTTACAAAATATAGGTTTCATAATAAATAACCTCCAGTAATATATTTGCCTTATTATACCATGATTAAAGTTATACAGTTCACAGTTATAGTTTTATATCCATTTTTATTTCTTTTTTAATATGTTTTTCATATTATACCCCTATGAGCTTTATTTTTAGGGTATACAACTTTAAGTGTGGAAAATAAAAGAGAGTGAATTAAAATTTATCACTCTCTAATAACTCCATAAGTTGTGGAATATCTACTCCAAACTCTGGTAAATTTAGTATGTTCATGTCAATATTTTACTCTTTAAGTTCGTATTCTAATTTACTAATATCATAACCCATATATTCTAATTGTTCTACATATCTTTTAGGTATTTTCCCACTTGCTTTATTACCTTCTATGCCAAATATTTGTGAATATGAACCATATCTCCATCCTTCATCTTTAAAAGAACAACTGAATTTTGCTTCTTTTTTTAGTTCTTCAACTTCTTTATTTGTCAAATAGACTATTTCACCTGTTTTATCATTTTCAGCCATTATACCGAATTTCACACTTTCGCCATCTACATCTATAAAAATATCGTTAACAATTATATACATTGCACTACCTCCAATAAATATATTCTTTATTAAATTATACTGCAGTTTAGTTATAATTTTCACAATTAAAGTTATTTCGAGTAATAAATTTTATATTCACTTTTCAATGTACGTTTTCTTACTAATCCACAGTTATAGTTTCATACCCTTAATATGTTTTTCATATTATACCCCTATGAGCTTTATTTTTATTTATCTAATTTGTACCACATACCAGGTATACATCCATCATATATTTCAGATGTATTATTTGTTGGTACATGGTATATTTTAACTCCTGTTATCTCTATTCTTTCTGTACTTTTTTCTTTTAGGTACAATGTTATTTTTCTAGTTTCTCCAGCTGATATATTTTGCTCAACACCATTCCATGGTATACAAGTATTGTTTTTATCATACTCTTTAAAATCTATTTCTAAATAATTTATATCATTTCCTGTATTATTAGTCCATGTAAATTCAAAACTTGGAGAAATTTCATCATCTAGATAAGTTTTTTCTATACTATCAAGTTGTTTAGCTATATATTTTTCAGCTTCTACTTCATTTCCACTATAATTTTCAGGTATTTTTAAATTTACACCATCTTGATAATATTTAGCTTCTTCTTCTATTTTCCAGTCGTGGTTATTTAAAAAATTAATCTCATCTTCTGTTAATAACTTTCTATATGCTTCTGTTAATTCATTTCCTTCTAATCCTTTTAAAGTGGCAATCCTATCTTTTTCAGTCATATGTTTTTCTTCTTTTATAGAGCTTTCAGCTTTATTCTTATTTATATTATTACTACAACCTACCATACTTACTGCTAATATCCCTGATGTTAAAATACTTATTAATTTTTTATTCATAAATAACATCCCCCTTAATAATTTATATTTTAGAATTCTATTTTATTTGACAATTTCCTCTTTGTGCCATTTATTAAATGCATATTCTTGCCACTCATATATTTTTTGTAATCTATCTTCTGAATAGAAATCTTGTTCTTGATACCATTCTAATAAATTATTATCATTCTTACTTGAATTTAATCCTCTATCCATGGGTACTAAGTTCCATACTTCATGTTCTCCACCTCGATTAAGTGGTTTTATATGGTCTAAACTTCTTGTGGATTTAGATAATACTTGTCCGCTATATGCACATTTCCAATCAAAATAGTCCATCATTTCTAGCCATTGATTACCTTTTATTCCGACACCTTGATTTTCTTCTCTTAATCTTCTCTTATTGCAGGCATTAAATGCGGTTATTTGTCCTTGTGGTGTAGCTCGATACTGTTTCTTATATTCTAATATTTTGTCTTTATTATCCTCATAATACTGTTTATCATATTTTGCTCTCTTATCTTTGTTTTTCTTGCGATACTGTTTATTTTGTTCTAATATTTCATCTCTATTTTCTTCATAATGATGTTTACGTTGTTCTGCTATCTTGCATTTGTTATCCTCATAATACTGTTTTATCTTATCTTTGTTATCCTCACGCCACTGTTTCTGTTGCTCTAATATCTTATTTCTATTATTCTTATGATATTTTTTTTTACATTTCTTACATTTACTATGTAATCCATATTTACAACGTTTATATTTATGAAAATTATATGTACTAGCAACCAACCACTCACCACATTCGCTACATCTTTTAAATACATATGGTATATTCATAACTATCATCCTCCTCATAGACTACTCAAAAGAGTAGCCTACTTTATTATATTAATCCTATTTATCTTATTAAGTCTAAGTCCTTTTCTATTATAGGTAAAATATCTTTTTCTTTTAAAAACTCATACAAGAATAATCTTCCCTTTTGAGTCCATTTAGTAATAATGCTCACATCATTTCTTCCATCCTTGTGTTTATAATTTACTGTTTCAGAATGAGTATATCCCTTATTTTGATATTTTTTATATAAAAACCATTGATTACCTAATCTATATTGTATTTTAAAATCACAAAGTAATTTATTAAACTCTTGAGCAGACATTCCATAATCTTTTGCTATTGATGTTACTTTGATTAATCCTTTATTTTGTAAAATTATATCTGTATAATGTGCTTTAGGTTTTAATACTTTTATTTCATCGTGTAGTGGTTCAGTTACTACTTTTTCAAAATCTTTGATTGCTATGGCTTGTTCTATATCTGTTCTTGAATTGATTATATTTAATATTGCTTGGTCGTGCTTTGTTAATTGTGGCTTTGGATTGAAATAATTTTCTTCTAATGTATCAAACATTTCCCATGCTTTATCAGTTCCTAACATTTTACAATGTCTACTCGCACCACGTTTAGTCCATAGATACAATTTAGGTGAAAATTTAATTTCTTTATATAGAGGTTGGTTAGAATTTTCTATTAACCTTTTAAAATCCTTCAAATCATTACCTTTTAGCTCATAATAATGTTTGCCCTCCACAAATTTTTCTTTAGCATAATGAAAATTTTGTTTTATATTATTTACTTCACATTCATATACCTCAGCCAACATCTTAGTAGTTATAACAACTTCCTCATTGTAATTTATAGGTTTTAATTCATTCATAACTCATCTCTCCCTTTTTATATATTGAATATATTTTTTATCACAAAACCTATATTATAACTATTTGTATTTTTATCAGATACTCTTATAAATCTACAACCTAATTTTTTTTCTATCTCTTGTTGTCTACCTTCATGTGCTTCGTAAGAATAATTTTTATGGGCATTCTCGTCATATTCAATAGCTACCTTTAAGCTAGGTATATAATAGTCTATGCGATAGGATAATATACTAAATTGTCTTATCCCTTTTATATCAAAAGGTTCTAAAGCCTCTTCTAATTGGTTTATAAATTCTATTTCTTTTCTACTAGATAATATAAAAATATTTTCTTCATCTATATGGAAATAGTCCTTTATTTCACTCAATCCTTTTTTATTTGTTAACGTATTAAAATGTTGTAAACTTCCTAACTTAGTCCATAGTATTAAGCATGAAGCAAATTTGATTTTTTGATATAAATGGTAATCGGAATTTTTAAATTGATTCTTAAACTCTTTTAACTCTTCACCTTGTAACTTATAATAATGTTTACCTTCTATAAATTTATCTTTATTGTTATTGTAATTTTGCTTTATTTGTTTTTCTTTACATTCATATACACTAGCCAACATTTTAGTAGTTATAACTATTTCCTCATTAAATTTTACTGGTATTAAATCTTTCATACTCTAATCCTCCTCTTGATTTTTATCTTTAGAGAATTTATAATATGATAGAGAAGTTTTTATAATTTCTCTATGTGTAAAGATATCCTGTTACTTTGGACGGTAGGGGATATCTTTTTTATTTGTCTTTATCGCTATTTAGATATTCATGTATAGCCTTTTCTAAAACTTCCTGAATAGATGTATTTTCTTGTAAAACTTTAATTTTTAATTTAGTTCTAGTGTTTTCATCTACTCTAACCATTATTTGTTTTTGGTCATTCCTTTTCATTTAATTACTCCTTTCTCTCTATCTAATTATATGTTAGCATGGTAACTTGCTAATATCAACTGTATTTTAAAAAATATTCCAATAATCGTTCGACATAAAAAGACTAGAGAAGTAAATCCCTAGCCTTTCTTTTATTAGCAATTATAATATTCATTTTTTATATTATCGTATCCCATTAAAACCTTTCCGGATGCATCAGAATACAATTCACATCTTACTTGAGAAGAGTCGACTTTGTTTTCATCCCCACCACTTATTTCATCGAATAACTTTTTAGCTTCAGCAAATTTACACCAGTCACTCAACCATTCATTTCCTTCTCTATCAAACCAACTAACAATATAATTTTTATTCATTTCATTTCCCCCTTTTTCTTTTATAGTAATATATATGCAAAAGTTAAATAAAAATTGCATAAATTTATATAAATTTTAAATAATTTTTTACTAATTTTATGTAACACTTATAGAAGAATTACATATATTTATACAAAGAAAATAAATAGAGGATTTCAAGAAAAAATAAATAATATATAAATTATACATTTTTTAGATAATAATTGAATAAAAATTAGTGAGGTGAGATTATGGCAAAAGAAAAACCAACTATAATCAATATTTCATTTAAAAAGAATACACTTGATGACGCCATGCTTTTAGATTGGCTCCAACGTAAATTTGAAGTGTATGGCAAAAGCAACTATATAAAGCAGGTCTTAAGAAAAGAAATGCTAAAAGAAATAAATAAAGAAGAGTAAACAAAAGAAAAAGCCGAGGAAAGAGTATCCTGGGCTTTTTATTATATAAGATGTCTTAATAATTCACATAATGCAGCCAACCCAAAATAAATGCCAGCCTTAAACAATTCACTTACCTCCGATAAAATAAAAGATTAAGAATATTATTTCTCATAAGGGGGATTTTATAATGGTAAAATATTACACTTTTTCGGAATTTTTACATTTAGAAGAAGAGGACTTGAATATGATAGAAAAGTTCTTAGATCATATCAAAAGAAATAAAGTTGTATATTCAAGATTAGTATTATTAGTAGCTTTGCTAATGAAAAATAATAATATAATTTATGCAGAAAGTTTTGAAGTGAGTTTAAATAATTCAGCTAAACAAATAATAGATATGTTGTTAGTATTAGCTAAGTATTCATTTTTAGGTCTAGGGCTGAAGGAGATAATATCTACTATGATTGCTGGAGGAAGTTTTAAAGATGCAACAACATCAGGAATGCAATATCTATTGACTTATGTATTAATCAAATTGTATCCTAGCTTATTTAATATGTTTAGTAAAATTAATTTCTAGGAGGAGATACTATGAAAACTAAAATAATCTTTAGCATATTAGGATGTTCATATAACTTATGCTTAATCAGTGGATTAGTAAGTTTTATATTATATGCCTATGGTTTAGATAAATGTAAGCATGGTCCAACTATAGCTATAGGGGTATATCTTGTATTGTCAATATTAGGAGAGTGTCTACTATGAAATTAAGTGATTATTATTTAATCAAAAGACAAGAATATGTAACATTTAAATTAATTCCAACTAAAAGCAGTAGAAATAATACAACTATAGGAATAGCACATCTTATTAATAGTATGTATAGAAGCACTAATAAACTTATCTATAAAGAAAATAAAAAGCTAATAATAGAAACTAGATTAAAAGCTTCTTACTATATACACATATCTAAAGAAAACATATCTTTTTATTTTATTATTCCTAAAATATTTCAGAATCAATTTAAAAGTAAATTTTCCGATACATGGAAAAATGTAGATATAAAAATTGTAGATGCAATCCCAGTAAATATTAATTCATGTAGTAAATACCAATTATATTACAAATTTGATGATGCATTATCTTTGGAAACTGATAGAAGAAATAATGATTTATTATCAGCCAATTTATCTACATTAGAAATTTTACAAGAAAATGAATTTATAGGAGTACTATATAATTTTATTCCTGTGTCAGAAAAAGAAAGTAATTATTTTAAAAAGAAGAGTAGTGAAACTATACAAAGATATAAAAACGGAGAAAATTTAAAGAAATCTAAAAATTTATTGGATTATTCAAAAATAACACTAAAATTTTTAATGGACTTGATAAACGCCCTTTTAAATTGCCTTTTAAGCGTAGGGCAAAATAATCAGCTTATACTTTATCCTTTAGGAAAAGAAACCTCTTCTAGTACCCAAAGAAAGCTTCAAAAGGAAATACTTAAAAATCAGACTCTAATTTTAGCTCATTCAGAGGAAAAATCAAGAGAAAATCAATTATGTCAGTCTATTTATAATAGTTTTTCTAAAATTGACGGAGACAATGAATTAATTTATACAAAAATAAAAAAAGATATAGATATAAATAGATATATAATTAACAATGTTAAGATAAATTCTACTAGTACAGAAGAGTGTTCAAATTTTATCTCTTTGCCAGGAGCAGAATTAATAGATCAATATAAAAACATAACTCATAAAGAGACTAAAGAAAATCCAGTACCAAAAGAATTAACTACTGGGGTTATTAATTTAGGAAGTATTGTATATAAAGATAATAAAGACAATGCTTATCTTAGTACAGATGAAAGCCTGCAATCTTTGCCACTTGCAATATTGGGAGGAAGTAGAAGTGGAAAAACAACTTTTGCTGAGAATATGTGTAATGACATTATAAAAAACAATGAATGTTTAATTGATATAGATTTTATAAAAAATTGTGAAGCTAGTGAAGAAATTAAAAATATAACTCCAAAAGATAGACTGATAGAACTAGACTTAAGTAATTCAGATTGCATACCTAGTTTAAATTATAATGAAGAAAAAATTATGCAAAATATGAATGCAGATGAAATATCTAAAATAAGCAGAAGAAAAACAAATTATCTATTACAATTAATAAATATTATTAATGAAGATGATAAACAACTTTCTAGTAAAATGAGAAAATATTTAGGATCTGCTGCAAGAATAGGATTTTGTTTTAATGATATTTCTATAAAGGATATATTAAGAATATTAACTAACTACAAATATAGATATAAAATAATTAATGATTTATCCAAGGGCCTGCAATTTAAATTAGAAGATAGCATAAATAATTTATTGGAATTAGATGAATGGAGTAAAATAACTAAGGATAATCCAGTATCAGAGATAATAGGAACTAAAGAAAATAAAATAGAAGGGATAATGGATAGAATTGATTTGCTAAGAGAAAATTATGTAATAGATGCTATGTTAAATAAAGATAGCAAGAATGATATAGATTTTGTAGAGGCTATAAATAATAATAAAGTTATATTGATTAGAATGAGAGATAAAGATTTTGAAGATACCATAAGTATAGATATATTAACCACATTCTTTTTGCAGAAAATATGGATGGCTACTAAGATAAGAGGGTCACAAATAGAATTACCAAATAGGTGTACGGTATTAATAGATGAAGTTTTTCAAACTCCTACAGCTCAAAAGTTACTTACGCAGCATTTTGTCCAATCAGCTAAATTTAATTTAAAATTTGTATTAACACTGCATTATTTAGAGCAACTTAGCAAGGAAGCCCAATTAGCATTAAAGAATAGTAATTCATCATATATGTTGCTTAGTGGAGTTGATAAAAAAGCATTTATAGCTTTACAAGAGGAGTTTGAAATACATGGATATAATTTAGAAGATTTATTAAACTTAAAAAGATATAGATCTTTAAATTTAATAAAAAGCAGAGATGGATATAAAGCATTCATAACACAATTACCATTACCAATAAAATAAGGAGGGTATAACCCTCCTATCTTTATGTTCTCATATTAAATTTCATAAGCATATAATATGCCTAAATTATTTCATCTCAACTTTCTCAATTTTCAAAAGTCTTAATGAAATATATGATTTTTAATATGTAGAATATTCCTTTTATAGAATATTTAACACATATTTAACATTTAATCTATTTTATTCTATTTATACTATATATTTCCTAACTGTTATGGTCATACGGATTATTGTTTGTCAGTATGACCATAACAGTAAAAAACTATATTGGTAATCTTAATTTTATATCAAGTTCAAATTTACCATTTCTAATTCCTTTTTCTTTATAGTATATAACCTCTTCTATTACTGATTTAAGTAATATATTTTTATCTAATATATTTTGTGTATTTTTATAACTATTAATTATTTTCTCAACCCTTGGAATTAGTTCGGAATAATTTAAATCTATTTTCATTTCTTTTTCTATTAATTCTTTTAGATTATTAATTGCAGTTTCATTTTTTTCTGTTTTAACTCTTAATACATTAGTTCTTTCTAAATAAGTATCAATATCATAGACACCTCTTTCAAGAAAATCGTGTAATTTATTTTTTTGTTTTTGAAGTTCTATAGTTTCCTTTTCTAAAAGAGATAAAGTATGCTTAAGATTACTTATTCTATCATTATTATTATTATTATCAGATATATCTTTTTTTAATATTTCATTTTGATATTCATTTAAAAACTGTTGCATATATCCCAAAATAGTATTTTCAACGCTTTCTAACTTTGACGATGAATTTTTATTACAATGGGCACACTTTAAGAATAATACTATATCGTTATTTTTATAGGTTGATTTAGATACAATCATAGTATGATTACAACAAGCACACTTGATTAATCCAGCAAGAGGATTGATCATTTTTTTATTTTGTGATACAGAGGGAACTTGATTACCTTCTAAAATATTTTGTGCCAAATTAAACATATCCTCACTTATAATAGCTTGATGTCTACCTTTTGCATAAATTATTTTATCTTTTGAATTGACAATAGATTTAGTACCTTTTCTCTTTACTTTATTCCAGCTAACATACCCACAATAAATGCTATTCTTTAAAATTCTTCTTATAGCTTGTTCTGAAAATGGTTTACCAGAATTAGTTTTAACGCCTATTGTATCTAAATATACTTTTATTTTATAAGAACCATAATTTGATATATATAAGGCAAATATTTCTTTCACTATTGCTGCTTTATCTTCATCGATTATAAGTAACCTTTTCCCTTCTCTGTCATACTCAAACTTGTATCCAAAAGGAGCATTAGAGGCAATAAATTTTCCCTCTTCAATAGATTTTATTCGACCTCTTTGCATACGTTTAGTAATCATTTTAAGTTCACGTCTAGCAAAGAATGACTTAAATTCAGTCATCTCTTCATCAAGTTCATTATTTAGATCATAAGTTTTATCTGGAGTAACAATTAAAGTGTTAGTTTCTTTAAAAGTATCCAAGATTAATCCTTGGTCCTGCATTCCTCCACGGCCTAAACGATCCAAATCCATACATAGCACAGCATCATACATATTATTTCTAACTTCTTCTAATAGCTTTAACATCTTAGGTCTAGATGCTATACTTCCTCCAGATACTATTTCTTCATGTACTTCAATGATATCTAGATGTTGTTTTTTAGCAACTTCTAATAGAGTGCTTCTATGCCTTGCTAGTGTATCAGTATTTTCTCTTTTTTCTAATTCTTCGTCTTGACGGCTTTTGCGCAAGTACATACATACTTTCATTATGCTATTTCTCCCCCAAATTCATATTTATAATTATTGTATTTATTTAGAAAATATTTAGCAACCTCCAGTTCATTAATCGATAGTGCTTTACTTAATTTTATTATTTCAATCAAAGTAACATTAACAAATTCATCACTTTCTATTTTTGAAATATAGGCTTGAGAAACTCCTATCATCTCAGCCAATTGCTTTTGAGTTACTTTTTTCTTTAGTCTTGTATTTCTAATTATATTCATATTATAAATCTCCTTAAATGTTTTAATAAATTGTCATAATTTTTCTATAAATATAACTACCAGTTATATTTATTGTCCTATAATATAAATAGAAATATATAAATTAAATGTTGAATGTAGAACATATATTCTATAAAATATAAGTATGGATATATAAATGGGGGGATTTGATTGGAGAAAGGAATTATAAAATTGGCAAAAGAGCTGTCTCAACTAAAGAAAAATGACCCAGAAGCGTACAAATTAATAATTGAATTAGTAAAAAAATTAAGACAAATAGGTTGATTAACTTATTTGTCTTTATCATTTAAACTTCTTATTAATTCTTTGATTATTTTCTTATCTTTATCATTTAGGTTTTCGATTTCTCTAGCTAACTCTATATATTCAGTCAATTCTTCA
>ERZ772865.2954-NODE-2954-length-13714-cov-4.667618_pt1 | contig 13714 bp, 11 predicted proteins | sample MGYA00512133_ERZ772865 | MGnify/ENA primary metagenome ERZ772865 (study PRJEB29015, sample SAMEA2737722) | human gut metagenome | biome: human gut; feature: human-associated habitat; material: faeces | place: China | collected 2012 ...
CCGTCCGAGCTGCCGCTCAGCCGCCGGCTGCTCGCCCTGCCCCGGGAGGACTGACGGTCTATGCAGATCCAACGCATTCCCTTTCCGCCCATCGGCTCGAATATGTACGTCGTCACGCAGGGGCGCGACGCGATCGTCCTCGACCCCTGGCCGGACGAGACGACCATGCAGCGCCTGCAGGGGTACCACGTGCTGCTCGTGCTCACGCACGAGCATGTCGACCACATCTCCGGTCTCGGCCGGATGCAGCGCGCGCTTTCGGCGCGCACCCTCTGGCAGGAAAACTGCACCCCCTGGCTGCGCAACCCCGGCAACACGACGCCCGTGCTGCTCGCAGCGCTGAGCGTGTCGCGCGGGGCAGAGGCACGCGACTTTCTGCGCACGCTGCAGCTCAAGACCGAGACGTATGCCCCGGACATGACCTTCGGTGACCATACCGCGCTTGACTGGGGCGCGCTGCACCTTGAGGGCTATGCTACGCCCGGCCACTCGCGCGGCAGCGCGTGCTACCGCATCGGTCCGGCCGCCTTTTTCAGCGGCGACTCGCTCGTGCCGGGCAACGCCGTTGTCACGCGCCTGCGCGGGGGTGACGCCGCCGTGCTCATGGACGAGACCGTGCCATTTCTGCGCGCACTGCCGCCGGAGCTCGTGCTCTATCCCGGCCACGGCCGGTGCGGTATGTCGCTTGGTGAGGGCATTGCGACCATGGACTGGTGACGCGCCCGCACCGCCGCGTGCCTGCACAGCAGACCGGAAATTGTCACAAAAAGGCTTGACACATGCGAGGAAACATGCAAGAGTAATCACAGCAGTTTAGGGTAAAAGTTTTTTGTGGGATTTTTTTGCGATGGCCTCCGGTACTCCTCCGGGGGCCATCTCCTTTTAAAAAACCGCGCCGTCGCGTGAAAAATGCTTGACACGCGCGGCAGAGTCTGGTATTCTATTAGAGCGCTCCAAAGACAGCAGGTGGCTTGACCGCGGAAATCCTGCCGAGGATGCATCCATCACGATGTTTCTTTTTCTGTTTCCGGGGCTTTGGCCGCGGAATTTTTTTTGGGCGTGTATCTTTCACACGGAGGTGAAATCACACTATGCCGAACGCAAAAGTTCTCAGCGAGAAGCAGGCGATCGTCGCCGCTCTGGCTGAACGGCTCAAGGGCGCCAGCGCCGGCGTGTTCGTCGACTACAAGGGCATCACCGTCGATGAAGACACCAAGCTGCGCACCGAGCTGCGTCAGAATGACGTGGAGTATTCCGTCGTCAAGAACACCCTGACCCGCTTTGCGCTCAAGGACGCCGGCCTCGAGGCAATGAGTGATCTGCTCAATGGTACGACTTCGCTCGCAACCAGCACGGCAGACCCGATCGTCCCGATCCGCATGATCCACGACATGAGCGAGAAGATGGCGAAGGACGAGAAGTTCATCGTCAAGGGCGCGTTCCTCGAGGGCAAGGTCCTCAGTGACGCTGAGATCGCGGAGATTGCGCAGCTCCAGAACAAGGATGCGCTGTACTCCAAGGTCCTGGGCACGATGCTGGCCCCCATCACGGGTCTGGCCGTCTGCCTGAATCAGGTCGTCGAGCAGATGGGCGGCGCTGCCGCACCTGCCGAGGCCGAAGCTCCCGCCGCCGAATAAGGCGACCACTTCACTTAACTATTTAGGAGGAAAATTACCATGGCTAGCGAAAAAGTCACTGCTATGATCGAAGAGATCAAGGCTATGTCCGTCCTCGAGCTGTCCGAGCTCGTGCACGAGATCGAAGATGTGTTCGGCGTTTCCGCCGCTGCTGCTGTTGCCGCCGCTCCGGTGGCCGGCGCTGCTGCTGCCGCCGAGGAGAAGACCGAGTTTGACGTCGTTCTGACCGGCTTCGGCGATCAGAAGATCAAGGTCATCAAGGCCGTCCGTGAGATCACCAACCTGGGCCTGGCGGAAGCCAAGGCGAAGGTCGAGGGCATCCCCTGCGCCATCAAGGAGCAGGTCTCCAAGGACGAGGCCGAGGAGCTCAAGAAGAAGCTCGAGGAAGTCGGCGCTTCTGTCGAACTCAAGTAATCGGATCTTACACAAAAACCTCCGTGCCGTCCGGCACGGAGGTTTTTTTCTTTATTCGCATTGCCGCCGGTGCCGCCGCAGGTCCACGTGCTGCTTTTTGAGTGCGCGGCTTATTCGGCGGGCTTGTCTTCCTTGGGCTGGTACTGGTACGGTCCCGCATCCGGCTCGGCGTAGCCGGTGGCGATGTCAAACTGCTTAATGAGCTGCGAGATGCCGAGCTTCGTCACCATCAGCTCGCCGTAGGCCAGGTCGTCCGTGAAGCCGTTTTCGCGGCACTCCTCGAGCCCTTCCTTCACGTCCTCGAGCTCGGACACGCACTGCTCGTACAGGTCCTCGAGCTTGCCGAGCGCCGTGACGGTGTTGTCGCTGCTGCCCTCAACGGGGCACACGCTCTCGAACCGGCGGCCGATGCGCACGATCGCGGCGTAGCCCGCCTGCAGCATCATGAGCGTGAGCGCGCCCTCCTGTCCGGCGGCCTCGCTCTGCTTCATGCCGGTGATCATGTCCGACACATCCCCGACCCACTGCTTGTGCACGCCCTTGAGCTGGTCAAGGCGCTCGGTGAGCTGGGCCTCGGAGTGCCGGTTGGCGGAGTAGCCGCCCTTTTTCAGTTTGCGGGTCAGACGTTCCATAGTATTTGCATCCTCCAAATGTATATTTCGGTCAATCGTCCACGTCAAGCGCCTCGAGGCCCTTGGCGGGGATGGGGCGGCTGTCGCCGTGGCGGACAAAGAGCATCGTTACGAACGCGCCGGCCACAAAGATGGCGGCGTAGGGGAAGAGCACGGTCATGCCGAGCTTATCCATCAGGAAGCCCGAGAACATCGGCGTGACGACCTGCGCGGCCATGCTGGCCGTGTAGTAGAAGCCGGTGTAGCGGCCGACGTCGCTGCCGGAGCACATCTCCACGACCATCGGGAAGGAGTTGACGTTGATGGTAGCCCAGCCGATACCGGCGAGGCAGAACATGGCGTTCATGAGCATCGTGGGGCTCTCGGCGTTGAGGAAAGCGGCCACGCCGAACGCGACGGCCAGCATCACGACGCCGCCGAGGATGGTCTTTTTGCGGCCAATCTTGGATGCGACGATGCCGACGGGCAGGTAGGCCACGATGGCGGCGGCCTGCGCGAGCATGAGCGTGAGGTTGTAGTCCTTGTGCAGGATGTTGCTGGCGTAAACGGAGTATTTCGACGTCACGGCGTTGTAGCCGAAGAACCACAGCACGATTGACAGCAGCAGGAAGATGAGCGACCGGCGCTCGGCCTTGCCGAGCTTGCCGGAGCCGGCGGGCGCGTCGTCACTGTCGCCGTTGTCGATGCCGAAGCGCTTGCTGTCGGCCTGCATCTCGGCCACGAACTTTGGCTCGTTGACCGTCAGGCGGAAGATCAGCAGTGCCAGCAGCATGATGCCCGCGATCACGGCGAAGTACGCCGTGTAGCTCATGAGCGAGTTGCGCACGGAGCTTGTGGCGAAGGCCATGCCGATGGCCAGCACGAGGATGCCGCCGGCGGTGCCCATGAGGTTGATGACGGCATTCGCCTTACTGCGCAGCGGTTTGATGGTAACATCGGGCATGAGCGCGACGGCGGGGGAGCGGAACGTGGCCATGGCCACGAGCACGATGAGCAGCAGCGCGATAAAGCCGATGAGCGCGCCGGGGTGCTGCACGGTCGTCTGGTGGGCGTAGGCCTGGCGCGCGGGCACGACATAGTTCGTGTAGTCGTGGTTCGTCACGGTCTTGCCCTCGGCGTTCGTGACCTGGCTCGTGATGGCGGCAAACTCGTCCTCCGTGAAGGTGTCCTCGAGCACGAACGTCTCGCCGTCGGGGGTCTTGAGCGTGCGGTCGGCCTCCTGCTGGTACACGACGCGCAGCGCGGCGGGATCGTCGATGGCGGCGGCCGCGTCGATGTTTTTCAGCTGCGCATCGTCGACGAGCGACAGGCTGATGAACGCGATGGCCGCAACGATCGTGCCGAAGACGATAAACGGCGTGCGGCGGCCGCGCTTGCCGGCGTGCTTGTCGGAGATCGCGCCGAACAGCGGCAGCAGAAACAGCGCCAGAATGTTGTCGAGCGCCATGATGACGCCGGACCATGCCTGCGACATGCCGAACTTGTTCGTCAGGATCAGGGGGATGGTATTGTCATACGCCTGCCAGAAGGCGCAGATCAGGAAAAAGGCAAAGCCAACGCAGATGGTGCGTTTGTAGTTGAGCTTCACAGGGTTACCTCCATCATGTGTATCGGATTTGTCTCATTCTACAATACCTCGCCCGGCAATTCAACAGGCATTTGACGAAAAGCAGAAATTGTTGTTTAATAAGGGCAAAGCAAACCGGCGGCCTGCGCCGCCGAAAGGAGGACACATTATGGATTGGAAAACTGCCTGCAAGTTTGCCGCACCGGCCGCCGCCTGCGCGGGTGCGTTTGCGTTTCTCATCGCGCCGGGCCACGCCACGCGCGCGCAGAAGGCCCCGTTTCTATACCGCAACTATGCGCACCGCGGCCTGCACACCGAGGACGGCACCGTGCCGGAAAATTCGCTCCCGGCCTTTCGCGCCGCGGCCGAGGCGGGCTATGCCGTCGAGATGGACGTGCACCTGACGGCGGACGACCAGCTCGTCGTGTTCCACGACGACACGCTCGAGCGCATGTGCGGCGTGCCGGGTGTCATTGATGATTTCACGCTCGCCGAGCTGCGCGCCCTGCGCCTTGGCGATACCGACTGCGGCATCCCGACCTTTGCCGAGGCGCTCGAAGCGCTCGGCGCCCGTGTGCCGCTGCTGCTCGAGGTTAAGCGCGGGCATAATAACCGCCGCCTGTGCGCGCTGACGCTCGCCGCCCTGCGTACGTATGGCGGGCCGTACTGTGTCGAGAGCTTTGACCCCACGATCGTCGCATGGTTCCGGCGCAACGCGCCCGATATTCTGCGCGGCCAGCTCAGCCAGCCGCCGAAGGACTACGGCAAGGCACTCAATAAGCCCGCGGCTGCCATCGTCGGCAATGTGCTCACGAACGTGATCGCCCGCCCGCAGTTCATCGCCTACAAGATCGGGCCGAAGCCGCTGAGCGTGCGCCTGTGTGAGGCCATGGGCGCCGTGCGTGCCGGCTGGACGAGCCGCGCCTGGACGCATGAGCACGATTATGACATCGTTATTTTTGAGCACTACCGTCCCGGCACCTGGTTCCGCGCCGACATCTGAGCGGAACGTTCTTGATGATCGCCGGATGAGGTGGAAAGGCACAGTTTTCTCCGGCGCACCGGAAACGCACCCTGGCACAGGATGAAACAACAACAGCAGCCACACCGGTGTAAACCGGCGTGGCTGCTGTTGTTTGCTTGTGCTTGCACGTCCGCGGCGGATGCAGACCCGGACGCTGCAAAGTGGAAGAGAGAACACAAACGAGGGATTTTGCAACATCGAAAAGAAAAACGATGTTTACTGAACATATCCTAACATTTGTGTCCGCCATTGTCAAGCGGTTTTCAAAAGTTTTTGAACTTTTTTCTCACACTGCCGTGCCGCCGCGCAAGATCTGCGCCAGCTCTGCCACGTCGCGCAGGACGTACTTCGGCTGCACGTCGGACGCTTTGAGGATCGCCTCGTCTGTCTCGCCGGACATGACGAGCACGCTCTGCGCGCCCGCGTTCACGGCCACGGCAATGTCGGTGTACAGTCGGTCGCCCACGCAGCAGATCTGCGCATTCGGCACGCCGGTCTGCGCCGAGATGACGTCGACCATGTTGCGGTTCGGCTTGCCGATATACGTCGGCTTCACGCCGGAGGCGGCCGTCAGCAGCGCGCAGATGCTCCCGCAGTCGGGCAGCACCTCGCCGGCCGGCATGGGGCAGACCCAGTCGGGGTTGGCGGCGATGAACGCCGCGCCGCGGCGCAGGAAGTGCACGGCCTTGTCGAGCTTCTCATACACGAGCTCGGTGTCAAAGCCGACGACGACGATCTCCGCGCCCTCTTCGACGAGCGGGATGCCGTAGCTGAGCAGCTCGCGGCGGAACGCCTGCGTGCCGACGAGGTACACGGGCTTGCCCGCATAGTGCTGGTTGAGGTACAGCGCCGTCGCCATGCCGGAGGTGAACACGTTTTCGGCCTCGCACGGGAAGCCCAGCCGCCGCAGGCGTGTGATGTAATCTGTGCCTGCGCGCGAGGAGTTGTTGGTCAGGTAGATGTACTGCCGCCCGGTGTCGGCCAGCGTATGGATGAAATCGACCGCGCCGGGAAACACGTCGTCCCCGAGGTAGAGCGTGCCGTCCATGTCCAGCAGGAACAGGCGCGCGCCGAGCAGGTCTTTCAGATCGTTCATGGGAGCCACCTCACAGAATCTTATTTTTTTCTTAACACCCTATTATACCATGAAAAACGCGCTGTACAATCCCAATTATTCCGGCTGCGGGTGTTGAAAAAAACGGTCGATGTGCTATAATATTAAAATCTGTACCGTGGGCCGCTATTGCGTGCCGGCCGGGTACGGACCCAAAGGTGTAATTAAATTCTTGGAGGCATAGATATGGCAAAGAAACAATTCAAGGCCGAGTCGAAAAAGCTGCTCGACATGATGATCAACTCGATCTACACGCACAAGGAAATTTTCCTGCGTGAGATCATCTCGAACGCCTCGGACGCGATCGACAAGCTCTGCTACCAGTCGCTCACGGATGAAAACGTGGGCATGGCGCGCAGCGACTTCAAGATCCGCGTCACCCCGGATAAGGACGCGCGCACGATCACGGTGTCGGATAACGGCATCGGCATGACCAAGGAGGAGCTCGACAGCAACCTCGGCGTCATCGCACGCAGCGGCTCGCTGAAGTTCAAGGACGGCCTCGGCGAGAACGAGCAGGAGGATGCCGCTATCGACATCATCGGTCAGTTCGGCGTCGGCTTCTATTCTGCGTTCATGGTCGCCGATAAGGTCACGGTCATCACCCGCGCCTACGGCAGCGACACGGCCTACCAGTGGGTCAGCACCGGCGCGGACGGCTACACCATCACCGAGGCGCAGAAGGATACCGTCGGCACGGACGTCATCATGCACATCAAGGCCGACGAGACCGGCGAGAAGTACTCCACCTATCTCGAAAACTGGAAGCTCATGATGCTCATCCGCAAGTATTCCGACTATGTCCGCTGGCCGATCGTCATGGACGTCGAGCAGAGCGACTGGGTCGACACCGGCGAGAAGGACGAAAAGGGCGAGCCGAAGATGGAGATGGTCACCAAGACCGAGGAGCAGACCGTCAACAGCATGGTCCCCATCTGGCAGCGCAGCCGCAAGGAAGCGACGGATGAGGAGTGCATCGCGTTTTATAAGGACAAGTTCCATGATAAGGACGACCCGCTGGCCGTCATCCGCGTCAACGCCGAGGGCCTGATCTCCTACCGCGCGCTGCTGTTCATCCCGGCCAAGGCTCCGATGAACATGTTCACCCGCGAATCTGACCCCGGTCTCGAGCTCTACAGTTCCGGCGTCATGATCATGGATAAGTGCACCGACCTCCTGCCGCCGTGCTATGCGTTTGCCCGCGGCGTGGTCGATTCGCCCGACCTGTCGCTGAACATCTCGCGTGAGATGCTCCAGCACGACCGCCAGCTCAAGCTCATCGCCGCGAACCTCGGCAAAAAGATCAAGTCCGAGCTCACGAAGCTCATGACCAATGACCGCGAGAAGTACGAGCAGTTCCACGCCGCCTTCGGCATGATGCTGCGCGCCGGCGCCGTGACCGAGACGGGCGACAAGGTCGACGAGATCAAGGATCTGCTGCTCTACCACACGAGCGAGACGAAGCTCGTCTCCCTCAAGGAGTACGTCGACGCCATGCCTGCCGAGCAGACGAAGATCTACTTCGCCTGTGGCGAGAACGTCAAGCGGCTGCTCAGCCTGCCGCAGGCCGAGCTTCTGCACGAAAAGGGCTTCGACGTCCTGTGCATGACCTCGCAGATCGACGAGTATTTCGTCGACACCATGAAGAGCTACGCCGACAAGCCGTTTTGCAACATTGCGACCGACGACCTCGGCCTCGAGACCGAGGAAGAGAAGAAGGCCGCCGAGGACGCTACCGCTGAGAACAAGAACCTGTTCGATGCCATGAAGGACGCACTGGACGGCAAGGTGAAAGAGGTCAAGGTCTCTACCCGCCTGAAGGATCACCCTGTGTGCCTGAGTGCTGACGGCCCGCTGTCCATTGAGATGGAAAAAGTGCTGTCCAAGCAGCCCGGCAGCGAAGGCGTAAAGAGCGATAAGGTTCTGGAACTGAATGTCAACCACCCCGTGTTTGCCGTGCTGAAGGCCGCACAGGAGGCCGGTGACACCGACAAGCTCAAGAAGTACAGTGCTCTGCTGTACGCACAGGCTCAGCTAATCGAAGGCCTGCCGGTGGATGATCCCGCCGCCTACGCCGAGGCCGTCTGCAGCCTGATGAAGTAACTTTTTCCGGTAGGCAGCAGACTTACTCCCCTGCCGCTTCCACGCACATCAATATTTCCCCCTTAACAAAAAGGCCGTGCTCCGCTATAATAGAGTGGAACGCGGTCTTTTTCTGTTCTTTTGCCGGACAGTCAGGATAAATTGAGAGGTTTTTGCTCATGCAGCCCAAAAAACATTATTTTGCCCACATTCCCACCATTGCCATCTTTATTGTGTTTGCCATGTCGGCACCGCTGGGCGTGCTGCTGTTCATCTTAAAAAGCATCGATAAAAATGCTGAAAAAGAAGAAAGAGCCGCAGCACAGGCGCAGGCAGACTATCGTTCCGACCTCGGCCCCGCCCCTGCGCAGACGGCACCCCGGCAGGATCCCGAGGCCGCCTGCGGCACTGACCGCCCCACCGCAGAACAGAAGAGCGCTCAAAACTGGCACAAGACCATTGCCGTGATCTGCACCATTCTGGGTGCTGTCTTCCTGTTTACCGGTGCGGAGGAACTGATCGACTGCCTGTTCGACTTTCCGGACTTCGACGATCTGCTCCCTGCATTGGCCACGACCATTGGCGGAGCCGGCGCACTGCTGACCGGCCTGCGCATGGATCGTACCCGCAAGCTGGAACGCCTGTTGGACAAGATCGCAGGCGACCGCGACAATATTCCGCTGGACGAGCTGTTTGCTGCCGCGGGCATCGATGCCGCAAAGGGCCGCACCGTGGTGGAAAGTGCTATTTCCCACGGTTACTTCGGTGCAGATGCTTACATTGATAACCGCACCAATACTCTGGTAGTGCGCGGCGCGGCTCCCCAGCCGCCCCGGAAACCGAAGCCTGCGCCCGCCCCAGAACCTGCACCAGCGGACCAATATACCGCAATTCTGCAGCAGCTGCGGCAGGTCAACGATGCCATCCCGGACCCCGTGATGACCATCAAGATCAGCCGTCTGGAAGCGGTCAGTGCCCGCATCTTTGAGCTGGCAAAGCAGGACCCCGGCAAAAAGGCTCAGCTGCAGAAATTCATGGACTACTATCTGCCCACCGCCCTCAAGCTGCTGAACACCTACGCCAGCCTTCCTGCGCAGGATGTGCAGGGGGAAAACATCGCCGATGTCAAAAAGAACATCGAGCGCAGCATGGACCTGCTGGTGACCGCCTTTGAAAATCAGCTGGACAAGCTGTTCCAGTCCGACGCACTGGACGTTTCGGCAGATGTGGCCGCACTGGAAGGGATGCTGAACATGGACGGCCTGACCGGAAACGAGTTTACAAAATAATATTTTGGGAAACAGGGAAAAGGCCCATGAGCTTTTTCCCTGTTTTTTCAAAGCGCAAATCTCCATGTTGTGCAGGCCTCGTCCGTCCCACGCAAAGCCGTGGATTTGCAGGCATTTTTGCCAATGGTTTTTCCGTTTTATATCTAATTTTATTTCAACCGTCAAATTCCACTCTGTGCGCCAATTTCAGTCTTTTTGCAACTTTTCATCCAGATGCAACAATAACACATGGTTTTTTCTGTCCGGATTTTATATGATAAGGACAGAAGTGTGCAGAGCATCCTGTATGCGGCCCTGCACTGCAGTTCCAACCCGCTCAAAAGGAGGATTATCCTATGATGAAATCTGTTTCCGCATGGAAGCAGGAGCTTTCCAGCGGCGCTCACGCTGCCCGGCTGGCAGCACTTTACTGCTGTGCGCCCGACGAAACTCCTGCACAGGCTGCCCGCTACGAAGCTGTTCTGAATGGTCTGGATGCCACCTTTGGCCCCCATGCTGAAGCTGGTCTTTACAGTGCCCCCGGCCGCACCGAGATCGGCGGCAACCACACCGACCACCAGCATGGCCGCGTGCTGGCCGGCAGCGTGAATATTGATATGATCGCTGCCGCCGCGCCCAACACCCTGAACCAGCTGCGCGTGCAGAGCGAAGGCTACGACCTGTGTGTGATCGGCCTTGATGACCTTGCTGCCCGCAAGGAAGAGGAAAACACTACCCTCTCTCTGCTGCGCGGCGAATGCGAAGCCTTCCGTCAGCGCGGCGCAAAGCTGGCCGGTCTGGATGTGTACATTTCCTCCAACGTGCCCAAGGGCAGCGGCGTTTCTTCCTCCGCCGCCTTTGAAGTGCTGATCGGCGTGATCCTGAATGACTGCTTCATGACCGATAAAGTCTCCCCCATCGAGATCGCGCAGATCGGCCAGTGGGCAGAGAACGTCTACTTTGGCAAGCCCTGCGGCCTGATGGATCAGATGGCTTCCAGCGTTGGCAATATTATTACCATTGATTTTGCGGACCCTGCCCACCCGGATGTGGAGCCGGTGGCCGTGGATTTCTCCAAGGCAGGCCTTGCCCTGTGCATTCTGGATTCCTGCGCAGATCATGCCGACCTGACCGACGAATATGCCGCTGTGCCCGCCGAGTGCCGCGCCGTGGCTGCTGTGTGCGGCGGCGAAGTGCTGCGGGATGTGCCGTTCGAGACCTTCCTTGCAAAGCTTCCGGAGTGCCGCAAGCAGTGCGGCGACCGTGCCGTGCTGCGCGCCTTCCATATCTATGCCGATAACGACCGCGTGGCAAAACAGGTAGCTGCCCTGCGCGAGGGCGATTTTGACACTTTCCTGCGTCTGGTCAACGAGTCCGGCCACAGCAGCTGGGAATACCTGCAGAACGTGATCCCCGCCGGTTACAAGGAGCATCAGGAGATGGGCGTGACCATTGCAGCTGCCAAGCATTATCTGAACGGCAAGGGCGCTGTGCGCGTGCACGGCGGCGGCTTTGCCGGTACGGCTCAGGCCTTTGTGCCGGTGGAAATGCTGGCCGACTTCAAGGCCCACATGGAAGCCATCCTTGGTGAGGGCCGCTGCCATGTGCTGAACATCCGCCCGGAAGGAGGCGCAGTGCTGTGATCTCTACCGCCATTCAGCAGCTCGTGAATTACGGGCTGGACACCGGCCTTATCCTGCCCGATGATGAAATTTACATCCGCAACCAGCTGCTTATGACCATGCAGCTGGACGACTTTACCGCGCCGGAGGGCGAGGTGTGCTATACCGATCTGGAAAGCATCCTCAAAACGCTGGTAGATGATGCCGTTGCCCGCGGTGTGTGCGAGGACAACTCCACCGCCCGCGACCTGTTCGACACAAAGCTCATGGGCGTATTGACCCCGCGGCCCAGCATCGTGCGCGCCAATTTCGAGGAACGCTACGAAAGCGAAGGCCCGCAGGCCGCGACCGACTGGTTCTATAAATTCAGTCAGGACACCGATTATATCCGCCGCTACCGCATCAAGCGCGACCTGAAATGGGTCACCAAGACCCCCTACGGCGATCTGGATATCACCATCAACCTCTCGAAGCCCGAAAAAGACCCCAAGGCCATTGCCGCCGCCAAACTGGCTCCCCAGAGCGCCTACCCCAAGTGCCAGCTCTGCGCCGAGAACGAAGGCTATGCAGGCCGCATGAACCACCCCGCCCGCGAGAATCACCGCATCATCCCTCTCACCATCAACGACAGCGCTTGGAACCTGCAGTACAGTCCCTACGTCTACTACAACGAGCACTGCATCGTGTTCAACAACCAGCACACTCCCATGAAGATCGAGCGGGCCACCTTCCGCAAGCTGCTGGATTTTGTGGGCCTGTTCCCCCACTATTTCGTGGGCAGCAACGCTGACCTGCCCATCGTGGGCGGCAGCATCCTGAGCCACGACCATTTCCAGGGCGGCCACTACGAGTTTGCCATGGCCAAGGCCCCCATCGAAAAGGCATGGACCTTCCCCGGTTTTGAGGATGTGGAGGCCGGTATCGTGCACTGGCCCATGAGCTGCATCCGCCTGACCTGTGAGGATGATGAACGCCTTGTGGAGCTGGCCGACAAGATCCTGACCGCATGGCGCGGCTATACCGACGAGGCAAGCTTCATCTTTGCCGAGACGGACGGCGACAAGGCCGTCGCCGAAATGACGCAGCTCTCTCTGCGCGCCGTGGAGGGCAATCGCGCCCCTGCCGAGATCACCCGCACGACGGGGACGGACGGAACGGTATCCGTTACGATTCGTCTTGAGAAGGGCCTTCTCTGTGCCGACGGCGTGGAGCTGACGGCGGACGATCTTCTCTTTACCTATTATGTCCTCATGGATGAGAGCTATGACGGCCCCTACACGATCAATCAGCTCCCCATCGACGGGATCGCGCTCTACTGGAACGGCATGGATTCGGGCATGTACGGCAAGTACATGATGATCTATGACGAGATCTACAACGGCGGCAAGTACGAGTCCGACCTGGAAAAGGCCGTGGAGGACGCCAAGCGCGCCGCCATGGAAAAGGGCGTGAGCGAGGCGAACGTGGAGAGCGACGCCGACGTCATCAAGGCGCAGCAGGCGCTCGACGAATACGACACCGTCCGCGCCGACGAGATCCGCGACGCGATCGACAACGCCTGGCGCAACGATGCGCAGGCGCTCGTGGACTACACGATCGAAAACTACAGCGGCACCATCGCGCTGCGCACGCCGTACACCCGCGAGGAAGTGCTCGGCAATACCGGTCTGCAGGTGGCGTATACGATGCTCGACCGCGGCTTCGGCAAGTTTGACGATAACGGCGGGTTTACCGCGAACAGCGGAACGACGTGGGATCTTGCGACAACGTTCCCGACGGCGGAGGATCTCTATAACGAAATGTACGATGCCTACGACGGCGATGTGGCGCAGTACTGGAGCATCGAGGGCATCGGCCGCGCGGACATGCTCGCCGCGGTGCAGAATTCTCTCGTGCGCGAATGGGCGCCGCTGGACGATGACTGGCGCGGCGGCGTGCAGAGCGTATCCGGCGTGAAAAAGGTGGATGACCGGACGATCCGCATCTCGCTCACCCGCTGCGACGATACCATCCTCAAAACGCTCACCGGGATATGCATCGCGCCGCTGCACGTCTATGGTGACGTGAGTCTCTTCGATCCGGATAACGATTCCTTCGGCTTCACGAAGGGCAATCTCTCCTCCGTACGCGCAAACAACGGCAAGGCGGTCGGCGCGGGCGAATACGCCTACCGTGAGACCGACCTGCGCACCGTGTATCTTGACGCGAACGAGAACTACTGGCTCGGCGTGACCGATGTGCCGGAGATCATTCTCTCCAAGGCGGAGTAAAAAAACGATAAGGCAAAAAGCGTTTCGGAGAATCTCCGGAACGCTTTTTGCATAAAAAAGCCCGCGGAGCATTTGCTCCGCGGG
>ERZ772865.2977-NODE-2977-length-13659-cov-6.928550_pt1 | contig 13659 bp, 9 predicted proteins | sample MGYA00512133_ERZ772865 | MGnify/ENA primary metagenome ERZ772865 (study PRJEB29015, sample SAMEA2737722) | human gut metagenome | biome: human gut; feature: human-associated habitat; material: faeces | place: China | collected 2012 ...
CGGCCTTCTGGTCCGTAGCCAGACGCTCTATCCAGCTGAGCTAACGGCGCGTGTCCTTTCAGACAGCTTGTGTATCATAGCACAGCGGCTCCGAAAATGCAAGGGGTATTTTCACATTTCCGCCTCTTTTTTGCACGGACTGGAAAAATGCTTGCAATGCGCCCGTCCGGCGCATATAATATCCTATTATTTTCCTTGCATTTTCAGGAAAGGAGAGCCCCTATGAACATCTTCCATTCCGTCGCCGAATTAGCGGGAAACACCCCGTTGCTGGAGCTGTGTCGCTACGAGCACAAGCACGGTCTGAACGCCCGCATCCTTGCCAAGCTCGAGTGCTGCAACGTGGCGGGCAGCGCCAAGGACCGCGTGGCGAAGCACATGATCGGACGCGCCGAGGCGGAGGGAAAGCTCGTTCCGGGGAGCGTCATCATTGAGCCGACGAGCGGCAACACCGGCATCGGCCTCGCCGCGATGGCCAAGGTCCACGGCTACCGCGTGATCCTCACCATGCCGGAGAGCATGAGCGTGGAGCGTCGGAATCTGCTCAAAGCCTATGGCGCGGAGCTGGTGCTGACGCCGGCGGCGGAGGGCATGGCGGGCGCGGTGAGGCGCGCGGAGGAGCTGGCGGCGGAAACGCCGAAGAGCTTCATCCCCGCACAGTTTGACAATCCCGCAAATCCCGAGGCGCACTATCTCACCACCGGCCCCGAGCTCTGGCGCGATACCGACGGCTGCGTCGATCTTTTCGTCGCGGGCATCGGCACGGGCGGCACATTCTCCGGCACAGGACGCTATCTCAAAGAGAAAAATCCGAATGTGAAGCTCGTGGCGGTCGAGCCGGCAGGCTCGCCGCTGCTCTCGGGCGGCAAAGCCGGTCCGCACGGACTGATGGGTATCGGGGCGAACTTCATCCCGAAAAATATGGACGTTTCGCTCATCGACGAGATCGTCTGTGTCTGCGAGGAGGACGCCTACGCCGCAGGCCGCGATATGGTCGCGTGTGAGGGCGTGCTCGTCGGCATCACCGCGGGCGCTGCGCTTTGGGCGGCGACGCAGCTCGCGCTCCGGCCGGAGAACGCGGGCAAGACCATTGTCGCGCTGCTGCCGGACGGCGGCGAGCGCTATCTATCCACGCCAATGTATCAGGGGGAATGACCGATGTCCGATAAAAATGAGATCATCCGTTCCGCCGCCGCGCAGGTGGCGGAGAACTACCGCAAAAGCGATATTTTGATGTACGGCGACGCGCTGCGCCTGCCGAGCCGCACGGCGGTCATTGAGATCATCCGCGACTTTCAGAAGATCCTGTTTCCCGCCTACTACGGCGACCGCGACCTGCTGAAGCTCCCGCCGGAGCAGTACAGCGCTCTGCTCATGGGGCACGTCTACGACAAGCTGCTGCGCCAGCTTGAGCTGGTCATGCCGGAGGGGGAGGAGGGCGCGCGCCGCGCCGAGAAGGTCTGCGAGGCGATGATGGAGCGTCTGCCCCATATCCAGGAGCTGCTGCTCAAGGACCTGACCGCCAACTACAACGGCGACCCCGCGGCCTCGAGCCGGCAGGAGATCATTCTGTCCTACCCCGGGATGTTTGCCATCTTCATCTATCGCATCGCGCACGAGCTGTATCTTGAGAAAGTGCCGATGATCCCGCGCATCATGACGGAGTATGCCCACTCTCAGACGGGCATCGACATCAATCCCGGCGCGACCATCGGCGAGTATTTCTCCATCGACCACGGCACCGGCGTGGTCGTCGGCGAGACGACCGTCATCGGTGACCGCGTGCAGCTCTATCAGGGCGTGACGCTCGGCGCCATGTCGCCCGCAGGGATGCACCACAGCGCGGAGACTCCCGCCCGCCGTCACCCGAAGGTCGGCAGCGACGTGACCATCTATGCCGGCGCGACGCTGCTCGGCGGCGCGACGGAGGTCGGCGACAACGTGGTCATCGGCGGCAACGCTTTCCTGACCGAGTCGGTCGAGAGCGACACCAAGGTGAGCATCAAGAAGCCGGAGATGACCTTCCGCGTGAAGGGCGGCCGGTTCTGAAAGCAGAAATGGAAAAGCCCGCATCGATGCGGGCTTTTCTAATGGGCAAAACAGAGGCGAATTCAGAAGCCTAGAGGTATTGGCGCATACATGCGAACGGGCCGGCTATTCCTCCTCGAGCGGCAGGGCGACCTGCGTGACGAACCTCGCGGGGTCCTTGTGCTGCGGCGGGCCCTCGAGATAAATGCGGCGGAGCTTCCCCGTGGGCGTGAGCCCATGCCGCCGCGCATAGGCGCGGAGCTTCTTCTCCGCGGCGGGCAGGCCCTCATAGGCCCCGTGGTGGTAGAGACTGAGCGCCGGCGTCGCGGGCAGCGTTACCACATGGTCGCCCTCGCTCTCCGGCGGGACAGCTACACAGAACGACACCTTGTTGGGGCGTCGGATGGACGACTCTACGAGGTACATCCGCTGCGTGATGTCCGTGCCGTAGAGTCGCAGCCCCTCCAGCGCGGTGGCGTGGAGCAGCGCCGTGCGCTCCGCCAGCGTAGACGCCGGATACACGCGGCGGTAGACCGTCTGCCGCGGCAGAAGAACGCGCCTGACCTGCGGCGGCGCTGCTGCTGCTGGCAATGCCGCTGCTGCGAGTGATGGCGGGCAGCCGGTCGTTCGGCGCGCTGCTGGCGGCGTTTATCCTAGCCGCCCGCGTCCACGCTCTCTGTGCGCAGTTCATCCGTGCCGAGGGCCACACCACGCTCTACGCCGTGCAGGGGCTTCTCAACACCGCGCTCTACATCGCGTTCAATGTGCTCTTTCTCACGGTGTTCCGCTGGGGCGTGATGGGGTATTTGCTCTCCACGGTCGCGGCCGACTGCTTGAGCGCGCTCTTTCTCATATGCAGGGAAAGGCTCTGGCGGCAGTTTCGTCCGGTGCCGAGCGCTGCACTCTGGCGGCAGATGCTCGCCTACTGCGTGCCGCTGATCCCCACGGCTGCCTTCTGGTGGATCATGGGCGTGTCGGACCGTTATCTGGTGAAATGGTTCGTGGGGAGCGATGCCAACGGCATCTACGCCGTTGCCTACAAGATACCGACCATCCTGACCATCCTCGCCACGGTGTTTATGGACGCCTGGCAGCTCTCCGCCGTGACGGAAGAGGACGAGCGCGCCCGGTTCTTCACCAAGATCTTCCGCACCTATTCCAGTGTGCTGTTCTGCTGTGCGGCGGGCATCATCTGGCTGTGCCGCCCGGTGATGCACGTCATGAAGTCCAACTACTACTACGCCTGGCACTTCGTGCCTTTCCTGGTGCTGGCCTCCACCTGCAGCTGCTTCAACCAGTTCATGAACAGCGTGTATGTGGTGACCAAAAAGTCCAGCCGCAGCATGGTCACCATGATGGCCGGTGCCATCAGCAACTGCATCATGAACTACTTCTTCATCAAATGGTGGGGCCCCATCGGTGCCACATACGCTTCCTTCCTGGGGCTGGCGCTGGTGTTCACCCTGCGCTCCATCGACGCAAACCGCATGATCCATATGCATGTGCATCCGGGCCGGGTGCTGCTGAACGTGGGCCTGCTGGTGTTCGAGGCCTTTGTGCTGCTGGCCGAGACCCCGCTGTACGGCCTGTGGACCGGCCTGATCACCGCGGTGGTCATCCTGATCAACTTTGCAGGCGTGTGGGCTATGGCCCGTGTGCTGCTGCCCCGCCTGCTGGGCCGCCGCGGCAAGGCGCTGGTGGCCGCTGTGGACGGCTGGCTGAGAAAATAAAAACCGATAGAAACAACAATGCCCCCGGAGAACTCTCCGGGGGCATTGTTGTTGTGTGCGAGGAACAGCGAGCTTTTTACGGCTCACTGGGGGTTGGTCTTGTCAGCGCATCAGTGCTTGCTCTTGGCAAACAGGCTGGTGAAGGCACCGGCCACGGTGAGGGCCATGCCGCTCAGGGCCATGGCCAGAGCCGCCGTCCAGTTGACGCCGGTCTTGGGCAGGGCGGCCACGGTATCGGGGGTGGCATCCTGCACAGAAGGATTGGCGGGGTTCTCCGGGGTCACAGGCGTCTCGGCATCATCCGGAGTGGCGTCCTGCACGGGAGGCGTGGTGGGGCCTTCCGGGCTGACGGGGGTATCCGGAGTTTCAGGCGTTTCGGGTGTAGTGGTTTCGGTGCGGCTGTCGGTGGTGATCTCTACTTCGTCCTTGCTGGCGGTGTAGGTGTATTCGTAGTCTGCAGTGCCGTGACGGACGACAGTTTCTTCTTTGTGGGCGCTTTCGGCATCTACACTGGCATCCTGCGTGGAACGGTAGGTATAAGACAACGTTCCATCGACCTGTTCGCCGGTGCGCTCGGTGGTCTGCTGCGCAGCTTCCTTCCAGGTCTCGTGGGTCGCAGTACCCAGGGCGGAGTAATTCACTCGCGAGCCGGAGACGGTGGTGGTATAGTTGTAGCGGCCGCTGACTCCGCTGCCGGTATCGGCTTTCTGTGCGGAATCGGTGATGGTCAGGTGGTTGTTGGTCAGCGTGGTGGCAGGCAGGATGCGGGACACGGTGATGGTCTTTTTGCCCTGTGCCACAAAGGTTCCGTCCTCCACCTGACGGAAACCGGTCAGGCCAAGGTCGTAGCCGCCGCAGTAGGCATCAGAGTTGAAATACTTGTTCTTCGATAAGCCGTACATCGCCTGATTCCAATTGTGGGCATTGGTGCAGGTGTTGCTGTCGTAGGACAGGTAACCGTAGGAAATCAGCTCGCTCTTGTTCAGATAGATGCGGTAAGAAGCGTTTCTTTCCGTCTGCTGATGCTCATGTTCGGTCGTGTAGAAGGTCACGATGGAAGCATCGGCATAACCCTCCGCCTGAAGCTGCTTCAGAAGGGCTTCGGCCTGCTCCTTCGTAAGCTCAGAAGTGCCGTCCTCCAGCTTGTACTGGTTGTAGGCCACCGTACCGGACACCTTGTAATAGGTGCTGGCAGTGGGGTGGTTGTTGCGGACATTCCAGTTCAGCTTGTCGCCGTCACTGAAGCTGGTGCGGGCATATTCATAGCGATCCATGGGGATGTCGTAACCGATCTTATCCTGCAGGTTGACCACGCTGGTGCCCTGGCTGTCAATGAGCTTATCCAGATCGTCGCTGTATTCCAGTTTCTTGTCCACCAGAACACAGTCGGTCTGGCTGACGTTGCCGTCAGCGTCCTTCAGCAGGTCGGCCTTGGTCGTTGCGTTCAGCTCCAGATGCTGGATGTAGTTGCCATCATAGGACAGATACTCTTTCTTTTTGGTGGCGAAGATACCCGTGTCAGGCCTGCCGTACAGGTTTTTGTTGCTGTACTCCGGGTGCGAAACATCCATGTCGCCCGTATAGCTCTTGCCGGCGGCATCGGCCTCTGCCTTTTCCTTTTCCAGCAGAGCCTTCAGCTCCTCGCGGGTCAAGCGGGTGAAGTCGGTGGTCTCGCCGACCTTATGGAGGATCTCAATGATCTCATCCTTCGAGGTCGAGATCGTTACCTGGTAGCCGCCCACATCCAGAATTTCGCCATCCTGCAGATCCTTTTGCATCTGCTGGATCTTTTCCAGCAGCTCTGCCTGATCGGCGTCGGTGGTGACCGTGCCTTCGGTGGTGAGAACGGTCTCGATCTTCAGCTGGCTGCCATAGCCCACCTGATACTGCTTGCCGTCCTTGGTAAAGGAGGCAACGCCGTCTTTCACGGTGATGGCAGCGGCCTCCACGCCATAGCGCTCGGCCAGCTTGGCCAGGGTCATGTCTTCATCCAGGTTGCCGGGCTCAACGGTGATGGTGTAGGTGGTCTTGACACCGTTTTCATCGGTCACGGTTTTGGTGTAGCTGTTGCTGCCGACCCGGATCAGATCGTCATAGGTGACATTGTTCTTCTTGTCCACGATGGTATAGGTCAGGCCGCCGCTCTCATCCTTGCCGGAAGAGATCGTCCACTGGTCATCCGCCTGCTCTTCGTTGCGGATCTCGCCCAGATCCCAGGCCTCCCAGGTCACTCTGGTGAAGGACTGGCTGTTGATATTGGTCTTTCCGTCAACAGGCGCATAAGACGGCAGATTCGAATCCGGAACCTTAACGCTTTCGTAAGACAGCTTAATGGTCTTGCCGTCGGTGGTCTGGTATTCAATGATGCGGCCGGTATCATCATACTTGATGGAACCGGCAACGGCGTTTTTCGGAGCGGTCTTGAAGTCCACGCCAAGGCCATAGAGGGGGCTGTCCTTGGTGATGGTGGTATAAGCACCGTTGGCATCTGTGGTGGCATTGCCGGAGACAAAAACACCGCTTTCGATCAGAGTGCTCTTGTGATCCGTCTTTCCGTCGGCATCCGCCACGATCTCTTCGGTTCCAACATGGATACCATCCATAAAATAGCCGGCGCCCTTATATCCTGCCCCTGAGACACTGCTCGGTTTGTCATTATAAACAAAATTGTAAGTAAAGGTATACTTCTTGCCATCCGAAGCAGTATAAACGTAGGTGCGATTCAGAACATCTTTGTTTGCACTGATGTTCTCCTTGGGGAAGGAAACATCCTCATCAGTGAGGGTCAGGGAAGCGGGATCCACCTTGGTGCCAGTGCAGGCTTCGATCGCTTCTGCCAGAGCCTTCTGCAAAGCAGCCTTCTTGGCGCGGAGCTCGGCATCCTCCAGCGTGCCGTTATCCTTGGACAGCTGATTGTCGGCATCGGTCATAGTGACAGAAATCTGGACCTTTTTCAGCAGCTGCGAGGCATCATCGTAGCTGATCTCGCAGGCTTCGCCGTTGACCACCTTGCAGACCTTGCCATCCTTGACGGTGAAGGTGCCGTTGCCGGGATTGCTGTTCAGCAGTTTGGCCAGTTCATCGGCGGACATATCCTTGACCTGTGCGTCGGCGTACTCGCTCGTCTCGTGATAAACGATCTCATAGGTCTTGCTGCCGTCCTTCACGGTGATAACCTTATCGCCAGCAGCATTGGTGCTCTCGGTCTTGTCCTGTTTCTGGAGCAGTTCGTCCAGATCCACAGAGAAGGTGTTGTTGTCCTTGTCCGTAAAGGTCAGCGTTTTGTCCGTTTTGTTGGGCAGCGTCACGTCATCCTGCTTCACTTCAGCGCTTCCGGTGTGCTCGCTCTTTTTAACGTCCACCTTCAGGGTAGTGTCCACCGTGCGGGTGGCCTTGTTGCCGGTCACGGTGATGTACACAGTTTGTTCGCCGGCAGAAGTACGGATGCTTTTGGTCAGGGTGTAGCTGCCATCGTCGTTCTCGGTTTTGGTGTAGTCAGCTTCCAGGAGCTTGGCAAGATCTTCGCCGGTCATCTCAAGGTCGGTGTCTTCCGTGTGTTTGGTCAGGGTGTAGGTCTGGCGGTCGCCGTCTTCTTCCATGCTGCCCACGGTGTAGCCGTTGAACGAGGTGCCATCGACGGTGTCCCACTTCAGTTTTTTCTGATAATCCTTGCCCAACTCCTGCTTCAGGTCAACCTCTTTGCCATCGGTCACAAAAATCTCCTTGGTGTCTGCGGTAACTGTGCCGGTGGTTGTGTTGGTTGTAGTCTTATCAGCAGCGTGAGAAGTCTCGTAGCGGTTGGTCACAGAACCGTCCGGGTTGACAGTGCTGTCTACCAGCTTTTCAGAGTCCGGGCTGGTGGGTGTGATGGTAGTTTCCTGTTCGGTGCGCTCCTCCTTGGAGGCAGTGCCGATGATCTTGCCCTCGGCGTCCTTGACCGGTTCGGAGATGTCCGCATCGGGAGCTTTGATGCCCTTGCCTTCCTCGGTGGTCTCGCCTGCTTCAGGAGTTTCAGCAGAACCCTCGGAATCCTAGCCTTCTCCGGCAGTCTCGCCAGAAGCGGCTTCGGTGCTCTTATCCATCTCCTTCTGGACGATATCACCGGAGGATTCCTCCGATTTGACGGTGCCGTCCTTATTATAGGTGAACTCGCGGTCGGTGTACTCGACATCGGTCGTGATTTTCTTGTCCTCAGTCTCCCGGTCCTCCAGAATGCCCTCGGCGTTTTCGTGCTCCTGGTTTTCTACGGGAGCAGTGTTTGCACTTTCAGAAGCCTGTTGTGCAGGAGTTTCTGCTTCGGAACGTTCTTTGTTCTCTACAGGGACTGCGTTTTCAGGGGTCTCAGCGTTGGCGGCCAGAGGGGTGGCTGCAACACAGGCGGTCAGGGCCAGAGCCATTGCGGCTTTTTTGAATTTCTTGTTCGTCATAAGATTCGCTCCTTTCGTTCTGCACACAAAAGATACCATAAATTGTATCTATACGTAGATAAATGTCCGCATTGATCCACAGCTATCATATAACATATAAAATGAAAAAAGTCAATAAAACTGTCGATAAAAAGCAAATTTCAGCGGGATGCTAAAAATAAAAAAGGAGAAATATGCAGTTTGTATGAGAGTGACTCCAACTGAGTTACACAACAGATACGGTTTTGAGACGCTTCTGAAACGCTATTGAAACGCTATTGAAACGCAGTGAAGATCCAGCCTGCGGGCCCGGGATAGTCACTGCCTGCCGGGCCGTTTCCGGGCAACAACAAAGCCCCCGGAAAACTCTCCGGGGGCCTTGCTGTTGTGTGCGAGGAACAACGGGTTTTCAGGCCCGTTGGGGGTTGGCTTTTAGTGCTTGCTCTTGGCAAACAGGCTGGTGAAGGCACCGGCTACGGTGAGGGCCATGCCGCTCAGGGCCATGGCCAGAGCCGCCGTCCAGTTCACGCCGGTCTTGGGCAGGGCGGCCACGGTGCTGTCCGGGGTGGCATCCTGCACAGAAGGATTGGTGGGGTTCTCCGGGTTCGCGGGCGTCTCGGCTTCGTCCGGGGTGGCGTCCTGCACGGGAGTATCGGTGGAGCCTTCCGGGCTGACGGGGGTGTCCGGGCCCTCGGGATCGACCGGGGTGGGTTCCGGATCGGGGGTGGGCTCCGGATCCGGTTCCGGGGTGGGCTCCACGACTTCACGCAGGGCACCGTAGATGGTCACGGTGTAGTCGTCAGAGCTTTCGCCGGTGATGTTGTCGCCGGTCACCTTCACGTTGGAATCGGCATCGAAAGCATCCAGAATGTTCTGGTCGCGCCCGGCAGCGCCGTTGGCGTTGTTCTTGTGCTCGTAGCCCCACACGATGGTGTAGGTCTTGCCTTCGTACTCGTACTCGGTGCCGTACACCATATCGTAGGCGTTGGGGGTACCGTCGGCGCGGTTCTCGTAGTTGCCCCAGATCAGCTTGGTGTTGCCGTTTTCGTCGGTGGTCTTGGTGAAGTTCAGGCTGTGGCCGTTCACCACCATATCCCGCAGGACGAGCACGCCGTCGCTGGTCTTGTACGGGGTGTTGAACTTGTAACCGTCGGCCTGCAGGTCAGCCAGCAGCTTGCCGACGATCTCCGGGTCGTGGCTGCCGTCCACATCCAGCATGTATTCCAGCGCGGCAGCGGGCACCCACACGGACAGGTACTGCTTGCCCTTTTCCTTATTCAGGTCGGAGACGTACTCGTACTTGGTGCCGTTGTAGGCAAAGGCACCAAAGTCGGCGTGGTCGGCGTCCTTGGTCAGCAGGAAGTTGGTCAGCTTGTTGCCCTGTTCGTTTTCCGGCCAGAGAGTGTTGGCCTTGCTGTAATCATAGGTCAGGGTGCCGCCGGTGACGACGAGCTTCTGACCGGGGTAGTACGTGTTCCCTACAATGGTGGGAGCTTCCACATGGGCGTTATTCTTGATAAGAATCTTGGAGTAGGGGCCGTCGATGTAGATGCCGCTGTGGTTATAATCGCCCTTTACAAGGACGGTGCCGTCATCCACAGTCAGGGTGCAAAGCATGCCCAGATTGATGCCGGAATACGAATTGTGCAGGTCCATGGACAGAACGCCGCCCTTGTCCACCAGAATATCGTGGTAGGCATAATAAGCAAGAAGGTTATAGTTATCGTGAGAACCATCGGTCATGTTGTAGACGCTGCCATCCGTGATATGCAGCTTGGTTCCCTTGCTGTTGCGGAGCTGGATGGCCATATCCCGCGTGGTGGAATCGACCGTGCTGTTGCCCGAAATGAGTACATTCCGGTAGCCGGCAACGATGCCGTAGTTCGCCTGCAGGTTGAGCTTGCTGCCATTTTTGACGATCAGGCTGCCGTTTTTACCCGAATCCTCGCAGTAAATGGCATATCTTCCGACGTTCTCCTCCTTGGTCAGTTCTGCCGAGATATTGGCAGTGGTATGATCAAACGTGACGGTCGTATCGCTGTTGTTGCCGGTCTCAATGCCGAGGCTCTTGCCCTCAATGGTAACGTCCGAATCCTTGAAGGTGATGTCACCGGCGGCTTCCAGCTTGGAGCCATCCTTAGCCGTACCGCTGCCTTCGTAGCGGATGCCGGCATCGCTGTTGGTGATGTTGAGGGTGCTGTTCTCGGTAGTCAGGCTGGTGCTGGCACCCTGATGGCCGTAAATGCCGGTCTGGGTGTTCTTGATGTTCAGCTTGCTCTTGGCCTTGACGATGATGTCGTTCCAGCTGGCAATGCCAATACCGCCGTTCTCGTGCGTTTTACCGTCTTCCCCTACATGCGAACCGTCGATGGTCAGGGAAGAACCACCGTCCAGCGTGAGATCACCGTGCTGGGTGACGCCACGGCCGCTCTGGGTGGAGCCGGAAACATGGGTGTCCTGGATGGTGACGTCCGCGCCGTCCGTGATGGTGACGCTGGAATCCTCCTCGTCAGAGCCGCCTGCGATCACCATACCGGTGGTGGTGCCCTTGATGGTCAGGCTGCCGCCGGTGGTCTCTTCGGTGGTGTCGGAAGTCTCTTCCTTGTCGCCCTTGATGGTCAGGTGGGCGTCCTTTTCGGCGCCCGAGAAGTCGGAAGCCACTTCGCCGCCCACGCGGATGCCTTCCACGTTAATGTTGCTATCCGTGAGCTTCTTGCCTTCTTTGGTGGCACTGTCGATGGCTGCAGAGCCGTCGATGACGTTGTCGCCCTTGAGGGTCAGATTAACGTCCGAACCCTGCCGCACGTCCAGACCGGCGCTGTTCTGCTTGTTGGTCTGGTTGATGGTGGTACCTTCCAAGGTCAGGTCCACCTTGGTGTCCTTATTTTCGTCGGTGCCGTCCAGATCCTTGCCGATGTCGATGCCGTTGCCGCCGGTGGTCAGGATGGAATTCTTGACGGTCAGGTCAACGTTTGCGCCCTCGCCGACGGTCACGGTGGACTCGCCGGTCTTGCTGGTGTCAGCGTTCACGCCGTCGATCACGATATCCACGTCGCGGCTTTCGGAGCCGTCGGCGTTATCGGTCTTTTTGACGTCCTCTTGCACGGTGACGGTGTTCTCAGTGGGGGTATCCTTATCATCCTGCTTGATGATGATCTTGCCGTCGTCCTTTTTGTCCTCGTTGACGTAGGTGCGGTTCTCCTTTTTGTCCTCGCCCTGATAGCTGAACGCGCCGCGGTCGGCGTCCTGATCAATGGTGACGTCGCCTTTGGCCAGATCATAGCTCACGGCAGAAGCGCTGGCGCTGATGGTGCTCACGGCAATGGCAGTGGCCAGTGTGACAGCAACGACCTTTTTCTGTTTACGCAATCTCATGAGTAATACCTCCTCAAAAATGGGAACCTGATCTCCAGGCGGTTCCGACTCACACACAAAAAGATACCAGAAATTGGATCTATATGGGGATAAAACAGAGCAATAAACTCTGCTTATGATATACTATTTTATGGATGCACTGTCAATAAGATTACGAAAATACGCGGATAATTGGCAAAATGCAAAAAAATGCAGCAAGATTTTACGCAGAATGCAGAGAGAGGTACGCTATTGTTGCACTGCTGAAATGGTCTTGATACGCATTGGAATTTCTTGTTGTAGAACGCAGAAAAGCCGCTGCCCGGTGTGCCGGGCAGCGGCTTTGAAAAATGCAAAGAAGGTGCGGTGCAGTGTGGTCAGCGCAGCTGATCGTTCAGCCAGGCGGCAATGTCGGCAAACACTTCCTGCCGGTTGGTCTCCACCAACAGTTCGTGCCGGGCGCCGGGGTACAGCTTGCAGCGGATGTTCTGCACGCCTGCGGCCTTCAGGCTCTGGATGGCGCGCAGCACGCCCTTGCCCCGGTCGCCCACCGGGTCGGCGGTACCAGCCAGGAACAGCAGGGGCAGGTCCTTGGGCATCCGGGCCAGAAAAGCCGGGTCGTGCAGGCGCAGGATGCCGCTGAACATGCTGTAGTAGGCGTTGAGCGTAAAGGTAAAGGTGCAGCGCTCGTCGGCCAGGTACTTGTCCACCTCGGCGGCGTCACGGTTGAGCCAGTCGTGGGTGGTGCGGCCCTCCAGCCCCTTGTTGTAGCCCATGAAGGACAGGTTGGCCACCAGCTTGCTGCGGTACTGCCAGCCGTGCACGGCCGCCAGCGCCCGGCAGGTGCTGCGGGCAAACTGCACCAGCGCTTTGGGCTGGTGGCCGGTGCCCATGATGATGGCACCGCTCAGTTCCTGCCCGTATTCGCACAGGTATTGCCGGGCATAGAACGAGCCCATGCTGTGCCCCAGCAGAAAGTACGGCACACCGGGGTAACGCTCCTTGGTGCGCAGGGTCATGGCGTGCAGGTCGTCCAGCACGGCACGGTTGCCGTCCGGCTCGGCAAAGTAGCCGTAGTCGGCCTTGGTGCGGATGGACCCGCCGTGGCCCAGGTGGTCGTGGCCGACCACCACGATGCCCTGCCCGGCCAGATACTCCGCCAGCGGCTTATACCGGTCGATGAACTCCACCATGCCGTGGGACAGCTGCAGCACCGCCCGCACTTCGCCCTCCGGCTCACAGCAGAACGCGTGCAGGGTGCGCCCGGGCACGGTGGAAGGGACAGTAAAATCGGTCATGCGGCTCATGGACGCAGGCCTCCTTTTGATTCTGGTTTACAGCGCGCCGATCTTGCGGCGGCAGGCGGGGCAGATGCAGTACCCGGCAAACTGGATGGCGTTGGCGTCCACATCGCCGCAGAAGTCGCAGCTGCCGACGGGGCGGTGCTTCTTGAGCACGATGGCGTCGCCATCCACAAAGATCTCCAGCTTGGTGTCCCCGTCCAGATGCAGGGTGGTGCGCAGCTCCTTGGGCAGGACGATGCGGCCAAGCGAGTCGATGCCGCGGACGATCCCGGTGCTTTTCATAGGTATCATTCTCCTTCAACGTTTTCTCCATACAGGCAGGCAGCTGGCACAACAGGAAAATTGTGCCAGCACCGTTTGAAATTAGTATACAAAAAAATACAGCCTTCGTCAATGATTGCGGGCGATTTCGACAAAATGTCCCGCCTTGTGTCCCAAAAACCGCAGCTTCGCACAAAACACGTTCCTCCGTTGACAAATCGCAGCAGAACAGGTAAACTAAGACGTAGCTATCCGCATTTTTTGCATGAGTATAAAAGGAGCGTTTTTCTATGCCGAGCAACAAAGTCCGCACCCGTTTTGCCCCCTCGCCCACTGGCTATATGCATGTGGGCAACCTGCGCACTGCGCTGTATACCTATTTAATGGCAAAGCACGAGGGTGGCACCTTCATCCTGCGCATTGAGGACACCGACCAGGGCCGCTATGTGGAAGGTGCTGTGGACGTGATCTACAACACTCTGCGCGAGACCGGCCTGCTGTGGGACGAGGGCCCGGACGTTGGCGGCCCTGTGGGCCCCTATGTGCAGAGCGAGCGCATGGGCATGTTCAAGCAGT
>ERZ772865.2990-NODE-2990-length-13605-cov-27.516310_pt1 | contig 13605 bp, 15 predicted proteins | sample MGYA00512133_ERZ772865 | MGnify/ENA primary metagenome ERZ772865 (study PRJEB29015, sample SAMEA2737722) | human gut metagenome | biome: human gut; feature: human-associated habitat; material: faeces | place: China | collected 2012 ...
GCCGTCGATGCCAAGCCGGTCGATGAGATTCATCACAGACAGGATTACAAAGCACTGCCAGAAGCCGCCCCAAAATGTCTGCGCACCGTTGATGGCATACACGCAAAGAAGCACATAAAAAAGGTAGATTGGAATGCAGATCGCCTTGAAGCGCAGCGCGTTCCGTTTGATCTTCTCCCTTGTGGTCAGCCCCAGTGCGATGCATCGCTCCTGCACCTTTTCGCCATACAGATGCACCATGCCGACAGCGCCCTTTCGGATACCGACAGCGCAGACCGCCACCAGCAGTGCGCCCAGCCACAGTCCTTCCAGAATCGTTTGCAGCAGCATTCCTTATTCCTCCCGCTTCTGTCCTGTCACGCAGAGCCAGCCCATTTTGTTTTTATGGATTTGAACATTGCAGAATCCAGCGTTTTCCAGAAATGTTTTCAGCTCATCGCCGCTGTATATGGTCATACCGCCGATGATCTCCGTCCACTTCTCATCCTTGTCCGTGTCGCCACTGCTCTCGTTGCAGATGAGGAAGGTCCCGTCGGGCTTCAGCACCCGGCAGACCTCCCGAAAGCACTGCGGCAGATCAGGCCAGAAGTAGACCGTTTCAAAGGCCGTGACCGCATCAAACCAGTCATCTGCGAAGATCATATCCGCCACGCTGCCTTGCAGGACGGTGCAGCGCCCCTCCACGATGGCGGTCTCGTTGACCTTTCTCGACTTCTCCACACTGACGGGCGAATAGTCGATGCCCTTCACGATCCCCTGCGGGCATTTTTTCAGCAGCCTTTTCATGTTCGCACCGCCGCCGCAGCCGCAGTCCAGCACCTTGGCGTCCGGCGCAGCATTCAGAAATTGAAGCCCCCACCGGGCCACGGCGCTGTGCCCGACATTCATCATGGCGACCATAATTTTCCCGCCAAAGCCTACGGGCTTGCGGGTGTTTTCAATGAATGACATATCACACCTCCATTTTTACACACTCGGCTGAAGCGATCGTACCAACCGGCATCTCTGTCCCAGAAATTCTTTCGTCCTTTCATAGCCGTCCTTTTATCTGCGGGAAATAGCTAACCGATGCTTGTGCGGTTTTGCGGTTAGATGCAGCTAACCGCCCCGCCGTGGAAAAGCCGCACCTCTGCGGCATTTTGTCTTATTCAAATAACTCCCTGCAAGCGCCGCATACCAGCGTTTGAAGCGCCTGCGGGTACAACTCCCCGATCTGCTCCCTGTGGGAGACCGTCAGGATCAATCCCCGAACTGTAGCGGCGGCAAGAGAAACGCCACGCTTAGGCACGAGGTCGTGTTTCTCCAGCAGCTCACGTATGTGCGCTTCGCCGTCGTGATAATGCTCCCTTTTGACGGGTTCCGGAAGCCTTTGCAGGAGCAGCTTCGCGTCGTTTTCGATGAAAACCATATCGCCGGTGTCGGAAAGCCGCTTGCAAACGGCAAGAACCGCCTTTGCCGCGCGCTCCGATGGCGGCACGCCGCCATTTTCGCTCAACGCCCGGTCAGCTACATTGTAAAGCTCCGAGTGGACTCCCTCTAAAACCGCGAAGAAAAGCATTTCCTTGGATTCGTAGAATTTATAAAAGGAGCCCTTGGCGATACCCACGGCCTTCGTCAACTGATCCACGGAGGTCTTCTTCATTCCTAACGTCACCGCGCAACGTCTCGTTTCCTTCAGCAACGCCTTGCGAAGCTGTTCGGTTTCGTAATCGGTAAAAGCCAAGACTGTGCCTCCTTGAAATATGACCACTTCGGTTCTTTCAGTCATATTATACCGTGTTTCCTTCAATTTGGCAAGGGGCGGGATAAATATACTGCGTTAAAAAGCAAAAGACAACGCTTGGGCGGCTATTGCCGCGGAGCAAAATAAATCAGGGGCGAAGTCATTCCCATGAATGTCCCCGCCCCTTTGCGTGTTCTATATTATCTTCGACAGCCTATCTTACGGCTTACTGCGCTGATTCGTAAGGAGTTTCCTGAACAGGCGTGTTGGCGTTTTTGCCCTTGCCCATTACGCAGCTCCACAGAAACACCCCGAGGCAGGCCGCGGCGAAAGCGATTCCCACCGGATATGCAACGGAGGTGGGGAGCTTAAAGCCCTCCTGCGCCATCAGTATATAGGTGCAGGATACGGCGGACATGAAGCTCGCAGGAACCACGGTGATCCAATAGTTCCTCTTCCTGCGGAACAGGTACACGCTGGCCGCCCAGAGGGCGATCATGGCAAGGGTCTGGTTGGACCAGGAGAAATACCGCCATACGATCTGCACATCTACCTGTGTCAGCACCGCGCCTACGGCGAGCAGCGGCACGGTTAGAATCAGGCGGTTCTTGACCGGCTTCTGATCGTAGTTAAACCAATCCGCCAGGGTCAGCCTCGCGCTGCGATAGGCGGTATCCGCGGAGGAAACGGGACAGGCGATAACGCCTATCATGGCGATCACCGCGCCCACGGGGCCAAGCAGGGTAAAGCATATATCGTATACCACTACGGACTGTCCCTGAGAGAGAGCCTCAGCAAGGCCGCCGGTACCGTTGTAGAAGGCCACTCCCGCAGCAGCCCATATCAGGGCTATGATGCCCTCCGCCACCATAGCGCCGTAAAATACCTTTCGTCCGTCCTTTTCCGTCCTGATGCAGCGCGCCATCAGTGGCGACTGAGTGGCGTGGAAGCCGGATATGGCACCGCAGGCCACGGATACAAACATGATGGGCCAAATGGGAGTGTTAGATGGATGCAGGTTTGTCAGGGTGATCTCGGGGATGTGGTAGCCCTTTAGCAGTATGCCGCCGCCCACGCCGAGCGCCATGACGATAAGGCATATACCAAATACCGGGTAAATTTTACCAATCACCTTGTCGATGGGGACGAATGTGGCGATGAAGTAATAAATAAGCACCACGACCAGCCAGAATTTGGTATCCAGCACCTTAGGGGTGAGCATGGCCAGAAGATTGGCAGGGCCGGTAGAGAAGGTAACGCCCACGAGCACCAGCAGCACCACGGAGAACACGCGCATCACCTGAAGCATACCCTTGCCCAGGTAGGTTCCGGTAAGTTCGGAAACGCTGGCGCCCTTATGCCGCATAGACATCATGCCTATCATAAAATCGTGGACTGCGCCGGCAAAAATGGTGCCCAATGTGATCCAGAGAAATACGCTTGGGCCCCAACACGCGCCGGCAAGCGCGCCGAATATCGGGCCAAGGCCTGCGATGTTCAAAAGCTGAATGAGAAAGACCCTCGGCGTGCTCATAGGCACATAGTCCGCGCCGTCCGTCATGGCAAGGGAAGGCGGCGTCCTGTCATCGGAGCCAAAAACCTTCTCCGCTATTTTCCCATAAGTGAAAAAGCCTACGATCAAAACCACAAGACATACAAAAAAGCTAATCATTCTTTTTCCCTCCTTATTTTCTTTTTGTACGGTTCCATCTTCCGTTTATCCGAGGTTTTGGGTATTTTGTATTATACATAAAAGAAAAGTTAAGGGAAGCTTATTTGCGCCAAGTGTATATTGCGCTGTGTAAAGTGTAAAATGCGCGGCATAAACGGAGCCAGCACATCGGCTGCCGGCTCAAAGCGTCTCTTTAGAAATCCCAAAGCTGACGCAGGGTTTTTATCTTTTCCCTGCTCACGGGCAGTATATTTTGCTCATAGCCCTGCATTTTAAGGGCAAATCCATTATTGGCCCAGGGGAGGATCTCGCTTATGTAGCTCAAATTGACCAGAAAGCTCTTATGTATCCGGCAAAAGCCGCTGCCGGCGAGCTTCTTTTCGTATTCTCCCAGCAGCGCGTTTTCAACGTAATCCTTGCGGATGGTGTGGATAACGCATCCCCGTCCCAGGGTTTCGATATATACGATCTGGTCAATATCCAGCAGCACGATAGTCCTGTTGATGTTCACCGGCAGGCGGCGCGAGGTATGGAGCTGTTCCCTGCCCTGCCGCGTATCCGCTGCTTTAGCAGCCTCGCCCTCCAGTTCCCTGCGGCACTTTTCCAGCACGGTATGCACCCTCGCCGGGTCAAAGGGCTTTAGCAGGTAATTGTTTACCCCCAGCTCAAAGGCCCTTACCCCGTATTGGGAATAAGCCGTGGCAAAGACTATCTGGGCGGCGGGCAGCAGCTTTCTTGCCGCGGCGGCTAACGTCGTGCCCTCCATATCGTTTAACCCGATATCCACGAACAATATATCAAAGTCATTCTCGCTCATCAGCGCAAGCGCGCTGCTTCCGCTGTCCGCCTCTGATATCTCGCTCTCCGGCATCGTATGCAGTATCTGATATATCAATTCGTTTCTGGCGGAGCGCTCGTCGTCTATCACCGCAATTTTCATACGCTTTCTCCCCCGTTCATCCTTCATACCCATGCTTTGCCTCAAACCGCCCGTCCCTGCGCCGAAATCGCCGCAGGCTCCCCAAGATCCTCGATCTTCCCCAAGGGGATGCGAAAAGCCACCCGGGAGCCATTTTCTGTAACGGTGATCTGTAATCCCCCTTCCTCTCCGTAAAGGCTTTGCAGCCGCTTATGCACATTGAGCAGGCCAACGCCCTTGCCTTGCCCTGCCTTTAAGCTCCGTACCACCTCGTCGGGTATGCCGGAGCCATGATCCGTCACAGCGATGACCGCCGCATCCTCCTTTGTCTCCGCGCTGATGTTTATAATGCGGAAGCCCCTTTTATCCACGCCATAGCGCACCGCATTTTCCACAAGAGGCTGCAGGATAAACGAGGGCAGGACGCAATCCAGCTCCTCCTCAATATCAAATTCCACAGCCAGCTTTTCTTCAAAGCGGGCCTGCTCCAGCTTGAGATAGTTCATTACCTGATATAGCTCTGTGGAAAGGCGTATCATGTATTGTTCATTCTCCAGGGTCTGCCTGTAGTATAAGGACAGGGTCAAAAGCAGCTCTCTGGCTCTGTCCGGGTTTTCGCGGCATACGCTGGATATGGTGTTCAATATGTTGTACAGAAAATGCGGGTTGACCTGATTTTGCAGGGCCCTAAGCTCGGCTCGCTTTCTCAGCCGCCTCTGATAATCCAGATCCGAAAGCTCAAGCTGGGTAGAAAAAAGCCGGGCCAGCTCCGTGACGATTATCAGGTGGGGCTTATAGCCATGCCAACGCTTTTTCACGATGATAGCCAGTGAGCCCACCACCTTGTCCTGCTCCACGAGCGGCGCGGCGATCACCACATTACCCTCCAGCGCCGGACAGAAGATCTCCCGCTGATCGCCTTGGGCGGTATATATCTCCATCAGCGCATTTCCCGTCCGGATTGAGTCGGGTATGGGCGCGATGAGCGGGCAATGCTCGAGCGCCTCAAATTCGCCCCCTCCGCCGACCTTTGCCAGCACCTCCTTAGCGTCAGTTATCATGACCGCCTCGCAGTCGGTGGAGCGGTGGATTATCCTCACCGCCTCCGCCATATCCTCCCTGCTGTGCAGTCCGTTTCTTAAATGTGGCAGGCTTTTTTCCGCAATGGCAAGGGCTATCCTCATTTTCTCACCGTACAGGCTTTCCTCCACCAGAAAAATACGGTTGAAGACCCCGATAAATACCATCATGCCAAAAGAATTCATCAGTATCATGGGAAGGGCTATCTTCTCCACCAGCGCGATCGCCGCCGAGTATGGCCTCGCCACCAAAAGGATGATGGCCATCTGCCCCATCTCAGCCACCGCCGTGAGCAAAAACAGCTCCCCGCCTCCGATTTCCCCCGCCTTGAATTTGCGGGAAAACGCAGCCCCTATGGCGCCCTCCATTATGGTAGACAGGGCGCAGCTTACCGCAGTAAAGCCGCCGATGTCGAAAAGATATCGATGGATCCCTCCGATCAGGGCGGCTCCGACGCCCACGTACGGGCCGCCCAAAAGCCCCGCGGCCATCACGCCGATGACGCGGGTGTTAACGATTGCGCCCTGAATAGGCACCCCGATATAGGTGGAGCAAATGCTGACCATGCCAAAAATCAGGGAAAGCCAAAGCCGACTGCGGAATGTCTGCTTTTCCTCCAGCAGGAGGGCCCTCACCGGTGGCAGATTGGTCAGCATGGTAGCGATCAGAACGAGAAGCCCTATATTGAGAAGCAGGTTAAAAAGCATGCTGTCCGCCATTATCCGTTCTCATCAGGCAGCTCCGGATCTTCCTTGGCATTCTCCGTCGCGCCTGCCTGTTCCTTAGGCGTCCCATCGCAATTCCTGCCCATCCTGCAATAATGCGGACAGCCGCCGCAGAGCTTGCCGCCCGCCTTCGCTCCTTTTTTTCGGGAATCCTCGATGAGCCAGTAGGCTCCACCTATCAAGGCAAGCACCGCTATCATCACGGCCCAGTCTACCGGGGTCATATTTGCAAATACGCTCATCTTCTCTTTTACAACACCAGCGAGGGCACGGCGTAGACCCGGGCCTTCAGCTCGCTGTTGAGCATATACAGCCCCTTGCTGTCACCGCCGAACAGCTCCATCTTGGTGATGAGGTCGGCGGCGTTCTTCTCCTCCTCGCCCTGTTCCTTGATGAACCAGTCCAGCATCTGCATGGCGCGGAAGTCTTTTACCTCGTATGCGGCGGCGTAGATGGCATCGATGCTGGCGGTGACCAGCTTCTCGTGCTCCAGTGCCTTTTTCAGCGGGGTCATGTGGTCGCCTCGTTCCCACTCCGGCTTTGCGATAGCCTCAAAGGTGACGCCCTCGCCGTTATTCTGCAAATACTGATAAAACAGCATGGCGTGATCCCGTTCCTCCTGCGCCTGTACCCGGTACCAGTTCTCAAAGCCGTCCAGTCCGACGGCGGCGTAGTAGTTGGCAAAGTCCAGATACAGATAGGCGGAGTAGAACTCCTTATTGATCTGCTCGTTGAGCAGCTTAGATACGTTAGCGTTCATGATACTTCTCCTCCATAAGATTGTCTTTTTCCTGCTCCCGGCAGGCGGGGCAGATATACCGGATCCAGAGCGATGCTGGGATGCTCCCTTTTCATCTCCAGGAACACCTGCTCCGCCGTGGGATGCTGCTGCAGCTCCGTTACGGCGGCCAATATCTCCTCTGCGTATTTTGGCATACCGCCAACCCTCCAAATGCAAGAATGAGTCTTATTATTTTGCTTTTATTATACCTATATTTTTTTCTCTGTCAACAACCACAAAAGGCTTGTGCCCCAAAAGCTGCCCCGAAGTACCTTGACGGTTTTAACTGTATCTGTTATAATCACAGTATAAACTGTATCAGTGGCGAATACAGTTACATTGGAGGTTGATTATGCGTCAGATATTACTTTTTGCGGCACTTGCCACCTCGCTTGCGCTGCTGAGCGGCTGCACGCTGTCCAAGACAAAAGCGGACACGGCGGAGGACATGACAGGCAAGGCGGCGTATCATAAGATCAGCGCCGAGGAAGCCTATGAGATGATGGTCTCGCAGGAGGTCGTGGTGGTGGATGTCCGCACCCGGGAGGAATACGATGGCGGGCATATTGAAAACGCCGTCCTTGTGCCCAACGAGAGCATCGGGATCGAAATGCCCGAGACGTTGCCCGATAAGGAAGCGACGCTGCTGATCTACTGCCGCAGCGGCCGCCGCAGCAAGGATGCTGCACAAAAGCTGCTGGCGCTGGGGTATCAGAGCGTCTACGACTTCGACACGATCCTGATTGTCCAAACTCAATTCAAGGTCATGGTCGATGATGGGCAGCTTGAACCGGACGGACTTCAGCCACTGTCCATTAGGCTGGCGTTCCGGGTAGATCTGCACCTCGTCGATCAAAATTTCCACCAGTCTGCGGCGTTCCGCCTCGGTCATGGTGGCATAAAGCTTGTCAAAGCAAATCAGGATCTTATAGATGTTGTCGCCTGTGATTTTGTCGGCTTCAATGGTCTGCTTCTTTGCCCGGGCATCCATCAGTCCATTTTCCACCTCTTCGATTTTATCGTACATCTTATAAAGGCGGTCGTCAAGGTCGGATTTTCGGGCGATAAAGTGCCGGTCGTCCGGGTCAAGGCTGTCGATCTCCTCCATAAGCCGGGATTTTGTGGAGTAGTGCTGCCGCAGCTGCTTCTCATAGGCGGCGATCTCCTGCTCAATGGCAGTGGTATCTACCTTCATGTGTAGACCTTGGTCTTTTCTGCTGCCATTTCCAGCACCTCCCGTTCGTACCGTCTTGTTCGGAATAGACTTTGCAAGCAAAGTCGTGTGCCAAAGGGCGCTGCTCTCGCCTGTCGGCTCGGTCAAGCGCTTCAAAATGCAACGCATTTTGAGGTTGCCACTGGCGACCCGCGCCCCTTTGGATTCTCCGTTCACATTGTCCTACGGACGATGTGATTTTATTGTTGTAGCGATTCGCTTCATCCCGGTTTCGTCCCGGTTTGCAGAATGCCCTTGCAATCCGAAAGGAGCCGTGCTATAATGCCGCTGTAATTGAATCAGAAATCTTCAGGGCAGGGTGCGATTCCCTACCGGTGGTACAGCCCACGAGCCGTAAGGCATGATTCGGTGAAACTCCGAAGCCGACAGTACAGTCTGGATGAAAGAAGATACCAAGCGCAGAACCCGTACGGTCCTGCGCTTGTGGAGGCTGCTCTGGGATGCGTTTGCATTCTGGAGCTTTCTTTTTTGCACAAGGATCCCTTGTGTTTTTCGGCTTGCCCTGAACGTTTTTGTTCAGGGCTTTTTCTTTTGGAGGCAACACGATGAACGACAAAGACTATATGCGTCTGGCTTTGCAGCTTGCAAAAAAGGGCTGCGGGTGGACATCGCCCAACCCGATGGTGGGTGCCGTGGTCGTAAAAGAGGGCAGGATCATCGGACAGGGCTGGCACCAGAAATACGGTCAGGCTCATGCGGAGCGCAATGCGCTGGCATCCTGCACCGAAGATCCGCAGGGAGCGACCCTGTATGTGACATTGGAGCCGTGCTGCCATTACGGAAAGCAGCCGCCCTGCGTGGATGCGATTCTGGACGCGGGCATTCACCGGGTGGTCGTGGGTTCCGCTGACCCGAATCCGCTGGTAGCCGGAAAAGGAATTGCAATCCTGCGCGCACACGGCATAGATGTGACCGAAAATGTTCTGCAAGAGGAATGCGATGCGCTGAACAAGGTGTTCTTCCACTATATCACCACAAAACGCCCCTTCGTTTCCATGAAATACGCCATGACGATGGACGGAAAAATCGCCACATACACAGGCGCTTCCAAATGGATCACCGGGGAAATTGCCCGGACTCATGTTCAACGGCAGCGACACCGATTCCGCGGCATTATGGTGGGAGTCGGAACCATCCTAGCAGATGACCCGCTGCTGACCTGCCGGATAGAGGGTGGCCGTGATCCCGTCCGGATCATCTGTGATACACATTTGCGGACACCGCTGCAATCACAGGTAGTCACGACCGCCAAACAGGTCCCCACCATTCTTGCGACCTGCTGCGGCGACCCAGAGAAGCAGGCGGCATATCAACAGACCGGGTGCCGAGTCCTTTGTCTGGAAGAGCAATGCGGTCATGTGAATCTTCCGCAACTGATGGAACAGCTGGGGCAGGAGCAGATCGACAGCATTCTGCTGGAAGGCGGCGGAACCTTGAACTGGTCTGCACTGGAAAGCGGCATCGTGCAGCAGGTACAGGCTTACATTGCCCCGAAGCTGTTCGGAGGAAGGGATGCCAAAGCACCCATTGAGGGTGCAGGTGTCCCGCTTCCGGATGCTGCATTCCGCCTGAAGAACAGCCGATTGGAACAGCTTGGCAAAGATTTCCTGATCGAAAGTGAGGTGGAGTACCCGTGTTTACCGGAATCGTGGAAGAAGTCGGAACAATAAAATCCATCAATCGGGGACAGCATTCTGCTGTACTGACTGTTCGTGCAAAAACGGTTCTGGAAGGAACCAGGATCGGCGACAGCATCGCCGTCAACGGCATCTGTCTGACCGTCAGGCAGCTCTTCCCGGATAGCTTTGCTGCGGATGTCATGCACGAGACCTTGAACCGCTCTGCGCTTGCGCAGCTCACCGTTGGAAGTGCTGTCAATCTGGAACGTGCCATGCCGGCCAACGGACGTTTTGGCGGACACATCGTAGCAGGCCATGTGGATGGCGTCGGACGCATTGCTAATATCCGAAAAGACGATACGGCCATCTGGTACACCATTCATGCAGATTCTGCGATCCTTCGCTATGTCGTTGAAAAAGGCTCTATCACAATAGACGGTATCAGCCTGACCGTGGCTGCGGTGGAACCTACGGGCTTTTCCGTGTCCACGATACCGCACACCGTCCGTCAGACGAACCTGAACCAACGGCACAAAGGGGATTTTGTCAATCTGGAAACCGATGTTATCGGAAAATATATCGAGAAGCTGCTTCCATCAGAAGCACCAAAGCAAAACACGCTCACAAAAGAAATGCTGCTGCGCTGCGGCTTTTAAGGAGAGTTTACGATGAACTTCAATACCATTCCCGAAGCTTTGCAAGACCTGAAACAAGGAAAAATCATTCTGGTAACGGATGACCCCGACCGTGAAAACGAGGGGGACTTCATCTGTGCTGCCGAATTTGCCACCACCGAAAACATCAACTTTATGGCGACCCACGGCAAAGGTCTGATCTGTATGCCGATGTCCGAGGCTTTCGTCCAGAAGCTGCAATTTCCGCAGATGGTGCAGCATAACACCGACAACCATGAAACGGCATTTACTGTGTCCATCGACCACGTTTCTACTTCTACGGGCATTTCTGCCGCAGAGCGTTCCATTACGGCGATGGCTTGTGTGGACGATCACGCAAAAGCAGAAGATTTCCGCAGACCGGGCCATATGTTCCCCCTTCTGGCAAAAAAGAACGGTGTGTTGGAGCGCAACGGTCACACGGAAGCAACCGTTGACCTGTGCCGTCTGGCAGGGCTGAAAGAATGCGGCCTGTGCTGCGAGATCATGCGGGAGGATGGCACGATGATGCGCACCGCTGAACTGGCAAAGCTGGCAGAGCGTTTCCAGATCAAATTCATCACCATCCGTGATTTACAGGAGTACCGCAAGTGTCACGATAAACTGGTCGATCAGGTGACGGCGGTGAACCTGCCCACCAAGTATGGCACCTTCAGAGCTTATGGTTTTGTGAGCCGCCTGAACGGAGAGCATCACATTGCACTGGTAAAAGGTGACATTGGCGATGGAAAGGATATTCTGTGCCGCGTCCACTCGGAATGCCTGACAGGAGATACATTTGGCTCTTTGCGTTGTGACTGCGGCCAGCAGCTGGCCGCTGCCATGACGCAGATCGAAAAAGAAGGCCGGGGTATCCTGCTCTATATGCGGCAGGAAGGCCGGGGCATCGGTCTGATCAACAAACTGCGTGCCTATGAACTTCAGGAGCAGGGCATGGATACGCTGGAAGCCAATCTCGCTCTGGGGTTCCATGGAGATGAACGGGAGTATTATCTCGGCGCGCAGATCCTCCGGGAACTTGGCGTAAAAAGCCTGCGCCTGCTTACCAATAACCCGGACAAAGTATATCAGCTCTCCGAGTTTGGGCTGGAGATCTCCGAGCGCGTACCCATTCAGATGACGGCGACCCCGTATGACCTGTTTTACCTGAAAACGAAGCAGGCACGGATGGGGCATCTTCTGGAATATTAACAACGAAAGAGGTATTTAAAAATGAAAACATTTGAAGGCAAGCTGGTTTCTCAGAACATCAAGGTCGGTATCGTAGCTGCCCGCTTCAACGAATTTATCACGTCCAAACTTCTGAGCGGAGCAATGGATGGTCTGCTCCGGCACGATGTGCAGGACGCTGATGTTCATGTTGCATGGGTTCCGGGTGCTTTTGAGATCCCACTGGTTGCCTCTAAAATGGCAAAAAGCGGAAAGTATGATGCTGTGATCTGCCTTGGTGCCGTGATTCGCGGTTCTACCAGCCATTACGACTATGTGTGCAATGAGGTTTCCAAAGGCATTGCCACGGTCTCGCTGGAAAGCGGGGTTCCCGTCCTCTTTGGTGTTCTGACCACCGAAAACATCGAACAGGCCATCGAGCGGGCAGGCACCAAAGCAGGTAATAAAGGCTATGACTGTGCAGTCAGTGCCATCGAGATGGTAAACCTGCTCCGGGAAATGGATACCGCCGCAGAGTAAAATACACGCAGGAGTTTGCCATGATCGTTATAAAGACCCGACAGCCTGACCCGGAATTGGAGCAGAAGATCCGGATGCTTCTGGAACGAGAGCACATCGAGGCAGAGCAAATATCCATTGATTCATGGGAGAAGTTGGTTCTTCCGGGGCTTACACTGGACGGAATGACCCACGAAGTGTCGTGCAACGGCAGAAAAGTCTCCCTTACACGACTGGAGTTCGATTTGCTGCTGATGCTTGCCTCCCACGAAGGACAAATCTTCTCAAAAGAAGAGCTTTTCCGTGCTGTGTGGGGACAAAGCTGTGACGACACCTTAAAGGTCGTGGCAAATACCGTTTCCAATCTGCGAAAGAAGCTGGCCGGCTGCGGTAGCTTTATCCGCACTACCCACGGCGGCTATGCTTTTGTAAGCCAAAAGGAGAACGACCCGGCATGACCAGGATCTTATTTATTTGTCTCGGAAATATCTGCCGAAGCCCGATGGCGGAGTATGTGATGAAAGACCTTACGTCCAAGGCAGGACTATCCGAGCAATTTGAAATCGCATCAGCCGCCACCAGTGCATGGGAAATCGGAAATCCGGTCTATCCTCCTGCACGGCAGAAGCTGGCAGAACATGGCATCGACTGCAACGGCAAGACAGCCCGGCAGATGACCCGGCTGGATTATGCACGGTATGATCATCTGATTGGCATGGACGAAAGTAATCTGTGCGACATCCTGCGGCTTGTCGGCGGAGACCCACAGCATAAAGTCTCGCTGCTGATGGCGCATACGGATCATCCCCGTGAAGTGGCAGACCCATGGTTCACGGGAGATTTTGAAGCCACATGGCAGGATATACTGGAAGGCTGCACGGCATTGCTTGAGGAACTGCGCTAAATTGGCGTAAATTTTGGCGTATGCCAAATCAGGAGTGTTTGACACTTGCCAACGACAAATTGATTTAACCACAGGAGAAGTTGCCTGTCAGCATAAAATCTCTATACGAAACAAAAAGCGGCAGCTACGTTGTTTTTCGCAACATAGCTGCCGTATCTTCGTTTTGGGAGTTCGGTGTACCTACTACACCAATCCACCTATTCAATTCTTACACCACACCGCTTTGTAAGGCTCCTTTTCGGGAAAACGTCCGAAAATTGGTGTAGTTGTGGTGTAGTAACGCAGATGATGGGTGAAATCGTTTTAAAATTCACTCGTATCTGCGTTTTATTTTTGCGATTTACTGCTCAATTGGCTTCATCGTGGGGAACAGCAGCACATCACGGATAGAGGCACTATCGGTGAGCAGCATCACCAGACGGTCTACGCCGAAGCCCAGACCGCCCGTGGGGGGCAGACCGTACTCCAGTGCGTTGATGTAGTCGTAGTCCACCTGTGCCTTGCACTCGGGCTCCAGGGCCTTGCGCTCGGCGACCTGACGCTCGAAGCGTCCCTTCTGGTCGATGGGGTCGTTCAGCTCGCTGAAGGCGTTGCCGTACTCGGTGC
>ERZ772865.3012-NODE-3012-length-13518-cov-5.857016_pt1 | contig 13518 bp, 8 predicted proteins | sample MGYA00512133_ERZ772865 | MGnify/ENA primary metagenome ERZ772865 (study PRJEB29015, sample SAMEA2737722) | human gut metagenome | biome: human gut; feature: human-associated habitat; material: faeces | place: China | collected 2012 ...
TGTTAATTGTAAAGGTCTACTTCCTTTCGTTATTATCCTAAACAGTGTCCTGATAATAGGAAATGCTGATTTTTTGGAGTTGTAGCAGTTTGGGTAACATTTATGCCTTCACCATCATAAAATAGTCGTCTCTTAAAAAGTACATTTCAGCGAGACCTTTCCTTTAAAGGATGTTTCGCTGATTTTTTTAATGAGTAGCCCAAGAACCTTCATGGCTCTTTTAAAGTTATATGCAGCTGCTGCCAGCATTCCCTACTAATCCTTTGTGAAAGTTTTGCCCTAAACAATAATCTGTCTTAAGATGTGCGATAGTTGGTTCTATTCCTGTACGCTTGCAAAACAGTTTATGTTTCTTCTTACGTTGGTAGTATGTGTCTTTTGCTTTGGGTGTATCAGGTTCATGAATAGAATAGATCTGATGGGCAGAATTACGGCGTTGTAGAAGTATCTTTTAATTCATCATACTGTCGATTCTCACCTAAGTTACGTTCCGGTTCTCAGACCAGAGACCAGGCAATCGTACGTAGATGTTTATCGGCTTTTATGGATTTCTTCCGGTTTTTAGGATGGTTAAAAACATCGTAGTATTTGTGGAAAAGGTTCAAAATTGTTTATACAAATCGCCTAAGGGAGCGTTGGCTATCGTTCAAGGGGGCGTCGGCCATCACTCAAGGGAGCGTTAGCTATCGCCTAAAGGAGCAATATTCAACGATTTTATTTCCGGGAAGAATTACCTCAACCGGAGTCTGTCTCCTACCTCGGGAATATATTTTTCCGGGTCTTTCTTATTCATCTTATAGAGGTTTTTCAAACGGATACCATAGCGCTGGGATATGCTGTGCATGGAATCATCGTCACCTACGATATGCACGGTATATTTCTTATCCGCTTTCTTTTTCTTTTCATCTTCCATATGGATCTCATGGATACCAATAATCTTCTTTCCGGCTGCTGTCTCGATCTCGACACCACCGTTTCTGCAGATGGGCAGATATAACTGGGAGATCTGGTAGTTCTGTGGGTTATCCGGGTAAAAATAGTTTTTACGGTCAAATTTACAGTACTGGGTAATACTGCAGTTTGTGGCAATTCCCACTGCCATCGCATATTCCACCACCTGACGGTTCAACACCGGAAGGGAACCCGGCATACCGGTACAGACCGGACAGGTATGTGTGTTTGGTGCACCGCCGAATGCCGTGGAACAGCCGCAGAAGATTTTTGTTTTCGTTGCTAACTCAACATGGACCTCAAGTCCAATGACAGTTTCATATATTTTACTCATGTCTATTCCTCCATTTTCGGACTATGCAAGCGGGCTGTGCTCATAGGTTCTTGTCTGTTCAAATGCATATGCCGCGCGGATGATCTTCTTCTCTTCAAAACAGTTTCCAATAAGCTGTAACCCGATCGGCAGACCGTTTTTATCTTTGCCGCACGGCAGTGAAATTCCCGGTAAGCCGGCAAGATTTACGGAAATCGTGTAAATATCTCCTAAATACATCTTGATCGGATCACTTAAAGACTGTCCTAATTTTGGTGCAGTGGTCGGTGCTGCCGGTCCTAAAATGACATCATATTTTTCAAATGCTTTATCAAATGCCTGTTTGATCAGTGCCTTGGTGCGGAGTGCTTTCAGATAATATGCATCGTAATAACCGCTGCTCAGCACGAAAGAGCCAAGCATGATACGGCGTTTTACCTCCGGCCCGAATCCTTCAGAACGGGATTTTTTGTACATGTTGTGAAGTCCCTCGTATTCTTTGGTGCGGTAACCATATTTGACACCGTCAAATCTTGCCAGGTTGGAACTTGCCTCTGCACAGGCGATAACATAATATGCAGGGATCGCATATTCTACCAGGCTTAAATCAAACTCTTCCACGATGGCGCCCTTTTTCTTTAATTCCTCTGCAGCCTGCAAAACTGCTGTTTTCACCTCCGGTTCTAAGCCTTCCCCGAAATAATCGCGTGGGATACCGATCTTCATTCCGGCGACATCATCCACCAGCGCCTTGGTAAAATCATAATCCTCCCTTTTCACGGAAGTGGAGTCCTTCGTATCATAAGAAGCGATCGCCTCTAATATCGTGGCACAGTCTGTCACATCTTTTGCGACCGGTCCGATCTGGTCTAAGGATGAACCGTAAGCGATCAGTCCGTAACGTGATACCGTTCCGTAGGTCGGCTTGATTCCGGTCACGCCGCAGAAGGAACTCGGCTGACGGATGGAACCGCCAGTATCTGATCCAAGTGCAAAGACACATTCTTCTGCCGCAACCGCTGCACAGGAACCACCCGAAGAACCGCCCGGCACATGCTCTGTGTTCCATGGATTTTTTGTCTCACCGTAAGCGGACGTCTCTGTCGTGCTTCCCATGGCAAACTCATCCATGTTGGTCTTTCCTAAAATAACTGCCCCTGCTTTTTCCAGATTTAAAACTGCCTCCGCCGTGTAGGTCGGAATAAAGTTATATAAAATCTTAGAAGAACAGGTGGTAAGCAGATCTTTCGTACACATATTGTCTTTGATGGCAACCGGTACACCTGCAAGCGGCCCCGTCAGAGTGCCGTCATCAATCTGTTTTTGTACTTCCTTTGCGCGTTTCAGTGCTCCCTCTCTATCTACTGTCACAAAGCTGTTTACGAGTTTTTCTTTTTTCTCAATCGCGTCAAGCGCCGCCGTAACAGCTTCCTCTACTGAGATTTCTTTTGCTTTTATTCTTTTGCCGAGTTCCACGGCAGTCAAACTCATAATATTCATATAAATCTCCATTCCTGCTCCTGCTTTTTATCCGAACATTTTCTTTGCCTGCTGCACAAAATGTTCTTTGAGCAATCTGATTAATCTCCAATTGTCTTTGGCACTTTAAATCCACCGTCTTTCTGTGCCGGTGCATTCGAAAGCGTCTCTTTGCTGCCGTCTCCGTTTGTCACTACATCTTCCCGGAATACATTGTTTACCGGGAACACATGTGACATCGGCTCCACTCCTGTGGTGTCAAGTTCATTTAATTTATCAATATAGTTGAGCATTTCTTCCATATCTTTCTTTGCATGCTCTTTCTCTTCCTCATTCAGCTCTAATTTTGCAAGGATTCCGACATACTCGATCGTCTCGTCTGAGATCTCATTTTTGCGTCCGGTCTTAACTGCCGGAATTTCTTCCTCTTCCTCGATTCCCGGTTCTTCAGCTTCTTCCGGTTCTTCTACGATCACAGGTCCAACCACCAGACCATAATAAGCAACATCCCCGGCTCCGGAATTGTTCCACTCAGCCTGAATCGCTGTTCCTTCATATTTAAGGCCACACTTTTCCATCACTTTGGCTGAGTACGGATTTCTGGTATCACATCGCGCCGCGATCCTGCGTGCCCCAACTTCGTTAGTCAAGTATTCTACCACTGCCTCTAATGCTTCTGACATGATTCCTTTATTCCAGTAGTCACAGCTTAAACAATAACCGACTTCCATGGACTGCACTTTTTCATTGACAGCTACGACACCAATGCTGCCGATTGCCTCACCGATCTCTTTTAATTCGATACACCATTCATATTTTTCCGGTTTCTCATAGGCGGCAATCCAGCCTTTCAAAATACCTTTTGTCGCCTCTTCGCTCTCGTGTGCCGGCCACAGCAGATATCTTGTCACTTCCGGGTCAGATGCCCAGTTGCGGTACATCGGCTCTGCATCGGAAAGTGTAAATTTTCTTAAAACAAGACGTCTTGTCTCGATTGTTTTTGTTCCCAAATGTTTCACGGCTGTTCTCCTTTTTCATTCATATGATGTCTGTTTGCAAAACTCCATTTTACATTCAAAATATTTTGGATTTACGGCTCTAATCTGCTTAAATCACGAGGGAATAAAGTGGTTTCACGAACATTGTCCTCACCGACTAATTTCATGGTCAGACGCTCTAAACCGATTCCAAGTCCACCATGTGGCGGCATGCCATGTTTGAATACGGATAAATACTGTTCCATTCCCTCAGACTCCATACCACGCTTTTCGATTTTTTCCATCAGTTTGTTGTAATCGTGGATACGCTGTCCACCGGTCGTGATCTCAAGTCCCTGATATAAGAGGTCAAAACTTAAGGTATAAGTCGGATCTGCCGGAGCGTCCATCGCGTAAAACGGACGTTTCTTGGATGGATAATGTGTAACAAATACGAAATCCGCATCATACTCTTCCTTAAAGTACTGTCCGATGAGTGCTTCCTCCTCCGGCTCAAGATCGTATGGATTTCTGATCTGGCGGTGATATTTTTCTGCCACTTTTTCTTTTGCTTCATCGAAGCGCACGGTCGGAATTTTGTCGACGTTCGGCAGTGTGACGCCTAATAACCGAAGTTCCTCTGCATAATCTTTTTTGAGCAGTGCGATCATATACTGCAAAAATCCGGTCTCCATCGCCATGATATCTTCAAATCCATCAATATATCCCATCTCAAAATCAAGGCTGGTGTACTCGTTCAAGTGACGTTTGGTATTATGTTTTTCTGCACGGAATACCGGCGCCGTCTCAAATACCCGGTCAAATACGCCGACCATCATCTGTTTGTAAAACTGAGGACTCTGCTGTAAAACTGCTGGTCTGTGAAAATATTCCAACCGGAACAGGTTTGCCCCGCCCTCTGCACTTTTTGCACCGATCTTTGGTGTATGGATCTCTGTAAACCCCTGACTGTATAAGAAATCACGAAATCCCCGTACCACACCTTCCTGAATACGGAATTTTGCACGCTCCCTGATATTTCGAAGGGCGATCGCACGGTTGTTTAAATTCGCCTCCAAGGAGGTATTTAATTTCCATTTTGAGATTGCAAGCGGCATCGGTGCAGCCGGTTCGGACAATACCTTGATTTTATCCAGACGGATCTCAAATCCGTGTGGTGCACGTTCCTCCGGTTTTACGGTTCCCTCCACCTCAATCGTTGCTGCCTCTTTTAAATCTTTTAAGTCAAACTGTGTTTTTCCTTCTTCGTAAACACACTGGAGCAGTCCTTCTCTCTTTCTTAAGACGATAAATGCAACTTCACCCATATCACGGATGGTATGCACTGCTCCGTTTACTTTTACACTTTTTCCCTCATAGCTGCCGGTCAGTAAATCACCGATCTCTAAGGTTTCCTTTTTGTTTACACCTGTCATGAATTCCATATTCTGTACACTCCTTTAGATATGATAAGGTGCGGGACGGGAACCTTTTTGAAAAACAAAACTCTGTCTTTCAGATTTTCAACAAATAATAGAATGCACGCTCCGCGAACATTCTATTATCATGAATACAAAAAACCCCGGAAAAGCATATGCTTTTCCGGGGCGAAATCTCTTAGTATCCCGCGGTACCACCCGCATTGAAAAATGATGTCGTTCTCATCATCTTTCCGCTCTCTGTGCTTAACGCGCACCCACGTACTGACCTACTTTCGATCCGCTGCCGCTGTTTTTAAGATCAACCGCTCGTGCAAATTCCTGTTCAATCAGTCTGCTCCAGAGTGTTCCCTTGACCTTCTCTTTCAAACAGCGCTCTCAGTCGGTGACGCTGTATTCCTGTCGACGCCCAAAGATCAGAGTCTCTTTCATCGCTTTACTGTTTTAACGTTGTAACATTTATACCACATTGATTTCCTGTTTGCAATATTTTTTTTACAACTTTTTTTATTTTACAGTAATTTTGCAGGTTGCTTTCTTTCCACTTGCAGTTTTTACAGTAATCGTGGCTGTTCCTTTTTTCAGTGCCTTTACTTTACCATTCTTATCAACTGTTGCCACTTTTTTGTTGGAACTCGTCCAGGTAAGTTTATCTGTTGAGGAAGAAGGTGTCATAGTCGCTTTTAAGGTCAGAGTCCTGCCCTTTGCAACAGTCGCCTTGGTTTTGTTTAATTTTACCTTGGTTGCCGGTACTTTTACCGTCACTTTACAGGTTGCTTTCTTTCCACCTGATGTCTTTGCGGTAATCGTTACAGTACCTTTCTTTACAGCCGTTACAACACCATTTTTATCGACTGTAGCTACTTTCTTGTTAGAACTGCTCCATGTCACTTTGTCCGTTGCATTCTTATCAAGAGTAGCTTTCAGCTGTTTTGTTGCATTTTGCTTTAATGTCAGTTTCTTTGCACTCAGTTTAATACCTGCTGACTTCTTATTACTCTTTACAACGGTCACTTTACAGGTTGCTTTCTTTCCACTTGTTGTTTTAACTGTAATCGTAGCTGTTCCTGTTTTGACTCCTTTGATCTTACCGCTCTTTGTTACTGTCACTACCTTTTTGTTTGATGTAGACCATGTAAGTTTATCTGTCGCTGTCTTCGGAAATACAGATGCTGTCAGTTTTACGGAACTTCCCTTTTTGATACTCATCGCCGGTGTCAGATATACTTTGGTTGCCGGATCTGTAACCGTGATCTTACAGGTTGCCTTTAAACCATTCTTTGTGGTAGCTGTAATTGTAGCGGTTCCTGCTTTCTTTGCAGTTACTTTTCCGTTTGCATCTACTTTTACAACAGAGGATTTGGAAGATTTGAAAGTCACGGTCTTATCTACACTATTTTCCGGTGTTACGGTTGCTTTTAAGGTGTAAGATTTCCCTTTTTTCAAGGTTAAGTCCGTTTTGTTTAAGGTGATAGCGTTTGCTTCAATATCTTTGTCCGGCTCTATTGTTTCTTCTTGTACTCCAAGAATAATTGTTCCACCTGCTTTCAGTGCAGGAATTGTAAATGATACTGTTCCATCTGCTTCCGTTACCTTTGAATCTGCATAAGCATCCTTATAGCCTTTTCCTGTTACCGCAAGTTTATCTACCACAACCGGCGTATCTGTCAGATTAATTCCTACATAAACATTTTTTCCCTGATATGATTTTTCAAATACCAGATATCCTTCTTTGCTGCCACCTGCAACCTTTGTCCGATCTCCCTTTGCAAGAATCTCTGAATATTTATTTCTCGCAGCCAAAAGTTTCTGATAGTGGACAAGCATCTCATTGTCTGTATTTAAACTTCCGTCTGCATTCTGTGCCTGGCTCCAGTCAAAATCATATCGATTGGTCTGATATGGATAATTGTCTTTTCCATACTGTCCGATCTCTTCGCCATAATATACAATGACCTGTCCTTTTGCCGTCATCTGCAGAACTGTGGCAGCTTTAAACATGTTGTATGCCTGATCCTTTGTATATCCTTCATCAATGATTTTCTGCATCAGGCCATCTTCATCATGACTACTTGTAAATGCTCCAAGTGTCGCTGTATTATCAATTGCTGCGTTTCTCTTTTCCATAAAAATCTCAACACCATCAATATCACCTTTTACAAAAGCAAGTGCCTGGTCATTGAAATCAAAATCCAAAAGTGAATCCATTTCACCGCTTCTTAAGGTTCCGGTATCACTTGCATAGCCTGCACCAGCGTATTCTCCAATCATTTTAAAGTCCGGATCAATCCTGGTCAGTGCATTTTTAAATGCAGCCCATGTTGTATCGTCCACATGCTTTACAGTATCTACTCTGTAATAATCAATGTCATATTTGCTTACCCATGCAGACTGCCACTCTACCAACAGATTACGCACATCCGGATCTTCTGTCATAAAGTCTGGCAGGTTAGACAAAGGTCCTTTTTTGGTATCTCCCTCAATCAGATCCGCTCCACTCCGGATCATATTTTTTCCATTCAGCATAGAGTTAAAATAATTTTCTGTATCATATCCGGCATGATTTAATACAACATCCACCATCACTTTCATGCCTTTTTTGTGTGCCGAATCAAGTAAGGTCTTAAACTCTTCTTCTGTTCCAAGATGTTTGTTTAAGGTCGTAAAATCACTTGCCCAGTAACCATGGTAACCATAAGAAAGCGTTCCCGGAAGATCTGTAGCGAGCCCTTTTTTCATCTCATTTGCAACGATAGGAGTGATCCAGATCGTATTAACTCCAAGATCTGATAAATAATCCAGCTTCTGTGTCAGACCTGCAAAATCGCCGCCATGATAACTCAACGAACCAGTAGCAGGATCTTTGTTGTAATCACCTGTTCCATATGCATCATTATTTGTGGTATTTCCATCATAAAAACGGTCTGTCACTGCAAAATAAATAACTGCCTCATCCCAGTCAAAATCCGTTCCCTTGTTCCGCTCTGTTACTTCAACTGAGACTTTTCCTGTATACTCATTTTCATACTGATCTTTTACGGTAACCGGAAGTTCATAGGTTCCCGCCTGAATTCCCTCTTTTACCGCAATGCTTCCCTCCATCAATGCCGGATCGAGTTTAAAATCTTTCTTGCCGCCAAGAGCTGTCAAATCTGCCGTTACTGCGGATGCCTTAAACGCGGTATCTCCATTGATCTTGTCTGCATTGACAGAAACCGTCAATACATTATTGTCACCATAATCCATTGTCTTCCCAGACATTGTTCCACTTACTGTGGCATTAAATTTATAGTATTCAAAAATGCTGTATCCGGGATTATCGCCAGCTTCCTTATTCGCATTAAACAGGTCTAATTTTATTACTTCTTCGCTATCTTTTGCTGCTTTTACTTTGTAATAATAATGATGCTCTCCCTCTGTCAATACGACATCTGTTTTCTCCCATCTCTGCGTATTGGCATTATAAGTCATCTCATATTCATTATCATCATAGACAACCTTTACGGATGCAATCTCTCCCGCCTTATTTTCAGCGTAAAGATCATCATCTCGATAGTAAAGATTTACTTTTCCATTCTTTGTATCAAGTTCATAACCCTGATTGTCCGGATAGTAAGATACAATTCCTTTTCCTTCCTCAAAAACAACTTTTGTCATTCGCTGTCCGGCTGCGATCTTTACCATATGATCGCCGCCATCTTTACTCTCCCATTCATTATCATCCGTACTGTGACGCATGCAAAAAGAGATAGATTCTTTTGATGATGAAACACGTACCGGAGCAATCCAGCTGCCCTGATTCTCAACAAATTTTACCGTATCATCATATCCACTGTCCCATGTGTAAATATTCCATCCATCATAATCTGCATTGTTTCTTCTATATTCCACAAGCACATAATGTTTCTGCGTAGCTTCCTTAATATCCGGTATCGTTGTGTATGCTGTTGTATCTCCGTGAATCACATAAACATCTACATCTTCCGCAGCATCTGCATTTTTATAATTTACTGTAGCTGCCTGCCATGTCCATTCACTTCCCGGATTCTTTGCAATAATACTGATATTGTCTAAACTTGTCGTCCATGTGTACGTTAACCATGTATATCCATCAATCTCTGTCGTATCCGTAAAATCATGAAGTGTTCCATTTACCCCATCACCATAAAGCCATAATGCCGCAGAATCTGCTGTCACACGATCCTCATTGTCTGCATAATAGTAAATATGGTAATTATACTGTGCCATGACAACATTCACATACACTGTGCTTTTATAAACATCATCTCCTACTTTATATGACGCAATTACCAGAATGTCGGTTGCAGTCACATCATCTGAAAGTGTTAATTTTCCTTCATCAATTGAAACACCATCCATTGATGTTTCTAAAGTATACTCCGGCTTCACATCCGCAACTGTCCCATCTGCTGTGTAATACTTAAGTGTATCTGGCAATGCAGTTGTGACACCGACCTTAGCTTCTAACGTATCGCTACCAAGTCCCGGTATTACCACCTTACTGTTTCCGTTACTGTAATTCTTATTTGCCGGATCTGTCACCCAGTTACTGCCATACTTGAATTTATATTCATAAATTCCAGCAGGCTTATCTGAAACGGTAATGGAATAAATACCATCTTTATCTTCATCTGTCATCTCATATCCATCTGTCCAGTCTGTAAGTGAACCCATAAGATAAAGCTTTTCTGTTCCTAGCTTATCTGCAGATATCTCATAATTAAACGTCACAGAACTGTCTTTTCCAAGCACAGGGCTCTCTACACCTGATACAGGAGTCACATCAACCGGTGCACTGACTGTCTCACCAATAGCCCAGCTTTCTGGTTTTTCTTCACTGACAGTCTTGCCTGTGATCCATACTTCCATAGTTTCGGATGTAATTTCGATCTTGAAGTTTTCTGTCTGATTATCGTCACCCCATGCACCAGCATTAAATAATCCATTCAGATCCAACGCATCATCTTTTTCAACCTTAAAGCTATACCAGCCTTTATTCTTACTGTTTTCTTTTAACAGTCCGCCATAGTCATAATTTTTGCAGTACTCAAAATTTTTAACAGCTGCCCAGCTGTCGCCTGCACCAAATTTTACATATACTTTATCCCAGTTATTTTCATTTTTGAAGTGAACCGTCAGATCTGTCTTTGTCACAGCATTTTCCGCATGCACTGTTGCATTCTCTGTCTCCGCCTCTTCTGCATGCACTGTCTCGGTCTCTGTCTCCACCTCTTCGGTCTCTGTTTCTGCCTCGTTGGCATTCATAACTCTGGTCTCTGTCTCCACCTCTTCTGCATGCACTGTTTCGGTCTCTGTTTTCAGTCCTGCTGCCGCTGCAGATACCGCTCCCGGTGTCTGTGGTAACGTTATCAGCATTCCTAAAATTAAAAGCCAGCTAATTGACTTCTTAGCGGTCTTCTTCAAAATGTTCTTATTTTTCATTTTTTTAATTCCCCCATTTTTGATTTCTCCACATATCCGTAGCCAACGACTGCGTTTTCTAACCGGTCTTATACATACTTTTCTCCCCTCTTAAAATTTTCGTTTTATTTCGTACATTGACATCATACATTTTTCCGGCATTTCAAACAAGATATTTTTGTGTTGTTTGTCTTTTTTCGTCTTTTTCACTAATTTTTTATATGTATATTTATATATTATTCGGGTATTGACTTTTCACGAAAATATACGAAATTATTATCAGTGATAGAAAGTACGCGTTGTGAGGTGACTAAACCTATTGTCATGAACGAAAAAACAGTGTCGATGATATTCTGATACCATTGACACTGTTTTTTCATATTTTTCCCTGTGTTTTTATGAAATCCGTCCTGTTTCTTTAAGGTATGCGAGCAGTCCCTCACAACCGGAAACAACATCTCTGTAGGTCTCGTCAAACCTGCCGGAATACCATGGATCTGAAATGGATTTTCCTTTTCTTTTGGGATCCGTAGCAAGGTCCAAAAGCAGTTTTATCTTGCCATCGACATCCGGTCCCGTGATGCGTATGGTGTTTTTGATGTTGTTTGCATCTGCACAGAGCAGATAATCATAATATCTGTAATCTTCTTTTGTTACCTGCCTTGCTCGTTTTTCAGAAAAGTTTGTATATACCGTTTTTCCAATCCCATGTTTCCTCAACTCCGCCTGTGCCGGCGGATAGACCGGGTTGCCGGTGCCGCTCCAGATTTCTTCGTTGCTGGTGGCAGCGGAAGCGATCTCGAAGTTGGAAGTGAGACCACGCTTTTCTACTATATCCTTTAACACAAACTCTGCCATCGGCGATCTGCAGATGTTGCCGTGGCAAACAAATAATATTTTTATCATGCCTTAAAAACTCCTTGAAAATACTGATTTTCCTTGATTTTACACCACTTTCTACGATTTGCTGTGATAGATTGTTTTCTTCGTTTTCGTCGCATATCATGGCATAAATTCGTATATCTTGTCATCCAAATTTAGTAAAAATCTTAGTAAAACAGCTTAATTTTCTCATTTTACTAAAGACTTTTTCCACTTAGGTTATCTTTTAGTTGTATCAATTTTCTTAATCTTTTAAGCCATCTTAGCATATTTGCCAAGTTCTTCCTTGGCATCCTCTGCTCCCAGATGCGTATATGTATTCAATGTTACCCCAATGTCTGAATGTCCCATAAGATACTGAAGCGTTTTAGGATTCATCCCGCTTTTTGCCATATTGCTGCAGTAGGTATGCCTGCAAACATGCGGCGTGATTTTTGGTAACTGCTCTTTATAGATTCGATTATGCTTAGCCAATGCCCACTCAAAATGCTTTTCCCAATGTAAAGCAACTTCCGGCATATCCTTCTTATCTAAAAACAGAAATCCCTTATATCCATCAATCACAGGTTCTTTCTTGGGCTTTTTACGATTTTCAACAATACGCTTAAAACATTCATACACTTCCTCAGTCATAGGAATGATTCTAGTTCCACTTGACGTTTTGGTATCTTCAATAACATACTTCATATCTCTGGTTCTTTGAAGCTGATGATTTACACTGATTTGCTTTTCTTCAAAATCAATATCGGAAAGTGTCAATCCACAGAACTCTGAAATACGAAGTCCGGTCTTAAAGAGGATAAACATACCATCATAGTATCGTTTATAATGCTCATCATTCTTAATAAATTCCAAGAACTTTCTTTCTTGTTTTCTGGTTATGGCTTCTCTTGTTACACTATCGTTTACAACTACTGTACATAGTTGAAACTCGAACGGATTTTTACGAATCAAATCATCATCTACAGCCATTTGAAAAGCAGGTCTTACCACTCCACGAACTGAATGAATGGTGCTGTATCCCCTACCATCTGCCTGAAGCTTAATCAACCATGCTTTTGCATCTGATAGTTTTACCTTATCAATCCTTAATGCTCCAAATTCATCTTTCTTAATAATGTTGATAACAAAATTATAATTCGCAGCTGTATTATGGCGAACCCCAGTCTTCTGAGCAATATACTTTTTTACCAACTCAAGAACTGTCAAATTATCACCATAAGGAGTAATGCCATCATTTATATCCCTTAATATGACTTTTTCCTTTTCTCTAAGTGACTGGCAAGGTCTTCTTCCTACCGGAAGAGGATCTGTCGATTCCAACTTCCAACTGTAAAGAAATTTCTGTTTTCCAAAACAGTCTGTATAAACAAATGCATATCTTCCATCCGCTCGCTGGCTTTCTCCGTTTCGTAAAATACGTCCTTTTTTATCACGTCTTTTCTGATTGCGATTTCTTTCACTCAAACGTCTTTGCTCCTTTCTACGAAGAAGCCCTAGCACGACAACCATATTATATCATACCAGGGCATCATTTACCACTTTAAAGTGATAAAGTTTCGTATTTTTCATTTCTACAAGGAAGCGGTTTGATTAAGAAATTCTTCAAATTTATGCCGATTAATCAACGATTTATTCCCAACCTGCACCGTAAAACAATAATCAGTATCAGTATTTTCAGAAATCAGCATCCTTATCTTCTTTTCACCAATTCCAAAATATTGAACAGCCTCATCGACCGTTAACATATATTTTTCCCAAATCGGAACCATCTTTCCCTTCATTTTTGCTTCTATGTTATCTATTATGAACACCTCCATATCTTCAAAATAGGCAGCACATTATCTGCCCATGACAAATAGAAACTCAGCTCCTATCTCTCATCAGCAGATAACAAAAAAATCCATACAGGTGGCAGGTCATTACTCTACCCACATCGGTCTTGCACCGTCATTCAAATTGACCGGACTGCAAATCTCTTTACAATCCGGAAGTATCATTATCACGGATATGCTTCATCGCCCTGTGTTACTGC
>ERZ772865.3016-NODE-3016-length-13491-cov-3.331944_pt1 | contig 13491 bp, 12 predicted proteins | sample MGYA00512133_ERZ772865 | MGnify/ENA primary metagenome ERZ772865 (study PRJEB29015, sample SAMEA2737722) | human gut metagenome | biome: human gut; feature: human-associated habitat; material: faeces | place: China | collected 2012 ...
GGTTAGTCCACATGAAATAAGACATCTCCAGAAAATCCTTGATTTCTTTACCGGATAAAGTCATCACGTACAGCATATTTTCATACTTATATAAGTTGAACATATCACTGACGAACACATCCCCTTTCTTAATTTCCGCATCGAATGAAAGCGGTGCTGCAAAAGAAATGTCGGCTCCCGTGATATCGAGCTGCAAAGTATGTATCAGATCGATGAAAGCAGAAGGACCGAAGAAAGAAGGATGCGTAGAGATATCCTCAGTAAACGTACCGATTTTCTTGGACACAAACTTCCGCACAGCCTCATACTGCGGAGCGAAACGTTTCATAAAATCCTCGCTGACACCATACTCCTTTGTCTCCGTCAATACCCCTTGAATATCCTTGCTCAGTACCTTGCCATCCTTCAACTTCAAAGTGATGTCGACATTGGACAGCACCACTCCATTGCTTGCCGGATCAATAACCAACACCGAATCTCCGGCAACATTCATCACCTTCTTACATTCGCGGGCATGATCATGTCCCATCAATACCACATCGAATCCCGGAATATTCTTTGCCACATTCAGAGACGCATTCTCATTATATTTACCGGACATCTTAAACGCATCCTGTCCGGCATGGAACAACCCGATTACCACATCCGGATTCTCCTTTGCACGGATTATCTTCATCCATTTGCGAGCCGTCTCCTCCATATCGTCAAAACGAAGCCCTCTCCACAGATTTTCCGAAAGCCAGGCAGGAACGGCCGGTGTAATCATCCCCAAAACGACGATCTTCACCCCGTCCCGTTCCAACACTTTATAAGGAGGAAGATGAGGTTTCCCCGTAGACGTATCAATGATATTGGCTCCCAGTACAGGAAAGTCACAGGTTCCAATCCAACGGTCGAATACAGCACGTCCAGTTTCCACATCATGATTCCCCATATTGCCCGCATCATATTTCATATAATTCATCATCTCGGCACAAAGATGCGGAGACACGGTATCTATATAATTATAGTAATAAGCGGTAGGCTGTCCTTGCAGAATATCCCCATTATCCAGCAATATCAGATTATCTTTATACTCCCGGCGTTCCTTCTCAACAAATGAGTATATCCGGGCCAGACTCCCTTTCCATTCCTGACGGGTTATAAAATTGTAAGGATAATAATTTCCGTGTACATCACTTGTCTGTACAATCTTCAACTTCACTACCTTTTCCTGTGCTGCAACGGACAGTGTCAGACAGAAAAGCCAAGCATAAATCAATGTTATTCGTTTCATTCTTTTTCTATTTTTAGAGGATGCGAGAATATAAATCGTGCCCCGCCTGTATAGTCGGGATCAATCCATATAGCTCCCTTCCATTTAGATACGATCAATTTACAGATAGACAACCCCAATCCGGTTCCCTGAGCATACTCATTCAGTTTTTCAAAGCGTTCGAACACAAGTTTCTGTTTTTCTTTCGGGATACCGCATCCGGTGTCAGTCACTGAGAAAACCGCCATTCCCGTTTTTTCATCGACAGAAAAGTCCAATGTAATCTTCCCCTTTTTCGTAAACTTATCAGCATTCGACAAGAGATTGATAATCACCTGCTGCATACGCTGTATATCCGTCTCCATCCGGTACGTCTCAAATGAAGTGGTAAACAGAAACTGATTATCCGAAGATTGCCGTGAAAAACTAACGGAAGCAACCACCTGCCGACACAACAGTACGACATCACACTCCTCCCAAGTCAGCGTCACCCGGTTAGCCTCCAGTCGCGAAAGGTCAAGAATATCATTAATCAGGCGGAGCAGTAAATCTGAATTAGTCTTGATAATCTGAAAATAGGACTGACGTTCCTCCTCCGTACTTCCTTCCACAGCCAACACATCCGAGAATCCGACAATTGAGTTCAGCGGTGTACGTATCTCATGACTCATGTTTGCCAGGAAAGCACTTTTCAGTCGGTTGGACTCTTCCGCCCTGTCTTTCGCCACACGCAAATCTTTGTCCGATCTCAACAGTTCGTCTTTCAACCGCTTCGTACGGAAATAATAAAAGAGAGAAATAAACAGCCCCAATACCAATACAACAAACAAAGTGCAAGCAGACCATATCTGATATGTATACTGCTGATAGAATGAAACCGGCTGATTGATGAGCTCCACGCCAAAAGGCAAAGCCTTCGGATCCAGCCCCCATTCTTTCGCTTTCCTACTGTCCATCACAGCCTTAGATTCAATAATCTGCAGATGTTTTTCCGTGTTGCCGGACTGATTATCCATCCGGACAGATTCCATAGCCATCTCTTCTCCCACTTTCCGATAATCGGGCAACACACCTCCTATCGCCCAATGCCCCAGGCTCACCGATGAAGGTGTAAAGGTAGGAATGGCAGGAGCCGCTTCCATCATCGCATACGTGGCGTTCCGCATAAAATACCCCTCATTCATGTCCACCCGCCAAGTACCCACCATGATAACAGTATGCTCCGGCAAATGCCGTAATTCCTCTACAATCGTATAAATGGTATGTTTTCTTCCGTCCAACAGAATAAGATCCAGATCGGGGAAATTTTTCATTTCCTTTCGCACCAATGCTTGCATCGTGACGCCGCCATACGTATTATCCGAGATAAAAGCAATATGTTTTGTTTCGGGATAGAACGCACGAATCATACGCACATTATCTCCTATATTATAATGATTGATAAATCCCGACTGCAATTCAGGAATATTCATATGATCTTCAAAGATATCTACAGATCCGGGCAACCAGCTATCCAAATCTCCGACGGTATCCTCCGGCAATATCACGACATTGCTGCTGACCAGACTACACATTACCGGAACTTTCACCCGCATCGAATCCCTTTGAGACAGATAAGCTGCCCACGCCTCCTGTCCTAACAATATAATTTGTGCCGGTTGCTGCTTTCCCCCCTGATATTTAGCAAGAATTTGTGTCATCATACCACTCCACAAAGGAGCTTCCGAGAAACTCTTGCAGTTCATATTCTCAATAATAATATCACGTTTCCCTCCCAATCTGGTATATCCCTCCATATAATCGGAAATAGTAACTGAAGTCTGATGGGCAGCCGGATTATAGGAACAAATAATTAGAATAGGATTCATATCCTTAGAGGTTGCAAAGACCTCCATTGACAGGGATAGCCAAAGGAAGAAAGCAAAAAGACATCCTGAATATCTGGGCATAGTTATGCAGTTTTGATGTGCTTACTTATTTATTTAGGTTGCAAATATAGTAAAACTTGTCGGTTTTAACGGATTAATGTGTATTTTTGTCGCTCATTTATTCTCAAAAAATACAATTTATGGAATTATTTCACAAGATGATTTCCGGACTGTCAGGCATATCGGAGAAACAAATAAGCAGTACCCTCCACCTTCTGGGTGAAGGCGCTACGATTCCTTTCATCAGCCGCTACCGCAAAGAAGCTACAGGCGGGCTGGATGAAGTTCAGATAGAACAGATCAAAGAGCAACATGATAAGTTGTGCGACATAGCCAAACGGAAAGAAACGATTCTCGGCACCATCAACGAGCAGGGAAAACTGACTGCCGAACTGGAGAAACGTATCAACGACACCTGGAATCCGACAGAATTGGAAGATATCTACCTCCCCTACAAGCCCAAACGTAAGACACGTGCCGAAGCCGCCCGTCAGAAAGGGTTGGAGCCGCTTGCCACCCTACTGCTATTACAGAGGGAAAACAACCTGAGCGCCCGTGCCGCCTCATTCGTCAAGGGAGAGGTAAAAGACGTGGAAGACGCATTGAAAGGGGCTCGCGATATCATAGCCGAGCAAGTGAACGAAGACGAACGTGCCCGTAACGCCGTCCGCAATCAATTCAGCCGCCAAACGGAAATCAACGCTAAAGTAGTTAAAGGCAAAGAAGAAGAGGCCGCCAAATACCGGGACTATTTCGACTTTTCCGAACCTTTGAAACGCTGCACTTCCCATCGCCTGCTTGCCATCCGCCGTGCCGAAGCCGAAGGGCTGCTGAAAGTGTCCATCACTCCGGACGACGAGGCGTGCATCGAACGTCTGGAACGCCAATTCGTACGTGGTAATAATGAATGTAGCGAGCAAGTGAGCGAGGCTGCTATCGACGCCTACAAACGTCTGCTTAAACCTTCCATCGAAACGGAATTTGCCGCACAATCAAAAGAGAAAGCCGACGACGAAGCCATCCGCGTCTTCACGGAGAACCTCCGCCAGCTACTCCTTGCCGCCCCATTGGGACAGAAGCGGGTACTCGCCATCGATCCCGGTTTCCGTACCGGTTGCAAGGTTGTTTGTCTCGACGCTCAAGGTAATCTGCTGCATAATGAAAACATTTATCCGCATCCTCCGGTCGGCAAGACCGGTGAAGCCGCTTCGAAACTCCGTAAGATGGTCGAAGCCTACCAGATCGAAGCTATCTCCATCGGCAACGGAACAGCCAGCCGCGAAACGGAGGACTTTATCAACCAACAGACATTCGATCGTCAGATTCCTGTATTTGTAGTCAGCGAACAGGGGGCTTCCATCTATTCGGCTTCCAAGATCGCCCGCGACGAATTTCCGGACTACGACGTGACGGTCAGAGGAGCCGTTTCCATCGGTCGCCGTCTGATGGATCCGTTGGCGGAATTAGTCAAGATAGATCCCAAGTCCATCGGAGTCGGTCAGTATCAGCATGATGTAGACCAGACGAAATTAAAGAAAGCGCTCGACCAGACCGTAGAGAATTGCGTAAACCTCGTAGGAGTGAACCTGAATACAGCCAGTAGCCATCTGTTGACTTACATTTCCGGATTAGGTCCTCAACTGGCGCAAAATATCGTCAATTATCGTGCCGAGAATGGAGCCTTCAACTCCCGCAAAGAACTGATGAAAGTTCCGCGTATGGGCGCCAAAGCTTTCGAGCAGTGTGCCGGGTTCCTCCGTATTCCCGGAGCAAAGAATCCGCTCGACAATACGGCCGTACATCCGGAAAGTTACCATATTGTGGAACAGATGGCAAAAGATCTGAAATGCACTGTCAATGAGTTGATAGCCGACAAGGAACTCCGCCGGAAAATCAATATCTCCAATTACGTCACTCCCGTCGTCGGCCTGCCTACCTTACAGGATATTATGCAGGAACTCGAAAAGCCCGGACGCGACCCGCGAAAAACCATCAAAGTATTTGAGTTCGACAAGAATGTACGTACCATAGCCGATTTGCGCGAAGGTATGATTCTTCCGGGCATTGTAGGAAACATCACCAATTTCGGAGCTTTCGTCGATATAGGTATCAAGGAGAACGGTCTTGTACACCTCTCCCAATTGGCGGAACGTTACATTTCCGATCCTACGGAAATCGTTTCCATCCACCAGCACGTCATGGTCAGAGTGATGAACGTAGATACCGACCGCAAACGGATTCAGCTTAGCATGATCGGTGTACCGCAAGACTGATCGCCGTTCTTTTCTCACCCCACCAGATAATAAGAACAGTAAACAGAATCATCAGTACCGTGCAAATGAGCGAGCCTTCAAAACCGAAGGCTCCGCCATTCAGCACATTCTTTTCGGGCATATTCAGTTTCAGCATAGTAGATACAAAATTGTTGCCGCTCACCTGATAGCCCAGAACCGGACCTTGTATCCAATTCCAGAAAAGATGGAGGGAAATCGGGAAACAAAGATTCCGCGTATATAAATAAGGAGCACCCAGCAACATGCCTGCCAGCAAAAGGTTGATCATCGGCAAGGCATTTATTCCAGGATTAAAAATATGCAGGAATGCGAATAACGATGCCGAGATAAACAGGGAAAGGAATTTATTCAGACGAGTATGTAATAAACGTCCCAATATATAGCCACGCATCAGAATCTCTTCAAACACTGCGACAAGCAGGAAAAACACCCATGCCCCCGCTAAATCCCAAGCCTTGAACTGAAAACCGATTACTTCCACTTCGCCCATAGCCAACGACAGACCGAAGCCTACCACATACAACAGGACAGCCATCAGAAACCCGTACCACAACCCTTTCGTATGTCCTCTGACGGACAGCCCCAAGTCAGAGAACGGACGGCGTTCAAAACGTAACATGATAGCGGCGGCAGTGAGAACAGCCAGCAGCATACTGCTTTCCAGCAAAATATACCCCACCAATCCCGGATGACGGGCTTCCACTCCAAGCACCATCGACAAAAATCCTCTCGCCAGCGTGCCGTACAATCCCATAAATATGAAAAATATTCCTATAAACAATGGGATACACGCCCATACAGGAAGTCTCTTAGGTTCTTTTTTCTCCACAATATCTTCTGCCGTCATTTTACAATTTGTTAATCCACCTGCAAAATTAGATATAAAACATAAAAAAACACCATATAATTTCGTTTTTTCCTATATTTGTCAGAACAAATTCGCATGATTATGAAAATTAAACTACTATTGATAAGCTTTTTATTGGCAACCAACGCTTTAGGAGCAGTAGCACAAGTGAGTAAAACTTATTATGTAAGCAAACCCGGCACACTTATTTCCATGATGACGGAGGAGGAAGCCAACACCGTCACCCATCTCACCCTGACCGGCAAGCTGAATGCAGAAGACTTCCGACATCTGCGTGACGAATTCGCTAGTCTAAAAGTATTGGACATCTCGAATGCCGAGATTAAGATGTACAGCGGCAAGGCGGGCACTTATCCCAACGGAAAATTCTACATTTATATGCCGAATTTCATTCCCGCATACGCATTCTCAAATGTTGTAGACGGAGTAACCAAAGGCAAAAAGACGTTGGAGAAGATAATACTTTCGGAAAAAACCAAAAACATAGAGGATGCAGCCTTCAAAGGTTGCGAAAACTTGAGAATCTGTCAGATTCGCAAAAAGACAGCTCCCAATCTGTTGCCGGAAGCGTTGGCGGACAGCGTTACCGCCATTTTCGTACCTCTAGGCAGCAGCGATTCTTACCGCAATAAGGACAGATGGCGGAACTTCGCTTTCATCGAGGGTGAACCGGTAGAAGCAACCCTGCAAGTGGGACTGATGGGCAAATTGGAAGAAGAGATTTTGAAAGCCGGATTACAACCTAGAGACATCAATTTCCTGACTGTAGAAGGCAAACTGGACAACGCCGATTTCAAACTAATCCGCGACTATATGCCGAATCTGGTAGCGGTCGACATTTCAAAAACAAACGCAACGGCCATCCCCGACTTCACTTTCTCACAGAAAAAATACCTGCTGAAAATAAAACTACCCCGCAATTTGAAATCCATCGGTCAACGTGTATTCAGTAATTGCGGCCGTCTGTGCGGCACATTGGAGCTTCCCGCCGGTGTGACGGCTATTGAGTTCGGCGCATTTATGGGATGCGACAATCTTCGCTATGTAGTGGCTACCGGAGATAAGATTACGACCGTCGGAGACAGTTTGTTTGGCGAAGGAGTGCCGAGCAAGTTGATTTATAAGAACTAAATGATTCTAACAACGATAATGGCGGTATCTCTCATGGGGATACCCGTCGCTGACGAGCCCAAAGACTCAGTGATGTGGAAAGAGGCAGATGCGTTCATGGCACAGATGAGTCCGACGCTGCAACCCACACAGCGTGACGCTATATTTACAGCTATCAACGGAAATACGAAGAAGTTGGAAAATGTAAGAAATGCGCGTAATAGCAAACCTACTTATCCCGCAAATGTAAAAGTGACAGAGCCCGCCGGTAATCTGAGGCTTTACACCCCTACCACTTCCACCAACAATACATTGCTTATCTATCTGCATGGCGGAGGATGGACAATCGGCAGTTTGAACAGTTGTGCCCGGTTTTGCAGCGAAGTCTGTTCTAGAAGCGGCATAAGTGTCCTCGCTGTTGACTATCGTTTATCCCCCGAACACCCTTATCCGACACCGCTTGACGATTGTGAGGAAGCTATCAGATTTGCAATAAAGAATGCAGCCCGTTGGGGATGTTCTCCCAACCGGATTATGGTAGGCGGTGATAGTTCCGGCGGCAATCTCGCCATTTCTTCCACATTGAGAATGAACGAAGGGGATATAGCGGGGCTTTTGCTTTTCTATCCCGTTGTGAAGGCATGGAATGACCATACCCCTTCATGGCAGAAGTACGACAAGGGATTCGGGCTGGACGGAGACTTAATGGAAGCGTTCAACCAAAGTTATGAACCATCACCCGACAGGATACACAATCCGGAAATATCCCCCATGTCGGCTACAGACAAAACCTTGAAAAAACTACCTCGCACACTCCTTATCGCAGCCGGACGAGATATCCTGGCTTGCCAAGGGAAAGAGTTTATCGACCGTATCACCTCTCTTGGCGTAAATGCTACCCGACTCGAATTTCCCTCGGCAGTGCATTTGTTTATCACTGTGCCCGGTCAAGAAACAGCTTTCAATGAAGCGGTGAAGTATACAGTGGAGTTTCTTGGCAAATAAAAACTAATCAAAACTCAACAATGGAGATAAAAATAGCTGTTTTCTTACAAAATAACAAATAAACGAATAAATAAGTAGCTTTAAAAATGCCCTTTCATCGTTTTCCGTATATTTGCTTCGATATGAATTAAAGAAGGGAATCGCGATATGATGAAACAAATACCATACGGATTGACGGATTTCGGACGCATCCAAAAAGAAAACTATTATTATGTGGATAAGACAATGTTTATCGAAAAGATAGAAATGCAGCCGTCTTATCTCTTCCTCATCCGCCCCGACGCTTCGGGAAAAGCCTCACGCTGGCGATGTTGGAGGCGTACTATGATGTCCGTTACGCTGACCAGTTCGACGAATTGTTCGGGAAGCTGTATATCGGGCAACATCCCACATCCATACATAACCAGTTTCTCATCATGAGATTCAATTTCTCGGAGGTGAGCTCGAATATCAATGAGGTGGAGGAATCTTTCCGGATGCATTGCTGCGGGAAGCTTTCTGATTTTGTTTACAGGTACGGACATTTGCTGGGAAAAGACATCTGGAAAGTGCTGGATGAAAAAACAAAAGAAGAGCCCGGCGCTTTTTTGTCAGCCATCAACACTTACGCCACCCGCAAAGGGGACATCAAAATATATCTACTGATCGATGAATACGATAATTTCACGAATACCATCCTATCGACTTACGGAACGGACTTATATCGGAAAGCGATGCATGGTGAAGGGTATACCCGAAATAAGGGAGCTTGCCGATGAAGCGCGGGAGCAGCTGATCCGTTATAGCAAGGACGAATGTGTGGCGGAAGCCCGTCAGAAAGGGAAACTGAAACTGACAACGGTCGTATGGAGAAGCTGGGAGCTGGCGCTGATGGAAGAGGTAGAATAACAGAGGGTCAGTTCATTCATTCAAATGAACTGACCCTCTCTTTCTTTTAAGTGGTCACTTATTTGTCTCCGTACATCTTCGCCCGCAATTCCTTAATATGGTCGGAAGTGATATATTCGTCATATTCCATCATCTTGTCAATGATACCGTTCGGCGTCAGTTCGATGATGCGGTTGGCAACAGTCTGGATAAATTCGTGGTCATGAGATGAGAAAAGGATATTTCCTTTATATGTCTTCAGGTTGTTATTGAAAGCCTGAATAGATTCCAAGTCCAGATGGTTGGTCGGAGTGTCCAGAATGAGGCAGTTTGCATTGCGCAGCTGCATACGGGCAATCATACAACGCATCTTCTCACCTCCGGAGAGTACGCTTACTTTCTTCAGCACCTCTTCGCCGGAGAAAAGCATACGGCCGAGGAAACCTTTCATATACACTTCGTTTCCTTCGCCAAACTGGCTCAACCAGTCCACCAAGTTCAGGTCCGTATTGAAGAAGTCGGTATTGTCCAAAGGCAAGTAAGCGGTGGTGATAGTCACCCCCCAGTTGAAGGTTCCCGAATCCGGTTTTATATTTCCGTTGATGATTTCAAAAAGTGCAGTCATGGCACGCGGGTTGCGTGACAGGAATACAATTTTGTCTCCCTTTTCTACATTGAAGTTGACATCGTTGAAAAGCACTACGCCTTCTTCCGTCTTCTTGCTCAATCCGGCAACTTCGAGAATCTGATTGCCCGGCTCGCGTTCGGGAGTGAAGATAATACCCGGATACTTGCGTGAAGAAGGTTTAATTTCTTCTACATTCAGTTTTTCCAGCATTTTCTTGCGGCTGGTGGTCTGCTTACTCTTCGCTACGTTGGCACTAAAACGGCGGATAAATTCTTCGAGCTCTTTCTTCTTCTCCTCAGCCTTCGCCTTCTGGTTCTGCTGCTGACGGAGAGCCAACTGGCTGGATTCGTACCAGAAACTGTAGTTACCGGCAAACATATTGATCTTTCCATAGTCAATATCGACTGTATGCGTACAGACGGAGTCGAGGAAGTGACGGTCGTGGCTCACAACAAGCACCGTATGTTCGAAGTTGGAAAGATATTCTTCCAGCCATGTCACTGTCTCCATATCCAAATCATTGGTAGGTTCGTCGAGAAGGAGGTTATCAGGATTTCCGTACAATGCCTGCGCTAGCATGACACGTACTTTCTCTTTACCACTCAATTCGCCCATCAGTGTGTAGTGCTTATCTTCTTTGATTCCCAAACCGCTCAACAACATGGCTGCGTCACTCTCGGCATTCCAGCCGTCCAGTTCAGCGAACCGTTCTTCCAGTTCGGACACTTTCAGTCCATCTTCGTCTGTAAAGTCTTCTTTAGCATAGAGTTCTTCGCGCTGTTTCATGATATCCCACAACACGGTATGCCCCATCATTACGGTATCCATAACGGTAAAAGCATCCCATTTGAAGTGGTCTTGACTCAACACGGAGAGACGCTCGCCCGGTCCCAGAGCAATCGAACCGGTAGTCGGATCCAAATCTCCGTAAATCGTACGGAGGAATGTAGATTTTCCCGCACCGTTTGCGCCGATAATACCATAGCAGTTACCACTCGTAAATTTCAGGTTTACGTCATTAAACAACACTCTTTTACCAAACTGTACCGAAACGTTTGAAACTGTAATCATCTTACCTATTTACTATTTAACTATTTACACTTTTCAATTTGAGTGTGCAAAGGTAGACATTTAAAATGAATAATGAACTATCCCGTATGTGCCAATCTGACATAAAAGTATTACCTTTGCAGAGTTTTTTGGCAAAAACACCAACTTGGCAAAGTTTTTGCATGTGATTTTGATATTATGAATAAAAAACAGAAATAGATATGGACCCTAAAGAAAAAAAAGTGAAGGAAGAAGAACTCAACGTTGAGGAAACTCTGAATAACGCGGAAGAACAACCGCAGGACGAACAAGCGGAAAATGCCGCCCCGATGACTCACGAAGAGGAATTGGAAAAGGAACTGGAGACGGCTCAGGAGACCATTGAGGAGCAGAAGGATAAATATTTGCGTCTCTCCGCCGAGTTCGACAATTACCGGAAACGCACTATGAAGGAGAAAGCGGAACTGATCCTGAACGGTGGCGAAAAGAGCCTTAGCAGTATTCTTCCGGTGGTGGATGATTTCGAACGTGCCATCAAAACGATGGAAACGGCTACGGATGTCCAAGCTGTGAAAGAAGGTGTCGAACTGATTTATAATAAATTCATGGCTACCCTGGCACAAAACGGTGTGAAGGTGATCGAAACGAAAGACCAACCGCTGAATACTGATTACCACGAGGCTATCGCCGTAATTCCCGCACCGTCGGAAGCACAGAAAGGTAAAATCCTGGATTGCGTACAGACGGGATATACATTGAACGATAAAGTACTCCGTCACGCCAAAGTGGTAGTTGGAGAATAAGAAGAACTTGAATCAATAAAAGCATGGCAGAGAAAAGAGACTATTATGAAGTACTGGAGGTAACGAAGACAGCCACAGTAGAAGAAATTAAAAAAGCCTACCGCAAGAAAGCGATTCAATATCACCCCGACAAGAATCCGGGTGACAAGGAGGCAGAAGAAAAGTTCAAGGAAGCGGCCGAGGCGTATGATGTATTAAGTAACCCGGATAAGCGCTCGCGTTACGACCAGTTCGGCCACGCAGGAGTGAGCGGTGCGGCAGGTAACGGTGGGCCGTTCGGCGGTTTCGGTGGCGAAGGTATGTCTATGGATGATATTTTCTCCATGTTCGGTGACATCTTCGGAGGTCGCGGAGGAGGATTCGGTGGTTTCAGCGGATTCGGCGGCGGAGGAGGTTCGCAGCAGCGACGGTATCGCGGAAGTGACCTGCGCGTAAAGGTGAAACTGACGTTGAAAGAAATCTCTACCGGAGTGGAGAAAAAGTTCAAGCTCAAGAAATATGTGCCGTGTGACCAGTGCCACGGTAGTGGTGCCGAAGGGGACGGCGGTTCGGAAACGTGTCCAACTTGTAAAGGTAGTGGTACGGTGATCCGTAACCAGCAGACTATTTTAGGGACGATGCAAACGCGTGCCACCTGCTCTACTTGTAACGGTGAGGGTAAAATCATCAAGAACAAGTGTAAGAAGTGTAGTGGCGATGGAATCGTTTACGGTGAGGAAGTAGTGACAGTGCAGATACCTGCCGGAGTGGCAGAAGGCATGCAACTTTCTATGAGTGGCAAAGGAAATGCCGGCAAGCATAACGGCGTGCCGGGAGATTTACTGATTCTCGTAGAAGAAGAACCGCATCCAGACTTGATTCGTGACGAGAATGATCTGATTTATAACTTGTTGTTGAGTTTTCCCACTGCCGCTTTGGGCGGGGCTGTGGAGATCCCGACCATCGACGGAAAGGTGAAGGTAAAGATTGACTCAGGTACTCAACCGGGAAAGGTACTTCGTCTACGCGGTAAAGGATTGCCGAACGTGAATGGATACGGAACAGGGGATTTGCTCGTGAATGTCAGTATCTATGTGCCAGAAGCTCTCAACAAGGAGGAAAAGAGTGCGCTTGAAAAAATGGAAGATTCGGATAATTTCAAGCCGAGTACGTCAGTGAAGGAAAAGATCTTCAAGAAGTTCAAAAGTTTCTTCGATTAAGACTTACATAAAAATTTCTTCCTATTAATAATTAAACGCTCCATGAATGCCTGGTGACACATGGAGCGTTTGTTATTTAAAACCCACTCAATACCCCGGATTCTGTACTAGCTTTGTATTCATCACCCGTATTTTCTCGGGAATAGGGAATACGGTAGTATAACCGGTTTCCTCGTTTGGTAATTGAGGACGGCTGTTGTATGCACGAGTAAACATTCCGAAGCGGATAAGGTCCTGACGCCTCCAACCCTCCCAAGCCAATTCAAGCTGGCGTTCGGAAAGTATATTCTCCAAAGTAGCGGGACGGCGAGCGGCCTTCACCCGGCTCCGGACTTGATTTAACTCGACGTCTCCGTTTGCACCGTTGCGTACTTTAGCTTCGCTCTTCATCAGTAAAGCGTCCGCGTAGCGGAACAGGACAATGTCATTCTCCATTAATTTTCCGTCTTTTGTGGCGGTGGGGTCTACTTCATACTTTTTCATA
>ERZ772865.3027-NODE-3027-length-13460-cov-4.792316_pt1 | contig 13460 bp, 10 predicted proteins | sample MGYA00512133_ERZ772865 | MGnify/ENA primary metagenome ERZ772865 (study PRJEB29015, sample SAMEA2737722) | human gut metagenome | biome: human gut; feature: human-associated habitat; material: faeces | place: China | collected 2012 ...
GCTCTGAAAACCGTTTTGCCTGCGAGGGCGACCGTCGGGGAAAAAGAGCGAAAAAGCATTGAACTGCTGTTACAGGATGCACAAACGCAGGAGCTGGCTGCGCAGATGGAAAGAAAGCATCAGACAGCGAGGCTCCGACTGTTACAGGAGCTTATGACGAACCGGACGATTTCGTGGGAGGCAGCGACCAAAAGGTTAAAAGTTCCGTCGTCTGTAATCAGCAAGCTGGAATCCGACGGCGTTTTAAAGGTACATGCTTCTGTAGCATACCGTAACCCGATCCGGAGAATGGGCGAAGAAACGGAAAAAAAGACGCTTTCGGAGGAACAGCAAGGGGCGGTAAATGGAATTTTAAACGCTTTTGACCAAAATGACCGCAGGCCGAGCCTGATCCACGGTATTACGGGCAGCGGAAAAACAGAGGTTTATCTGGCACTCATTGAGGGCATGATAAAAAGAGGACGACAGTCCATCGTGCTGATTCCGGAAATTGCGCTGACCTATCAGACGGTGCAGCGGTTTACGGCGCGCTTCGGCGACCGGGTTTCCGTGATGAACTCGACGCTCAGCGCCGGGGAAAAACAGGATCAGTGCAGGCGGGCAGAGCGAGGGGAGCTGGATGTTATCATCGGTCCAAGGTCGGCGCTGTTTGTGCCGTTTCCAAACCTCGGGATGATCCTGATGGACGAGGAACATGAGCTGAGCTATAAAAGTGAAACGAGCCCGAAATATCATGCGCGGGAGACGGCTCAGAAGCTCGCTGAGCTTTCCGATGCAACACTGGTGCTGGGTTCCGCAACGCCTTCGCTGGAAGCTTACAGCCGTGCTCAGAATGGTGACTATCATTTTTATAAACTGACGAAGCGGCTGACCGGCGGAAGCCTTCCCAGAGTGGAGATCGCAGACCTTCGCGAAGAGCTGCGAAATGGCAACCGGTCGATTTTTTCGGTGAGCCTGCAGGAAAAATTAAGGGATCGTCTGGCGCGGAAAGAGCAGTCGATGCTGTTTTTGAACCGGCGCGGCTATGCAGGATTTGTCTCGTGCCGTGCCTGCGGCTATGTATGCAAATGTCCGCACTGCGACGTTTCCCTTTCGGAGCACAGGGGCGGAAGGCTGGTCTGCCATTATTGCGGGTATGAGCAGCCTGCCGTGAAGCTCTGTCCGTCCTGTGGTTCGAAATATATACTGGGCTTTCGGGCGGGAACGGAAGCGATGGAAGAACAGCTTCATAAAATGTTTCCGCAGGCACGAGTGCTGCGTATGGACGCGGATACGACCCGCACGCGGGAAAGCTATGAAAAGATTCTGGCGGCGTTTGCCAGAGGGGATGCGGATATCCTGGTCGGTACGCAGATGATCGTCAAAGGGCATGATTTCCCGGCGGTGACGCTGGTCGGCGTGCTGGCGGCGGATCTGTCGCTGTCCATGAGCGACTACCGTGCCGGAGAACGGACGTTTCAGCTGCTGACGCAGGCGGCGGGGCGTGCCGGACGCGGAAACCGTCCAGGTGAGGTTGTGATCCAGACTTATCAGCCGGATCATTATAGCATTCAGTATGCTGCACGGCAGGATTATGAGGGATTTTATAAAGAAGAGCTGACGTATCGGCAGCTGCTTTCCTATCCGCCTGCGTCTCACATCCTTGCGGTGCAGTTTTATTCCAAAAAGCAGGAAGAGGCGCTTGCAGGCGCACAAGAGGCAGCGAGTTACGTACGACAGCGAACGCAGTCGCGGCAGTTTACACAGCAAATGTCAGGCACTGTGCAAATACCAACACCCGCCGCGGCACACAACGCCGCCAGCGCTGCCCTGCCCGATACGATTGTGATCGGTCCCGCACCGGCACTGATTGGCAAAATCAACGACGTTTACCGCTATGGTATTTATTTAAAAAACCATGACTACGAAAAGCTGGTAGAATTAAAGGACGGAATCGAGCAGATGCGCAGCCTGCCGCAGCGGCAGAAGGCGCTGTGTCAGTTTGATTTCGATCCGGTGCACAGCTTCTAGAAAATCATCAGCAGACAGATACTGCCGGCAAAGCAAGAAAGAACAGCAAACCGATAATAGAGAGTAAGACAGAACATCAGAAAGAGAGGAACAAAAGAATGGCAATTCGCAATATCAGAACGATCGGAGATCCCGTCCTGAATAAAAAATGCAAAGAGGTCAAGGAGATGACGCCCCGCATTCAGGAGCTGATCGATGACATGTTTGATACGATGTACGAGGCAAACGGCGTCGGACTTGCAGCGCCCCAGGTCGGCATTTTAAAGAGAATCGTCGTAATTGATACGACCGGAGAAGATCCGATTGTCATGATCAATCCCAGAATTATCGAAACATCCGGCGAGCAGACCGGCGGTGAGGGCTGTCTTTCTGTTCCCGGCAAGACAGGCACAGTGACAAGACCCAATTACGTCAAGGCGATTGCGTTTAACGAAAACATGGAAGCGTATGAAATCGAAGCAACCGAGCTTTTGGCGCGTGCAATCTGCCATGAAACAGATCATCTGGACGGTGAGCTGTATGTGTCCAAGGTAGAAGGACAGCTGATGGATACCGAAGAATATTACGAACAAATGGACGGGACAGAGGTACTCGACGAAGAATAAGGGCAGTACAGCGCAGCCTGGAATGCAATGCAGAAGCCAATCAGCAGGTTTGAGTTGTAATTTCCACGGTGCCAGGCGCCTGCAGAATGGAGGACAAGATGAAGATAGTATATATGGGAACGCCGGATTTTGCAGTCGCTCCGCTGGAAGCACTGCTTGCGGCAGGACATACGGTAACGGCGGTTGTGACACAGCCGGACAAGCCGAAGGGGCGCAGTGGAAAACTGCAGATGTCCCCGGTTAAGGAATGCGCGCTGCAGCATGATATTCCGGTGCTGCAGCCGATTAAGATTAAGAGAGCAGAGGAAATCGAGCGTCTCAGGCAGTATGAAGCGGATGTTTATGTGGTAGCAGCATTCGGACAGATTTTATCACAGGAGATCCTGGATCTGCCCCATTATGGAAGCCTGTGCATTCATGCCTCTCTGCTTCCCGCCTATCGCGGGGCATCACCGATCAATCGTGTAATTATGGACGGACAGAAAAAGAGCGGCGTAACGATCATGCAGATGGATGCAGGAATCGATACCGGTGATATCCTGACACAGTCGGAAGTTGTAATTGAGGACACTGATACCGACCTTTCGCTGGAAGAAAAGCTGTCCAAAGTAGGCGCAGAGCTGATTGTGAAAACGCTTCAAAAGCTGGAAGCGGGTACGCTGACTGCGACAAAGCAGGATGATTCCAAAAGCTGTTACGCAAAGCTGCTGACCAAGGCGATGGGACAGATTGACTGGAACCAGAGCGCGATTTCCATTGACAGACAGGTGCGTGGACTGTATTCCTGGCCGGGTGCATACACTTCCTGTAAAGGGAAAATGCTGAAAATCTGGCAGGCAAAGCCTGTGGAGGAAGAAGGCATTGCCGCTTACTCTATGCCCGGCAGTATTGCCAGGGTGACGAAGAAGGAAATCTTTGTCCAGACCGGCGATGGCGTATTGTGCCTGCAGGAAGTCCAGCTGGAAGGCAAGAAACGCATGAAGGTGCACGACTTTTTGCTGGGCTGTAAGGTAGAGGAAGGAGAGGTGCTTGGATGAGTGTTTTGGCATACATGGGATATTATTACTATGATATGACGTATCTTCTTGTAATTTTGGGCGCGGTGCTTTCGATGATTGCGAGCGCCCAGGTCAACAGCACGTTTAAACGTTACAGCCGCGTCAGAAGCAGCTGCGGCATGACCGGAGCAGAGGCTGCGGAGCGGATTTTATACCGGAACGGTCTGACGAATGTGCGGATTGAGCATATCAGCGGCAACTTAACAGATCATTATGATCCGTCCTCCAAGGTACTGCGTCTGTCAGATGCGACCTACAATGCGACGAGTGTTGCAGCGGTGGGAGTTGCAGCCCACGAGTGCGGCCACGCGGTACAGGACGCCAGGGGCTATGCACCGTTAAAATTCCGTTCGGCCCTCGTTCCGGCTGCAAATTTCGGCTCGAAATTCGGTTTGCCGATTTTCGTCCTGGGGCTGTTCTTGGGCTCCAACGAGCTGCTGATGCAGATTGGTATCTGGGTCTTTTTGGCAGCGGTGCTGTTCCAGATCGTGACGCTTCCGGTTGAATTCGATGCAAGTCGCAGGGCGATGGGATTTTTAACAGAATACGGAATTTTATCGGAAAACGAAGCAGAGGGAAGCCGCAGAGTGCTTCGGGCGGCTGCAATGACCTATGTTGCGGCAGCAGCGGCGGCGCTGTTGAACCTGCTGCGGCTGGTGATGCTGTCCAGGCGGAACGACCGCAGGGACTGACCACGCAGCCTGAAACGTGTGAAACGCCGGAGAAGAGACGCTGCGCAGCCTGAAACGTGCGAAATGCCGGAAAAGAGACGCTGCGCAGACGAAAAAGAAAAAGCGAAACAGCTGCCTGAAACAGCGGGGCACTGCGCCCTGAGCATGGAGAACAGAAAATGGATACAAGAGAAACAGCGCTGCTTTTGTTTGTGGAGATGGAGAAGACCAAAAACTTCGGCAGCAGCCTGATCCGGGATACCTTAAATAAATACGACTACGAAGATCCGCGGGAAAAAGCGTTTTTAAAACGTCTGACGGAAGGAACGCTGGAAAGTCTCCTGACGCTGGACTATGTCATCAACGCGTATTCCAAAACGCCGACGAACAAAATGAAACCGCTGATCCGCAGTCTGCTGCGCCTGTCGGTCTATCAAATTTTGTATATGGACACCGTGCCGGATTCTGCGGCATGCAACGAAGCCGTGCGTCTGGCAAAGAAAAAAGGCTTTGAGCGGCTGTCCGGTTTTGTGAACGGTGTACTGCGTACAATTACACGGAACAAAGAAGAAATCTTGAATTCGGAGAGTGCGTTTTGGCAGGAACTTCAAAAGAACCCTGCGCAGGCACTTTCGGTGCGCTATAGCGTGCCGGAGTGGATGATTTCTCTCTGGGAAGCGCAGTATGGAGAAGAAAAGACGGAATCTATGCTGGAGAGACTGAAAAATGGGCGTCCGTTGACGATCCGTCTGGACAGCCGTCTGACGGAAGAAGAAAAGGCACAGGAAATCGCAGCGATCGAAGTAGCAGGCGTGACGGTGCAGAAGCACCGGTTGTATGCAGATGCGTGGAATCTGGAAGGCTGTGAGGGCATCGGTCATCTGCCGGGCTTTGCAGAAGGGCTGTTTTATGCGCAGGACGTCAGCAGTATGCTCGCGGTGGAGGCAGCAGGAATTTCAGGTGGAATGACGGTCATGGATCTTTGCAGCGCGCCGGGCGGAAAAACAACGCTTGCAGCAAGAAAGGCGGGCAGCGGGAAGGTGATCTGCGGAGATGTTTCCGAAAGAAAGGCAGCGCTGATTCTGGAAAATACTGACCGGATGAAGTGCAGTAACGTTTCGGTCAATGTCTGGGATGCGTCAGTTTTTATGGAGCAGTATAAAGAAAGCGCGGATGTGGTGCTTCTGGATGTTCCGTGCTCCGGGCTTGGCGTAATCGGCAGAAAAAAAGAAATCCGTTATCGGGTAACGAAAGAAGATCTGGCAGCACTTGTCACTTTGCAGAAAAAGATCGTGGACGCATGCTGGCAGTATGTAAAGCCGGGCGGTATTTTGCTGTATTCGACATGTACCCTGGATGTGTCAGAAAACGAAGAGATGGTGCGGTATGTGACCGAAAAGTATCCGTTTGAAGCAGAGAGCATCGACCCGTTTTTACCGGAATGTCTCCACAGCCAACAGACAAAAGCAGGATTTTTGCAGCTGTTTTTGGGCGAGTGGGACACCGACGGATTTTTTATGGCAAGACTGAGAAGGAAGAAATAGACGATGGAAAACAGAGAAAGCAGGGATTTAAAGTCCCTGCCGCTTGATTTGCTGAAAGAAAAAATGACAGAGCTTTCCGAAAAACCGTTTCGGGCAAAACAGCTGTACGACTGGATGCATGTCAAGCTGGCGGGAGATTATGACGAAATGACGAATCTTTCGGCGGCGCTTCGCAACCGGTTAAAGGAAGAATATCCTTTGACAACCCTCAGGGTAGTGCGTGAGCAGACCTCTGCGATTGACGGGACAAAGAAATTTTTATTCGCGCTGCCGGACGGAAATCTGGTGGAGAGTGTGTGGATGCAGTATAAGCATGGCAATTCGGTCTGTATTTCCTCTCAGGTTGGCTGCCGGATGGGCTGCCGCTTTTGCGCGTCTACGCTGGACGGTCTGGAACGGGGACTGACGCCTGCGGAAATGCTGGATCAGATTTACCGGATTCAGAAGCTGACCGGGGAGAGGGTAAGTAATGTCGTCGTGATGGGAAGCGGGGAACCGTTGGATAATTACGACAATCTGCTCGTATTTTTACGGATGCTGACGGATGAAAACGGTTTAAATATCAGCCAGCGCAATGTGACGGTTTCGACCTGCGGAATTGTGCCGAAAATGTATGAGCTGGCGGAGGAAAAGCTTCAGATCACGCTGGCGCTTTCCCTGCATGCGACGACAGATGAAAAGCGCCGCAGGCTGATGCCCATTGCTAACAAATACGGAATGAAGGAGCTGATGGACGCCTGCCGCAATTATGCGGACAAAACCGGACGGAGGCTGACCTTTGAATATAGTCTGGTCGGCGGCGTCAACGATACAAAAGAGGACGCGGAAGAGCTGATCGGTCTGGCAGCGCCGCTGGGCAGTCATGTCAACCTGATTCCGGTCAATCCGATCAAGGAGCGGGATTTTGTACAATCCAACCATGCCGCGATTGCAGCGTTCCAGAAGCGTCTGGAAAAAGGCGGCGTCAACGTCACAATCCGTCGTGAGATGGGAAGGGACATCGACGGGGCGTGCGGACAGCTGCGCCGCAGACACATGGAAGAGCAGAGCGAGTGAACCTTCTCGAAAGAGGACAATGCCGGATAACAGCTTGTCCTTTTTGTATTTTTGTGCTAATATGGTAAAGATAATGGGTGAAATTCCGAATACAGAGAGGGTGAGCGAATGAAAGCTTACGCGATTACAGATATTGGAAAAAAAAGATCCTTCAACCAGGACTATGCGTGGATGACCACCGATGAGATCGGAAAGCTTCCCAACCTGTTTATTGTAGCAGATGGAATGGGAGGTCATCGGGGCGGTGGTTATGCATCGCGCCTTGCAGTGGAGACGATTCTGGAACAGATCCGGCAAAGCCAGGCGGAAAGCCCGGCAGAAATTTTGGTGGATGCGATCCGTCATGCAAACGAGTGTATCCGGCAGACGGCAGCGGAGGATGAACAGTTGAGTGGAATGGGGACTACAGTGGTAGCCGCCACCTGCGCAGACAGGCAGCTTCAGGTTGCAAACGTCGGGGACAGCCGTTTGTATATTGCGGATGATGCCGGCATCCGTCAGATTACCGAGGATCATTCCCTGGTACAGGAAATGGTGCGTTTTGGCGGAATCAGTCGGGAACAGGCGAGGATCCATCCGGATCGCAACATCATTACCCGTGCCGTAGGCGTAGAGGATGATCTGCAGGTGGATCTGTTTTTGGTTCCGCTGGAAGGAAAAGACCGGGTGCTTCTGTGCTCGGATGGCCTGACCGGAATGCTGGAGGATGAAGAAATCCTGCAGATTCTGGAAGGAGAAGGCAACGTGGAAGAGCGGGCGCAGCGGCTGGTGCAGGCTGCAAACGACCACGGCGGAAGAGATAATATCGCGGTGATTATTATGGAGCCGTTTTCAGATGAGGTGAGCGGATGATTAAGATAGGAACAATGATAGGCGACCGTTACGAGGTGCTCGAGCGCATCGGGATGGGCGGAATGTCAGATGTTTATAAGGCAAAGGATCACAAACTGAACCGGCATGTAGCGGTGAAAGTGCTGAAGCAGGAATTTTCCGAAAATACGAATTTCGTATCTAAATTCCGGGTAGAGGCCCAGGCAGCAGCCAGTCTGATGCATCCGAATATTGTAAATGTGTATGACGTCGGGGAAGATAACGGGGTTTACTACATCGTTATGGAACTCGTAGACGGCATCACGCTCAAAAAATATATCGAAAAAAAGGCGCGTCTGTCCGTGCGGGAGGCGTTAAGTATCGCCATTCAGGCATGTATGGGCATCGAGGCAGCGCATAACAACCATATTATCCATCGGGATATCAAGCCGCAGAACATCATTATTTCCAAGGACGGCAAGGTAAAGGTGACGGATTTTGGCATTGCAAAAGCGGCGACAAGCAACACGATCACCTCAAACGTCATGGGTTCTGTGCATTACACTTCTCCGGAGCAGGCAAGAGGTGGATACAGCGACGAAAAGAGTGATATTTATTCGATGGGTATTACACTTTTCGAAATGCTGACCGGACGCGTTCCATTCAACGGTGAGACGACGGTTGCGATTGCGATCAAGCATATTCAGGAAGAAATGCCGTCACCGAGAGAATATGTGCCGGAAATTCCGGTCTGCGTGGAACAGATTGTTTTAAAATGTACCCAGAAAAGTCCGGATCGCCGCTATCACAGCATGGCGGCGCTGATTGCGGACCTGAAAAAGGCACTGATGTCCCCGGACGAGGATTTTGTCCAGATCGAGAACCCGGACGAGGCGATGGCGACCCGTACCGTGACCTCCAGGGAACGCAAGGAAATCAATGAGAGCAGAAATAAAGAGGCAACAGAGGGCGCGCGCCTGAAAAAGAACGAGACGCCCCAGAAGCCCAAAAAGAAAAAACAGCCCGCCTATGAAGAACCGGAAGAGGATGAAGAAGACGAGGATGAGGAGTACGATGACGATTCCAGAATGGAAAAAATCACGACGCTGCTGGCGATCATCGGTGCTGTTTTAATCGGCTGTGCCGTGATCTTTTTAGTTGGCAGGGCAGTAGGTATTTTCAATTTTGGCGCGACGTCTGCACAGGTGACGGTGGAGAATGTGACCGGTAAATCCGCGACAGAGGCGCAGAAGATCTTAGAAGATCTCGGGTTGAAGGTAAAATTTGCCTATGAGACTTCCGATACGGTAGCGGAGGGCAATGTCATTTCACAGGATGTACAGGGCGGTACGACGGTTTCCTCCGGTACGCAGGTACAGCTGACGGTGAGCGGCACAGCACCTGCTTCCGATACGGACGGAGTCCCGGTTCCTGATGTGTTAGGAGCACTGGAGGCGGATGCGACCGCAACGCTGACCAGAAGCGGATTTACCGTGACGAAAGCGGACGGCTACTCCGATACGATTGAAAAGGGAAAGGTTATTTCCCAGAATCCGGTCGGTGGTTCCCGTGCAGCCTCCGGCTCTGCCGTGACGATCGTGATCAGCCAGGGACCGGATACCGGCAGTAAAAATACGATGCCGGCTATCATCGGTCTGGATGTGGAGACAGCGGTTGCAATTTTGACAGAAAACGGATTTTTGATCGGGGACCAGAAAGAGATGAGCGATGACACGGTTCCTGCCGGAAAGGTATGCTATGCAAGCTATACGGCAGGTGCTGCGGTAGAGCCCGGTTCTACGATCGATATCGGAATCAGCGTCGGACCCAAAGCAGTTACCTACGCATATCAGGAAGCGGTTGCAAGCCCGGCGGATCTGGATCCCCAGTACAAAGAAGGAACCGAGTGTACAGTAACAATCACCGGACAGTCCGGAACGGAATATTTAAAGACGACAGTTCGTTCTTTCCCGATCACGACAGTCAATCTGCATGGAATGGCAGATCCGGCAGGACTGATTACCTACGAATATACGGTAACCGGAGAGGCAACCACGACGACGGATGAGGACGGAAACCTTGTGACCGTGCCCGGAACGACAACGAGACAGACTGTGCAGCGTCAGGTTATGTTTACATCGGAAGGATAAGCGGATGCAGGGAAAAATCATCAGGGGAATCGGCGGATTTTATTATGTGCACACCCATCAGGGCGTATATGAATGCCGTGCGAGGGGCATTTTCCGAAAGGATAAGGAAAAGCCCCTGCCGGGCGACCTGGTTTCGATCAGCGTCCTGGACGAAACAGAAAAAAAGGGAAATCTGGATGAAATCCTGCCGAGAACAAACAGCCTGATCCGACCGGCAGTAGCCAATGTGGATCAGGCGCTTGTCATTTTTGCACTTGTGAGCCCCAAACCGAACTTTAACTTACTGGATCGTTTTCTGGTTTTAATGGAAAAACAGGGAATTCCTGCACTGATCTGTATGAACAAGACCGATCTGGCTTCCGACGAAATGATCGCGGAAGTAAGGGAACGCTATCGCAACAGTGGATATCCGCTGCTGTTTGTCAGCGCGGCACAAAAGGAAGGCGTTGAAGCGATCCGGGAGTATCTTCGGGGGAAGACGACGACCGTTGCGGGTCCCAGCGGAGTCGGAAAATCGTCTCTGATCAACCTGCTGCAGGATGGTGTACAGATGCAGACAGGCGCAGTGAGTGAAAAAATTGAACGGGGACGGCACACGACGCGGCATACGGAGCTGATGTGGGTGGAAGAGGATACCTACATTCTGGATACGCCGGGCTTTTCGTCAATTGAGTTATTCGGCATTGAGAAAGAAGAGCTGGGCGACTATTTTCCGGAAATCGCAGCACATGCCGGAAATTGCAGGTTCCGGGGATGCGCGCATCTGGCGGAGCCGGACTGTGCGGTGAAGGAAGCGGTGGATAACGGCGAAATCAGCAAGGGAAGATACGAGAATTATCAGCTGTTTTATGAAGATTTGAAAAAAACGGCGGGATACGGAAGGCGCAGGGACACCTGACGGAGACGGATTTAGACAGAGCATAAAAATAAGCTGCCCGGAGGAATGAAAAAATCCTCCGGGCAGCTTATTTTTCATGACAATAGAATGCTCGCAGAGCGTGCATTCTATTGTTTGTGCCTAGCGCCATGCAAATGTCGCCATGCCGTAGATATAGATAAACGCGATGGCAATCGGGACGACGAAGCGAAAGACTGGTTTCATCCATGCCTTTACCTTTAAGCCGTGTCCGGTATTAGCTTCCTGTACGAAGTTCTCCCAGCCCCAGCCAAAGCTGTTGCAGCAAAACAGAGTAAGCACCAGGGAACCGAGGGGCAATACATTGTTGGATACGATAAAATCCCAGAAATCCAGCCATGCCGTGCCTGCTGCGAAGGGCTGAAAATGCAGGACGCTGTAGCCGAGGGCAGTCGTCAGAGCCAGGACAAAGATGCCGGCGCCGCAGACAATGCAGCCCTTTTTTCGTGACCAGCCGGTGAGTTCGCGAATCATGGCGAGAATATTTTCGCAGACACCCAGGACAGTTGAAAGGGCGGCGAACACCATGAACAGAGAGCACAGGATGGCCAGAACGGGCAGCACATTACCTTGGAAGCCAGTCATATCCTTGCGCTTCAGCAGAGCGATGTAGATGGGGATATAGATGGCGTACAGGGTGATGATGGGCAGCTCGGAGGAGTCGAACTTGAAGGGGCCGAAGCCTTCCATAATGGCACCGCCATAGAAGTACAGCAGCCACAGGGAGCTGACCAGCAGACCGAACACGGCGGAGTTGTTGGCCATGTTGGTGTTGGCGTCCACGTTCTTGAACATGGCCAGCTTGGGGCTGCCGCTCTCAACGGCCAGATCGAACATGCCGCGGGTAACGGCCATGGTCAGGCCGTTGCAGGTGCCCCAGCAGGAGATGACCACGAACACGAAGATGGCAGCGCCGCCCACCTGACCGAAGATATTCTGGAAGGCGATCTTGGCACCGGCCTCGCCGCCGGCCATCATGACCTCGGACTCCACAGCGCCGGCCAGACCCACGTAATAGATCACGTACACGATGGCGACGACCAGGGTGCCGATCAGCAGAGCGCGGGGCATATTCTTCTTGGAATCCTTCAGCTCGGTGCCGATGGAGGTAGCGCAGATCCAGCCCTCAAAGGCGAAGGCCAGAGACACGATAGCGCCGAACAGGCCCTCGGTAAAGGGCATCTCGGTAACAACATTGGAGAAGTTGAACTCGGTCATGCCGTTGGCCAGACCCACGATGGTGCCCACAACAGCCATCAGCAGCAGGGGGATCAGCTTGATGATGGTGGTAGCGATGGCGAACTTACCGGCCAGCTTGGGAGCCAGCGCGTTCATGGTATAGGTGACGACCATGAATACACCGGCCAGCATCATGGTGCGGCCGCCCACCACGGCGTCCTCCCAACCCATCAGCACGCCGAAGTAACGGGCGGGCAGCCAGCTCAGCACGGACACCAGAGAGGGATAGTAGATGACCGCCATGAACCAGCCCACATAGTAGCCGTAGGTCTTGCCGCAGGACGCGGCGGCGTAGCCCACCAGACCTTCCACGCCCTCGTGGCTCTGGGCCACGGCGCCGAAGGTGCAGGCGCTGATGATCATGACGACGCCCATGATAATGAACGCCAGAATACCAACGGTCAGGTTGCCGCCGGTCTTGGTCAGAACGGCCTCGGCCTTGAAGAACACGCCGGAACCGATGACGGTGCCCACCACCAGAGCGATGGCTACGGGCAAGGTATACCGTTTTTCCATAGTAATTTCCTTTCTCACTTTCCTAAATCGCGGACAGTTTGTCATTCTTTTAACGATCCACATGTGTGAGTATACTATGACTTTTGGGCGGTTGCAAGCACTATTTTCGCGGGAGAGAGAGAAATTCACCGAATGATTTTGTGTAGTTTCCACATATCCAAAATTCGGAATATTTTTCGTATGGATAGAATTATCCCGCGTCGCACATTACGATTGTTAAAAATCTACCAATTTCGACTGCAAAAGTTTCTTTATAAGAAAATAAGAGGACGTTCAAAAAGGAACGTCCTCTTATCCTTATGCGGTTTGCTTTCGGCCGCTCTGCCAGTTTTCCAGCACCACGCAGGCCACGATAAGCGCCGCTCCCGCCAGTCCTATCGCCGACAGCTTCTCCCCCCAGCAGCAGGTAGGAGCATGCCGCTGTCAGGATGGGCTGGGTGCATTGCAGCAGCGACACGGTGTAGGAGGACAGCCGGGTCAGGGCCGTATTTTGCAGCACGTAGGACAGGCACGTACACAGCAGCGCCAGATACGCCACCACCAGCCAGCCGGTGACGGTCCCCTGCGGCAGCACCGCCACATCGTCGAAGATCAGCGCCGCCGCGCCGGAAAACCGGATGCCCAGACACCACAGCACCGTGATGCTCTCGAACCCGATCTTGGACAGAGGGTTGCCGAAGCCGTACAGCACGCTCTGCAGCAGGATCAGCAGGGCGTAGGGCAGCGTACCGCCCTGTTTCTTACACATTGAAGCGGAAGTAGATCATGTCGCCGTCCTTGACCACGTACTCCTTACCCTCGGAGCGCAGCAGGCCCTTTTCCTTGGCGGCGGCCACGCTGCCGCCGCAGGCCATCATCTCGTCAAAGTTGATGGTCTCCGCCCGG
>ERZ772865.3034-NODE-3034-length-13438-cov-21.989240_pt1 | contig 13438 bp, 8 predicted proteins | sample MGYA00512133_ERZ772865 | MGnify/ENA primary metagenome ERZ772865 (study PRJEB29015, sample SAMEA2737722) | human gut metagenome | biome: human gut; feature: human-associated habitat; material: faeces | place: China | collected 2012 ...
GTTGTCATCCTGGAGAGCCAGCCCATGGTGGGCGCCAACGCCGTCCGTGCCACCGGCGGCATGAACGCCGGCGACACCGTGTACCAGGACGAGAACGAGTTCGGCGAGTCCGCAGGCGTGGAAAAGACCCTGAAGACTGCTGCTGAAAAGTACGCCGACAACGCTACCATCACCGCTCTGGCTAAGACTGTTTCTGAGCAGTGGGCTGCTTATCAGGCTGACCCCAAGGGCTACTTTGACAGCGTGGAGCTGATGGAGCTGGACACCATGATCGGCGGCAAGGGTCTGAATAACCCTGAGCTGGTGGAGACCCTGTGCTCCAACTCTGCTGACGCCATCGACTGGCTGGACGAGCACGGCATCACCCTGCACAATGTTGCCAGCTTTGGCGGTGCCTCCGTCAAGCGCATCCATCGCCCCGTGGACGGCGACGGCAAGACCGTTTCCGTTGGCTCTTACATGATTCCCCTGCTGCAGGAGAACTGCGACAAGGCTGGTGTGCAGACTCTGCTGAACACCACCGCTACCGAGATTCTGACCGACGCCAACGGCGCTGCTGTGGGCGTGAAGGCTACCGGTGCTTCCGGTGAGACCGTCACCGTCAATGCCAAGGCCGTTGTGCTGGCCACTGGCGGTTTCGGCGCAAACCTGGACATGGTCACCGAGTACAAGCCGGAGCTGAAGGGCTTTATGACCACCAATGCCGCCGGCGCTCAGGGCCAGGGCATTGAGATGGCAACCGCCATCGGTGCCGACACCGTGGATATGGATCAGATCCAGATCCACCCCACCGTGGAAGCCAACACCGCTGCCCTGATCACCGAGGGACTGCGCGGCGACGGTGCCGTGCTGATCAACGCCGAGGGCAAGCGCTTCATCGACGAAGTGGGCACCCGTGACGTGGTCTCCGCAGCCGAGATCGCACAGACCGGCAGCTACAGCTGGCTGGTGGTGGATCAGGCTATGGTCGATGCTTCCAGCGTCATCCAGGGCTACATCAAGAAGGGCTACACCGTGACCGGTGAGACCTACGAAGAGCTGGCCAAGGCCATGGGCGTCGATGAGACTGCTTTTGCCGAGACCATGAACACCTGGAATGGCTACGTTGAGGCCAAGAACGACCCCGACTTCGGCCGCACCAGCTTCGCCAACCCCCTGAACACCGCTCCGTACTACGCCATCAAGGTCACCGCTGGTGTGCACCACACCATGGGCGGCCTGAAGATCAACACCAACACCGAGGTGCTGAAGGCTGACGGCTCTGTGATCCCCGGCCTGTTCGCAGCAGGTGAGGTGACCGGCGGCGTGCACGGTGCAAACCGTCTGGGCGGCAACGCTGTGGCCGACTTTACCGTCTTTGGCCGCATTGCCGGTGCAGCTGCCAGCAAGTACGCTGCATGAGCATAAAGCCAAAAAACTCTGACACCGCCGCCCCCAAGGGCAGCGCGTGGAAGAAAAATGTGATCTTTGCACTGGTGGTGCTGGCACTGGCCGCAGGTATTTTTCTTGCGGTGCGGGCGCAGCATCCCGCCAAGGGCAGCGGCTTACAGGCCGTTGTGGATTTCGGTGACGGCGTTACCGAGACCTTGCCACTTGCGCAGGATCATGATTACCTGTACGAGGTAGGGGACTACATCGTGCACTTGCAGGTAAAGGATGGTGCCATCGCGTTTTTGGACAGCCAGTGCCCGGACCATGTCTGTGAGCAATTCGGCTGGCTGGACAAGGACGGCGCATGGGCCGCCTGTGTGCCCGCAGGGGTGTATGTGGTGGTAGAGCCCACCGCAGACGCAGAGTAAAAAAGAATAAATCAGCCGGGCCTTCGGGTCCGGCTGATTTTCTTTTTGAGGAAAAAACGGCAAAAGAACCCTCTCAGGCATCGCTGTGCGATGCCAGCTCCCCCGAAGGGGGAGCTTTTTAGCGTGAGCCGATAGTTGCAGAGAATCTCCCCCATCTGAGATTCTGAAAAGCCTGCGGGCTTTTCAGAATCCTTTTTCACAGGAAGGAGAGCAGAGAAGAGGCAGTTTGAATCGTATTATATAAAGATATGCAACTGCTCAGCGGCGCACAAAGAAAGCCATTCTTTGTTAAAAAAGTCTGAAACTTTGTGGAAATGCCGTGAAACGAAAATTGGACGCTTGTTTATCGGGGCAAAATGCGATACACTACAAATAAGAGTTTCTGACGGGTGCTTTTGCAAAAAGCACCTTGTCATAAAAGAACCTAGGAGGAACGGCAAGAATGATCTGGAACAAGTCTAAACAGCCCGCCGACCCGCAGCAGGACGCAGCGGCTGCACCCAAAAAAGGCGGTGCGGCAGCCTTTGCCCAAAAGAACTGGAAGTGGCTGGTGCCGGTGGCCATCGTGGTGCTGGCAGGCGGCTGGTGGCTGCTGAAGCCCAAGGGGGCAAAGCCCGCCAACGTGGATACTTCCTATACAGAAGCAGTGCCGGAGACCCGGGATGTCTCCAACACGCTCAGCGGCACTGGCACGCTGAAGCCTGCCAATACTTACAGCGTCAAATCGCTGGTGCCCGGCAAGGTGCTGACCGGCGGCTTTGAGGAGGGCGATATCGTGGAGGAGGGCACTGTGCTCTACACGGTGGATTCCTCCGATGCAACCACCAAGGTGGAGCAGGCAGCCATCACCCTGCAGCAGGCGCAGCGCAGCTACGACAAGACCGCCGACCATCAGTATGTGCGTGCCGAGGTGGCGGGCGTCGTCAGCAGCCTGAAGGTGAACAAGGGCGATGAGGTAAAGAGCGGTCAGGAGGTGGCCGTGGTGCGGGACAGCTCCAAGATGAATCTGGTGCTGGAGTTCCCGGCTGCGGATGCTGCTAACTTCTCGGTAGGGCAGACCGCCCAGGTGACGCTGGACGGTACTTTTGAGGTGCTGCCCGGCACTATTACCGCTGTGACCGGCACCGATGCCCTGAGCACGGGCAACCTGCTCACCCGCACTGTGACCCTCTCGGTGTCCAATGCGGGTGGTCTGACCACGGCACAGGCTGCAACGGCTACTATCAACGGGGTGAGCTCCATTGCAGCAGCCAACTTCCAGTATCAGGCCGAGCGTACCCTGACTGCGCTGGCTTCCGGTACCGTCACCGCCATCAATGTGCGGGAGGGCGGCAGCGTGAACAAGGACGATATCATCCTGACCCTCAGCGGTGAGGAACTGACAGAGTCCATCCAGTCTGCCTCCGAGACCCTGCGCGGCGCGGAACTGTCCATGCAAAATATGCAGGACGCCATGGATAACTACACCATCACCTCGCCCATCAGCGGCACCATCATCGAGAAAAATGCCAAGGTGGGCGATGCCCTGAGCACCGGCAGCGACCTGTGCACCATCTACGACCTGAGTTATCTGGAAATGACCATCAACGTGGACGAGCTGCAGGTCAGCAGCCTGAAGGTGGGGCAGTCCGTACAGGTGACCGCAGATGCCGTGAAGGATAAGACCTACGAGGGCTTGGTCACCCGTGTGTCCATGAAGGGTGATACCAGCGGCGGTACCACCACCTACCCGGTGACCGTGCGCATTGACGAGACCGATGGTCTGCGCCCGGGCATGAATGCCAACGCCGAGATCGTGGTGGCACAGGCTAAAAATGCGCTCACCGTGCCTAACGCCGCCATTGTGCGGGGCGGTTATGTGCTGGTGCGGCAGGATTCTCCCAGCGCCGTGAATGCCGATGATTCCATGAGCGCACCGGAGGGCTATGTGTATGTCAAGGTCAAGACCGGTGTCAGCGACGACAACTATACGCAGGTGACCAGCGGCCTGTCCGAGAGTGATACCATCGCCTACGACCCCAGCTCCGTGAGCAGCGACAGCTACTATGACGACGGCGGCTATGATGATATGGGCGGCGAAGTGATCGGCGGCGCCGGAAACAATGCAGACCTTGCCGAGGGCGGGGAGGAGACGCTGCCGGAGGAGACGGAAAACGGTGAAGCCCCCGCAGCGGACGCTGAAGAGCCCGCAGAGGGCATCGACCCCGCCGAGGCCGGCGCAGTCGTGGTGGATTGACGCAGGAGGGATGAATGAGCGCTCTGATCGAGTTTGATGCGGTGTGCAAGTACTACCAGATGGGCGATACCACGGTAAAGGCTGCCGACCACATCACCATGAAAATCGAAAAAGGCGAGTTCGTGGCCATCGTGGGTCAGTCCGGTTCGGGCAAATCCACCTGTATGAACATCATCGGCTGTCTGGATGTGCCCACCCACGGCACCTACCGGCTCAACGGCCGGGATGTGGGCAAGATGAACCGCAACGAGCTGGCCGCTGTCCGCAACGAAATGCTGGGCTTTATCTTCCAGCAATACAATCTGCTGCCCAGGCTGAACCTGATGGAAAACGTGGAGGTACCGCTGGTGTATGCGGGCATCTCCCGCGCCGAGCGCCACATCCGCGCCCGGGAGGTGCTGGAGCAGGTGGGACTTGGCGACAAGCTGAAAAACCGTCCCAACCAGCTTTCCGGCGGTCAGCAGCAGCGCGTGTCCATTGCGCGGGCACTGGTGCGCAACCCGCCGGTCATTCTGGCGGACGAGCCCACCGGCGCGCTGGACTCCCATACCGGCCGGGAGGTGCTGGGGCTTTTGCAGCAGCTGCACAAGCAGGGACACACTGTGGTGCTGATCACCCACGACAATTCCATTGCCGTGCAGGCCGACCGCATCATCCGGCTGGAGGACGGTCAGGTGGTGTATGACGGCGACTCCCACGCACCGGAGGCCATGGTGCAGCCTACTCTGCTGCCCGAAACGCCGGAAAAGGAGGAACAGGCATGATCATTGAAACCTTCCGGCAGGCTATCCAGAACGTGTGGAGCAACAAGCTGCGCACCTTTCTGACCATGCTGGGCATCATCATCGGCGTGATGGCGGTCATCGTCATCGTGGGTCTGGGCAACGGCATGACCAAGAGCATGCGGGACAGCTTTTCCGCACTGGGCACCAATACCCTGAGCATTCAGGTGTGGGGCTACGGCTCCCGTACCGTGTCGGTGGAGGAGATGTACGATATCTGCCAGCGGCATTCCGACCTGATCAAGGCGGTGTCGCCGCAGGTCAAACTCAGCGGCAAAGCCAGCGGTACGCTGAAGATCGGCACCACCAGCTACCGCTGGTCCAACATGAGCGGTGTGGACGAAAACTTTACCAAAATGAAGAATTACCAGATCGTTCAGGGGCGCGGCCTGCAGTACATGGATATGCAGGACAACAAGCAGGTCTGCGTCATCGGCGATTACCTCAACCGCGTAGCCTTTGGCGGCAACGGTGTGGGGCAGACGCTCAAGATCGGTGCCAACAAGTTCCGCGTCGTAGGTGTGCTGTCTGCCAAGGTCAGCGACCCCACTATGCAGCAGGGCAGCGATGACGACTGCGTCTACCTGCCCTACACCACCGTGATGCGGCTCTCCAGCCAAAGCATGGTGGACTGCTACACCGCCATGATGGCCGACGAAAGCCTTGCCAACGAGGCCAAGACCACCATGGAAGAGGAATTGCTGTCGATCCTCAAGACCGAAAACGGCTACTATGTGTACAGCGCCAGCGAGTGGCTGGAGGAAATGAACAAGATGATCAACATGGTCATCGTGGTGCTTACCGGTATTGCCAGTATCTCGCTGCTGGTGGGCGGCATCGGCATTATGAACATCATGCTGGTGTCGGTGACCGAGCGCACCCGCGAGATCGGCATCCGCAAGGCACTGGGCGCAAAGGAGCGCACCATTCTGGCACAGTTCGTGGTGGAAGCAGCCACTACCTCGGCGCTGGGCGGCGTTTTGGGCATTGCGCTGGGCTATGCGGTGTCCATGGCGGCCAACCGGGTGCTGCCCATGTTTATGACCGATACCACCGTTACGGTAAGCCCCTCCTTCAACTCCATTGTGGTGGCCTTTGGCATCTCGGTGGGCATCGGCGTGCTGTTCGGCTATCTGCCGGCGCGGCGCGCAGCCCGGCTGAACCCCATTGAAGCATTGCGCTACGATTGATCGCGGCGGCGTGATAAACAAAGAACAAGAGGTACGACCAATGAAAAAACGGATTCTCGCATTTCTGCTGGCGGTCAGCATTGCGGTGTCGGTGCTGGTGCTGCCGGTCTCGGCGGCCAGCATCAACAACACAGCCCTGCAGACGGCTATTACTCTGGGCGCTGTGCCCACCGGTCAGGAACTTAGCGCCAACATTACCCGCGGCGCTTTTGCCAAAATGCTGGTGTCCTTTTCCACCTACCGGGAAAGCGTAGGCGCGCAGGGCACGGTGGGCACTTTGTACCGGGATGTGCCCGGCACCTCCCAGTGGGCACCCTATATCCGCATTGCAGTGCAGCAGGGCTGGATGAACGGCTACACCGACGGCTCCTTCCGCCCGGACGACACCGTCACGCTGGAGGAAGCCTGTGCTGCGGTGCTGAAGATGCTGAGCTATAAGACCACCGACCTGACCGGCTCCTTCCCGCAGGCACAGCTGAACAAGGCCCAGCAGATCGGTCTGCGGGACCAGCTGACCTGCACGCAGGGACAGGCCATGACCTACGAGCAGTGCACCCTGCTGCTGTACAACGCCCTGCGCGCCAACACCGCCAGCGGCAGCGCCTACGGCAGCTCGCTGGGCTTTACGGTGTCCAACGGTCAGGTGGATACCTCCTCGGTGCTGCTCAAGAGCCGCAAGGGCCCCTTTGTGGCCGCAGAGGGCACTCAGCTGCCCTTTACGCCGGTGAGCGTTTACCGCAACGATAAGACCTCTGCCTCGGCAGAGCTGAACAAGTACGATGTGTATTATTACAGCGAAAGCTTGCAGACGGTGTGGATCTACACCCGCCGCGCCGCAGGCCGCATTACGGCGGTATCGCCCAGCGCCAGCGCACCTACCGCACTGACCGTGGCGGGCAGCAATTACACGCTGGGCAGCTCTGCCGTGGCGTCCAAGATCTCCTCCCTGAACGGCGGCGGCGTGGGCGAAGTGGTCACTCTGCTGCTGGGCATGGACAACGAGGTGGCCGATGTGATCACCGGCGAGGAAGCCGACAGCGTGTTCTACGGCGTGGTGCAGACCGCTACCCGCAGTCTTGTGGAGGATAACGGCGCAGACGTGCTGCAAAAGATCTCGGTAATGTGCACCGACGGCATCATCCGCACCGTGAACATCGACAAAAGCCTGAACTACCCCACCGGCTGGCTGGTGGAGATCAGCGTGACCCCCGAAGGGGAGCAGGTGACCGCCATCGAGTCCAAATCGGTCAGCGGCACCATCAACAACACCGCCACCGCGCTGGGAGACTATGCTCTGGCCGATGACGTACAAATTCTGGATACGACATCGGAGGGGTTGGCTGGGACGGTTCGTCCCAGCCGAATAGCGGGGACAAAGCTGAATGCCCGGACCGTGCGTTACTATACGCTGAATGAGCAGGGGCAGATCGACCGCCTGATTCTGAACGATGTCACCGGTGACCTGTGGAAATACGGCGTGCTGGACGATGTGAAGAATCTGGCCTTCAACGCCAGTTCCATTCTGGGCACCCTGACCGGCAGTGGCTCCTCCGGCTCGGGGGATAGCTCTTCCGGGAACGGTTCTTCCGGCTCCGGCAGCGGTTCCACCGGGGATAGCTCCTCCGGTTCCGGCTCTACCGGCGGCACCACCAACACCACCACCGTGGTGGACGATCTGCGCAGTGTGCTGGTGCCCACCACCAGCGAGATCCTGTGGGGCGTGATCGACGGCTCGCTGCTGAGCACGGTCTGGAACCGCATCACCAGCAGTTCCGGCTCGCTGCTGAGCATCGGTCTCAAGCAGCTGGCCAACATTACCGGCCAGCCTATGAGCACCATCCTCAATTTTGTGGGCGGCGGCGCTACCTACATCTGCTACGTCAACGGCAGTCAGGCCAGCTTTTCCACCTCCATCAAGTATCCGGTGCTGGCGGGCGGTTTGGCAGTGCGGCAAAACGTGAACGGCACTGTAAAGGCCATGATCCAGCTGATGCCCATGAAGATCGATCAGGTGGGTGCAGCCTCGGTGATGAGCAACGGCACCCGCTACGAGACGGCTGACGATATGCAGGTGTACCTATGGTACAAGGGGCAGTATTACGCCACCAAGCTCTCTGAGGTGAACTCTGAGGGCTACTACCTGACCGGCTGGTACGATAACTTTGGCTGCGCAGCAGGCAAGCGCGTGCGGGTGATCGTGGCGGTCAAAAAGGACTGATGGACTACTATGACCCCCGGCGCAGGGCGCTGCGGGCGGTACGGCAGCTGCTCTACCCGCGCGAGTGCCCCTTCTGCGGCCGGGTGCTGGGGGATGTACGAGATTGCCCGGACTGTGCAGTGCAGCTGGAAACGCTGCGTCGCAAGCCGGGCATCCGGCTGGACCCGGCGCAGCACTATATCAGCAATCTGGCCGGTGCGGCTGCGCCCTACCGTTACAGCGGCTGTGTGCGGCGCGGCATCCTGAACGCAAAGTATCAGGGCAAGCCGTGGCGGGCTGTGGAGATGGGCAACCGTCTGGTACAGCTGGCCTTTGGCGGTGAACTGACCGTGCAGTACGGCGAGCTGCTCCCGCAGCCGGTGCCGTGGGCGGCCATCGGGTACGACCTGATCGTACCGGTGCCGGCCTCCGGTAAAAGGCGCGGCTACAATGTGCCGGAACTGATGGCGCTGCCGCTGGCCAAGGCTATGGAGGTGCCGTTGGCACCGCAGGCACTGGAGCGCACCCGCGCCAAACGGCATCAGGCCGGTCTGCCGCTGGAACAGCGCATAGCCAACGTGGCAGGTGCTTTCCGGGCGGCACAGCCGCAGCAGCTGGAGGGCAAGCGCATCCTGTTGGTGGATGACGTCATCACCACCGGCACAACAGCTGCCGCCTGCGCGCAGGCACTGCTTCACGCCGGGGCAGACAGCGTATTCGCGCTGGCCTTTGCCACGGTGGAGTTTGGCGCACCGCCGGACGACACCACCCCCATCCATGAGGACGATGAGGAAGATGCGTATCGCGATTTTTGAAAATAACGCTCTTTCGCACATCCTTTTGGCGGGCAAAAGCCGGGACGGTAAAATGTAAAAACTGTATCAGAAATTTGGAAAAAGCGCTTGACAAAACGGGCAAAGTCGGGTATACTAATCAAGCTGTGAGCGGCAAACGCAAACAGATATCCGGGTGTAGCGCAGTTTTGGTAGCGCGCTTGAATGGGGTTCAAGAGGCCGTGAGTTCGATTCTCGCCACTCGGACCATAAATCCAACGATTTCACGTTAGAAATCGTTGGATTTTTTTGTTTGTAGGCTGACCTCATTTGGTTTTGACCACAATTTTGACCACAATGCCAACGATTTTATCTGGTCAATCGCAAGCGTAAATCCATTGAATTGAATATCTGACATACAGCCGCTCGATTTTGAAAATGATATGTACCCGATTTTCTGGATATAGCAACGCCTCCCGGTGTAGTTCTTCTGCTCTGCACGGGGAGGCGTTTGTCTGTTATCTGATTTTACGGCTCAGTTCAAAATGCAGCAGCCCGCTCTGCCATCAGACCAGATACGGGTCCAGCAGGGCGTCTACCTCTTTTCTGCGCTTGGGGGAGGGGTTCTTCACGGCGCGGCCGCAGCAGACCACCAGCTCCAGATGCTGCAAGGCCCACAGATCCTCCAGCGGGTTTTCGCGCGTCACGATGAAGTCTGCGCTCTTGCCGGGCGCGATAGAGCCGGTCACCTCGCCAATGCCTGCCAGCTGCGCGTTGCGCAGGGTGGCGGTGTGGAGGTGTGGAGGGCAAAACTGTATGTAGCATTGAGGGGGTTGCAGCAATTATCATTATATTTTAAGAATCGCACCTGTAAGGGTGTTGTATGCGATGGTTTCGGAATAGCTGCTGTGGAAGTTGAGATTTTCGTTGCTGCTTAAGAAAACATTGCATTTTGAGACGAAAAGGATATACTTATACTGGAGAAATCTATTTGACAGACAGGAGATTTGATATGATTTTGAGCGCAAAGAAATATGCGGCAGCGTTACTGGTTTTTGTATGCGTGTGTATGATATTTTCTCCCCTGACTGCATATGCAGCCGAGGACAGTTCGCAGCATGAAACTGTCAAAGTCGGTTTCTTTGCCATGGATGGTTATCATGTGATGGATGAAGAAGGCAACCGCAGTGGGTATGGCTATGATTTTCTTCGGCTGATGGCCCGTTATTGGGATGTAGATTACGAATATGTCGGATATGATAAGAGCTGGGATGATATGCAGCAGATGCTTGAAGATGGCGAGATTGATATGGTAACATCTCCCCGCAAAACACCGGAAAGAGAAGAAAAGTTTGATTTTTCACGTCGGATCGGAACCAATAATGGGATTCTGACCGTCCGCAGTGACAACAGCACGATTGTGGATGGCAATTACAGTACTTACAACGGTATGCGTGTGGCATTTTTGAATGGAAGCTCCGAGATAAAGAGTTTTGCGGATTTTGCAGGTAACAAAGGATTTACATATGATCCATTTTATTTTGATACGACAGCAGAGATGGAGGAAGCTCTTCAGAGCGGAAATGTTGATGCTATTGCTGCCAGTTCTCTGAGAAAAACAAACAATGAGCGTATCGTGGATAAATTTGACAGCAGCGATTTCTATGTCATGGTTAAAAAAGGTAATACAGAATTGCTGAATGAGATCAATTATGCAATCGACCAGATGAATGCAGTTGAGGGTGACTGGAAAACGACACTTTATAATAAAAATTATGAAAGCATAGAAACTAAGAATCTGGAATATACGGAGAAAGAAAAAAGTATTATTTCACAGTATTCCAAGGACAACCCGCTTCATGTTCTGTGTGATCCGACCCGTTATCCATATTCTTATAATGAAAATGGTGAGATGAAGGGTATTATCCCGGATTACTTCCGGAAAATTGCAGACTATGCCGGGATTTCCTATGAGTTTCTTACACCTGCCACCAGAGATGAGTATATTGCCTATCAGAAAAATAAGGAAACCACAGATATTAGCATTGATGCACGCCTGGAAACAGATAACTATGCTGAGACGAAAAAATGGGGGATTACTGCACCTTTCATTACGATGCAGCTGGCAAGGGTGACACGGCGTGACTTTGATGGAAAAATTAATGTTGTTGCTACTGTTGACCAGACAGCATCAAATTCAATTGAAGATGCAATGGCACCCGGTGCAGAAAAACTGATGTGCAGTACCCGACAGGAAATGATGGAAGCTGTCCGTAAGGGTAAAGCAGATGCTGCCTTCGTCTACTATTACATGGCACAGGCGTTTGTGAACAGTGACACTACGGGCACCATGACATATACTCTGCTGGAACAGCCTACATTCACCTACCGCATGGTAATTTCATCAACTGAGAACCATGCGCTGGCTGGTATTCTGACGAAAGCAATGTATGCCATGCCCCAAAATCTTGTTGAAGATCTTGCAGCACAGTATACCACATACAAAGCAACAGAGCTGACATTTGTTGACTGGATCCGTCTGCATCCTGTTGTTACTGTTTGGGTTCTTCTTATTTTTGGATGGCTGCTGACTGCTATAGCTGTGATAATGGTGCGTCTCAGTGCAAGAAAAAAAGCTCAGAAGGCGGCCCAGGAGAAAGCTGAGGAAATGGCGGAACTGGCAGAGCATGCACAGGCTGCAAACAAGGCAAAAACAGCATTTCTGTCACATATGTCCCATGATATGAGGACACCGATGAATGCAATCATAGGATTTACCGGTATTGCAATGAAAAACAATCCGTCAGACGAAGTGAAAAATTGTCTGGAAAAGATTGACGAAAGCTCAGAGCATTTACTGTCGCTGATCAATGATTTATTAGATCTGACCCGCATCGAAAGTGGAAAAGTGAAATACAATCCGGTACCGGCGGATGTGAAAAACATTACAGATTCTGCATTGGATATTATAAAAGGCTTTCTTACGAACAGGGATATCAACTTTAAGATTCAGCGTGAAGAAGCAAAGATTCCAAATGTACTTGCGGATCCTGCACGCCTGCGTGATGTGCTGGTCAATATTCTGAGCAATGCCGTGAAATTCACTCCGGATGGAGGGACGATTACATTTGAAGCCCGGTGTCAGGAAAAGGGCGGGGATGGATATATAAATATGCGTTACCGCATTTCGGATACTGGTATTGGCATGAGTGAGGAATTTACAAAAGAAGTTTTTGAGGAATTTGCACAGGAAGATTCCGGTGTGAGAACGCAGTACCATGGAGTTGGACTGGGGATGGCTATCGTAAAGAAGTATGTAGATATGATGGGTGGAACCATTTCCGTGCAGAGTAAAAAGCATGAGGGAACCACATTTACTGTGGATATTCCTTTGGAAATTACAGATAAGGAATGTAATAAGTCAGACACAGGTTTTTCTGAAAAGGTAAATCTTACAGGTGTGAATGTCCTTCTTGCAGAGGATAATGAACTGAATGCAGAGATTGCTGCCGTGCAGTTGGAAGAGTTCGGGATGAATGTAGAAAGAGCTGTGGATGGAAAGAATGCTGTTGAGATTTTCAGAAATCATCCGAAAGGCACATTTGATGTAATCCTGATGGATGTCATGATGCCTGAAATGAATGGTTATGAAGCGACAAAAGCAATCAGGGCAATGAATGACAGACCGGATGGAAAAAACATTCCTATTATAGCAATGACAGCTAATTCATTTGCAGAAGATGTTCAGGCATCACTGGATGCAGGAATGAACGCACATTTGTCAAAGCCGATTGTGATTGATGAAGTTATAAAAACGATTTTAAGGTACGTACATAATTGATTAGCAGAGGTTCCTGAATTGGTGGAATACAATTGACAGGAGGACTAAAGTTTGACAATGTGAGAGTGCTATGAAATGTGGATGACGTGGTCAAGAAGAAAATCACTTAGGATACCTCGGCGGTGCATTTGGATATAAGATTATGTGTATGTTTCAAGCTATATTGGGGGTCTCTGAATATTTGTATCGTCTGAGAGGACTTGAACTTATGCATGATGGAAAAATTCCTATTATGGTTCAGGAAAGAACAAATTGGCCGAAGAAGATAGGTCGCAATGAATTGTGTCCATGTGGAAGTGGAAAGAAGTATAAGCGTTGTCATGGGCGATGAGCGTAAACAGGAATTCATTCATTGTTTATTATAGAGTGATTTATTGAAGAAGGAGGTTTCCTATTTGAAAAAGGAAAAAGGTGAAATAACCATCCGTTCTAGCGCAGCAGAATACCTGACCTACGTTGCCTCTGTAGGTGATCAGCAGGACAGCATTGAGATGCGCTACGAGGATGAGAATATATGGCTGACACAGAAGATGATGGCCACACTATATGATGTAGATGTTCGTACAATCAATGAGCATATTAAGAAGATTTATTCCGACTCAGAGCTTGAGGAAGACGCA
>ERZ772865.3040-NODE-3040-length-13421-cov-10.150531_pt1 | contig 13421 bp, 9 predicted proteins | sample MGYA00512133_ERZ772865 | MGnify/ENA primary metagenome ERZ772865 (study PRJEB29015, sample SAMEA2737722) | human gut metagenome | biome: human gut; feature: human-associated habitat; material: faeces | place: China | collected 2012 ...
AACGTGGACGAAACAGAAGTGGGACGTATTCACGAAGGAACTCCTGTAAAAATCACATTGGGAGCCTTACAGGACATGAAATTCGATGCCGTACTGGAATACATCTCTCCTAAAAGCGTAGAAAATAACGGGGCCAACCAGTTCGAAATCAAGGCTGCCATCACGGTGCCCGACAGCATCACCATCCGCTCCGGCTACAGTGCCAATGCGGAAATCGAACTCCAGCGGGCCAACAATGCCCTGACCGTACCGGAAAGTGCCATTGAGTTCAGCGGTGACTCCACTTTCGTATATGTGCTGACGGACAGCGTACCGACACAGAAGTTTACCCGCCGTCAGGTACAGACCGGTATCAGCGACGGAGTGAACATCGAGATTAAAAGCGGGCTGAAAGCCAACGAATCGATTCGCGGACTTAAAAAAGAAATGTAAGCCATGAAAATCAATACCAAATTACTGACAGCACTGAGCATCAGCATGCTGTTGGCCAATGGCACACAAGCACAGAAGGCATGGGACTTGACTCGCTGCATCGACTATGCCATTGCTCATAACCTGACCGTCAAACAACAGGAAGCCGCACGCGACAAAAGCGAAGTGGAACTGAACACCGCCAAATGGAGCCGTCTGCCCGACCTGAACGGTAGTGCCTCTCACTCTTTCAACTTCGGACGAAGCTTGCAGGCCAACAATACGTACCAGAGTATCAACACACAGAACACCGGCCTCAACCTGAGTACGAGCGTACCCTTGTTCACCGGTATGCAGATACCCAACAACATTGCGCTCTCCAAACTGAACCTGAAAGCGGCCACCGAAGATTTGAACAAGGCCAAAGAAGACATCAGCATTGAGGTAGCCTCTGCGTACTTGCAGGTGTTGTTCAACGAAGAACTGGTCAAGATAGCCCGGCAGCAGGTAGAATTAAGTCAGGAAATGCTGGCACAAAAGGAAGCCTATTTCAAAAATGGAAAGGCATCTGAAGCGGAATGGTATGAAGCCAAGTCGCGCGTGGCACAAGACCAGTTGTCACTGGTGCAGGCCGAGAATGACTACCGTCTGTCTCTGCTCGATTTAAGCCAATTGCTGGAACTGCCCTCTCCCGACAATTTCAGGATTGTCTCTCCCGACATCCAGCCTGAGCAGTTGTTCGGTACACTGACTCCTCCTGCCGAAATCTACAGTCAGGCCTTGCTGACCAAGCCGTCCATCAAGGCTGCACAATACCGCCTGGAAGGAGCTGCACGCAGCATCCGCATTGCACAAAGTGCCTATTATCCGCAACTAAACTTCGGAGCCGGACTGGGAACAAGCTATTATAATGTATCGGGAAGAGAAAATCCGAGCTTCCACTCTCAGTTGAAAGATAATTTCAGCCAGTATGTAGGCCTCTCGTTAAGTATTCCCATCTTCAACCGACTGAGTACACGCAACCGCGTACGCACGGCACGCCTTGAACAGACTACCTTAAACTGGCAACTGGAAGAAACCAAAAAGAAACTTTACAAGGAAATCCAGCAAGCCTACTACAATGCTGTCAATGCAGAAAGCAAATACCAGAGCAGTCAGGTAGCAGATGAAGCAGCAGAAGCCTCTTTCAAGCTGATGAAAGAAAAATACATGTACGGAAAAGCAAACGCTACGGAATACAACGAGGCACGGACCAACTGGATGAAAGCGGTGTCCGACTGTGTACAAGCTAAGTACGACTACCTGTTCCGTACCAAAATACTGGATTTTTATAAAGGAATTCCCCTTACACTAAAATAGAATAACATTCTACATATCAGCAAGTTGCAATTTTTTAATCAAAACGCTTGGATTCCTCCTGAAAAACGCACTTGCGTTTGAAGGAAAACGTACTTGCGTTTTGATTAAAATGCACTTGCGTTTCAAGTAAAACGTACTTGCGTTTTAGCGTAAACGTAAAGGCGTTTTTTATCCGAATAAATCCGGAATAATTTCCGGCAAATATCCGCTTCGGATTCGCCACTCCTGCGGGTACAAGTTATTGGCCCGGTTACCGATATTCTTGGCAAATCCTAATACCTGACCTTGATAAGTAAGTGTCACATACCCTCTCGGCACTTCCGGTGAAAGTACTACCGCTTCTTTCCGCAAATAAGCAATGGCCTGTGAGTAAGTCAGTTCAGCCATCGGAAACGAATCTCTCTCAAAAACGGTACTCATAGCCAGCGCATGCGACGGCTGCCAGTCCTTTCCCTTCAGTTCTCCCAAAGAAATTCCGGCATGCAGTATGCGCAACTGGCTCTTCAGCAGGTCATACGTATCTTTATAGGTAGCAGGAAAGGCCATCGCTTCACTGTCATTCACTTCAAACACATAGTCTCCGGCTCCCTGCACCCAGGCTTTCATCTCCTTTGGTACTTGAAGCGCAACCACCTTACCTCCTTTTCCTTTTTTGGAAGCCTTTCCACCGGTCTTTGTCCGCACACTCACCGCGGGTTCATCCGCTGTTTTCCGCAGCACTGCCATAAACAGACCTTCACCCGTAGTCTTATGAGGCAGGAAACGGTAAACCGGAAACTCCGTACCGGTCAGATTTCCCGTAATGTGCCAGTCCGGCTGCGTCTCCAAAGGAAGTATCTCTGCCCCCAATTCCTGTGCAATCCATGCCACATTGTCCTCATTTTCCTCCCGATTATATGTACACGTGCTATAAATCAGCAGTCCTCCGGTCTTCAGGCAAGGCCATATATCCCGTAAAATACGGCGCTGACGCTGCCAGCAGGTGTCCACATTCTCTATGCTCCACTCCTGCACGGCCACTTCATCCTTGCGGAACATTCCTTCACCCGAACAGGGCACATCTGTCAGAATCACATCGAACAGCGGTCCTAATTCTGTAAAATCAGCCGGATCATTATTGGTTACAATCACCCCCGGATTTCCCCATTTTATCAGATTCTCAGCCAGCACCTGCGAACGGTTGCGCATCACCTCATTGGCCACCAGCAAGCTGCCTTCCGGAAGTATGCTACGGGCCAAGGTAGATTTTCCTCCCGGAGCCGCGCACAAATCGAGCATCGTGACGGGCCCGTGCACATACTGACGCAACGCCTGTTCCAGGAACATGGACGAAGCTTCCTGCACATAATAGCAGCCCGCATGAAACAAGGGGTCAAACGTAAACGACGGACGACCGGACAGGTAATATCCTTCGCGACACCAGGGCACAGAGGTGCTTTCCTGCGGAACAAGGCCACATTTATCGGTATTCATACGAATACTGACAGGCGTATCTTTTTCCAAGGCTTCAGTCAAAGCAGCAAACTCCGCATCTCCCAGCAACTCACGCGTACGGAGGATAAAATCAGAAGGTAAATTCATGTTTCCAGCAATTGATTACGGCGGCAAAAATACAAAAAAATTAGCTACCTTTGCACAAACAAAAAAATCCAATCATGAAACAATATCTCGATTTGCTGCACCGCATCCGTACGGAAGGAGTACGAAAAGAAGACCGTACCGGAACGGGCACCATCAGCGTGTTCGGACATCAGATGCGCTTCAACCTGGAAGAGGGCTTCCCGCTTGTCACGACCAAGAAACTTCACTTGAAATCCATCATCCATGAACTGCTCTGGTTCTTACAAGGAGATACCAACGTGAAATACCTGCAAGAAAACGGGGTCAGAATCTGGAACGAATGGGCAGACGAAAACGGTGATTTAGGACACATCTACGGTTACCAGTGGCGTTCATGGCCAGGTTATGACGGCAAGTTCATCGACCAGATTTCGGAAGCGGTGGAAACCATCAAGCATAATCCCGACTCACGACGCATCATTGTCAGTGCATGGAACGTGGGCGACCTGAACAACATGAATCTTCCGCCGTGTCATGCATTCTTTCAGTTTTATGTAGCCAACGGCCGCCTCAGCCTGCAAATGTACCAGCGCAGTGCCGATACCTTCTTAGGGGTACCTTTTAATATTGCATCGTATGCCCTGCTGCTGCAGATGATGGCACAGGTTACCGGCTTGAAAGCGGGCGACTTTATTCATACACTCGGCGACGCTCATATTTACCTGAATCACCTGGAACAGGTAGACCTACAGCTCACCCGTACCCCGCGCCCCCTGCCTACCATGAAAATCAATCCGGACGTGAAAGATATTTTCAGCTTCCACTACGAAGATTTCCAGCTGGAGAATTACGACCCCTGGCCTCACATTGCCGGAAAAGTATCTGTATAAACATTAAAACCCTCAGACATGACACTATCCATCATTGCAGCCATCAACCAGAAAAGAGGAATAGGCTATCAGAACAAGTTGCTCTACTGGCTGCCAAACGACTTAAAACGCTTCAAGGCACTGACCACCGGACATACTATCATTATGGGACGCCACACGTTTGAATCTCTTCCGAAAGGCGCTCTCCCCAACCGAAGAAACGTGGTACTCAGCCGCCAGGAACTGCACTTTGAAGGTGCGGAATGTTTTCACACACTGGCCGATGCCCTGCATACCTGCAAGGAAGACGAGGAGGTATTTATCCTCGGGGGAGCCACTCTCTACACGGAAGCACTCCCATTGGCCGACCGCCTGTATCTTACGGAAGTAGACGATGAGCAGGCACCCGCCGACGCCTTCTTCCCTGAAGTAAGTCCAGAGCTATGGAAAGAAAAAAGTAGAGAATGCCATCCGACAGACGAAAAGCATCTCTACTCCTATAGTTTCGTGGATTACGAACGTACGCAAAAATAAGCGTCGCGATTTTAATCTTCATCATTCGCCAGATCCATTATCGGCATCTGGCGCTTGATAGCTTCACGGAAAGAAATAATTGTTTCCGAGCGCGACAAGCCCAACGGTTGAAGTTTATCGTGGATAATTTCCAGCAAGTGATGATTGTTCTTTGCATAAATCTTGATGAACATGTCATACTGCCCTGTCGTAAAATGACATTCCACTACCTCCGGAATAAACTTCAAAGCTTCCGTTACAGTGTCAAACTGTTCCGGATCCTTCAAATACAAACCGATGTAAGCACAGGTTTCATAACCTATCTTTTCCGGATCAATGATAAATTCTGAACCCTTCAGAATTCCCAGGTTCGTCAACTTCTGAATTCGCTGATGAATAGCGGCTCCCGATACATTACAAGCACGTGCTACTTCCAAAAAAGGAATACGTGCATTGCCTGCGATCATACGCAGAATTTGTTCGTCTAAACTGTCTAATTGATGATGTCCCATCTTCTATGTTTTTGTATTCGTGCAAAGATAATACTTTTTCTTCATATAATTTCAATATTTATTACTTTTACACGCCTTTAATCATGAACTTTACAGAATATCCGACATTTTTCATCAAATATTTACATTATCGGCCGCTTATTTCTAATTTTTGCAAATTCCAAATAGCAAAGAAGATTCAACCTCTAGCTTATTCTTCTTTGACTTCAGAATCGGCATTTGCTTCTTTTTCCTTTTCTCCTCTTCCTCCTTTCTGATAGACGGAAGGAGTCACACCAAACTGGAGTTTAAAACATTTACTAAAATAGAACGGATCGTTAATACCTACCTGATACGAAACTTCGGCCACTGTCAGATTTTCCAGAGAAGAAAGCAGTTCTGCCGCTTTTTTCATTCGCATAATACGTATGTATTCATTGGGGGAATGACCTGTTACACCTCTCACCTTACGATAAAAGATAGAACGTCCTACCCCCATCATGGAAGCAAACTCGTCTACGGTAAACTGAGGATTTCCCAGTTGCGTTTCCATAATGCGCCCCATCTTCTCTACAAAGAATTTATCCTTATCAGAGGAACAAAGAGCCGGACGCACCTGATTGGGATCATGTGAGAATTTCTCTTTTAGTTTTTCACGCTGCTCTATCAACTTAAACGCCCGTGTCAACAACAGTTTCGGACTAAACGGTTTCGTGATGTAAGCATCAGCTCCACACTCCACTCCTTTCACATGATTATCTACCGAAGTCATGGCCGTCAGCAGAATCACCGGAATATGACTGGTATTAAAATCTGTCTTCAATTTCCGTGTCAGTTCAAAACCTGAACATCCCGGCATGACCACATCACTGATTATCAAATCCGCATCATAATTACGCGCACGTTCCAATCCTGCATCTCCGTCGGCTTCTGCTACAACCTCAAAATATACTCCCAGCTCCTCTTTCAGGAATTCACGCACATCATTATCATCCTCTACAATCAGGACCTTGTATTTATTCAGCGGATTTACCGGAAGAACTTCATCCAACCCTTCTTCATCCTTCAATACCACATCCGCCAAATGCTTTTCAGCCATTTCCTCCTCACGCAGCAGCACATTGTTCGGCACAAGAAAATCTTTTTCTTCATATACGGACTTGTCCGTCGGCAAAGTCACAATAAAGATAGAGCCTCCTCCCGGATTCTCCTCATAAGTAATTGTTCCTTTATGCACGTTGACCAGTTCATGCGTCAGATGCAGCCCCACGCCTACACTGTCACCAGAGAAATTACTTTGCATAAACCGCTTGAACAATTCGCCACGTTTTTCCTTGGGAATACCCACACCCGTATCAGATACACTCATTTTCAGTCTTCCAGCCGATTCGTCTACATTCACCACAAACTCAATCTTTCCTTTTGACGGAGTGTATTTAAAGGCATTAGACAAAATATTATACACTACTTTATCCACGTTTCCCTTATCAATGAACATCCGGTACGACTGACAAGAAGGAATAAAACGGAATTCCATGTTCTTTGATTCTGCCGCATCCTTGAAGCTCAAATAAATTTCATACAGGAAAGCTATCACATCTGTTTCTTCCAATGACAATGCCAGCTTATTATTCTGCATTTTACGGAATTCAAGCAATTGATTAATCAGACGCAGCATACGTTCCGTACTCTTGTCCATAATCTTAAGAGAGTAAGCCATTTCTTTCGGCACTTTCAAGCGGTGAATCTTCTCCAACGCACCTTGTATCAACGTCAACGGCGTACGGAACTCATGTGAAATATTGGTAAAGAACACCAGTTTATACTCGGTAAGCTGCTCCTCTACCTTAATCTTGTTACGTAAAGTATTCATATTACGTATAATACGGAATACAATGTACAACAGTACAGCTATCACTATCACATACAAGATATAAGCCCATGGCGTTTTCCAGAAAGGAGGATTCACCACAATCTTCAATACAGATTCCTCCGCTCCCCATAATCCGGAAGCATCAGAAGCTTTAACGTGAAGATAATAGGTTCCTGGAGAAAGATTTTTATAAGCCGCAAAATTCAAGGACGAAGGAACACTCCATCCCTTATCATAGTTTTCAAGCTTATAACTGAACTTAGAACCTCCTGCTCCCGAGTAGTCGAAAGTAGAAAATTCTACCACAAAAGAACTTTGATAATACTGTAAATTCACCTCTGAAGCATAGGCTAAAGACATATCCAAAGGAGAATCCGGTTCATCTGGACTAACCGAAATGCCATTCAACCGCAAATCTGTAAACGTAACTTTCGTTTTACTTTCCGGATGTTTTACCCTACGCGGATCAATCACCGTCAATCCATAATTTGTACCAAAAGCAATACGGCCGTCATCCAAACTTAGTCCACAATTCTCGGCATACACATTGCCCAGCATATTTGTAGAAAAGAAATAGTTTTCGAATGTTTTACGGGCCGCATCAAAGCAAGAAACACCGAATTCTGTGGTAATCCAGATTTTACCATTCATATCTGGAATGAAAGTTTGTACCATTCCGTTAACCAATCCATCCTCTAATCCAAAATGTTCAAACTTCAGCTGAGCATAATTTCCATTTTCAGGAAGAGAGCACACCGAAAATCCGGCTCCCGACTCTGCTATCAGGATGTGCCCTTTCCCATCAGAAGCGATGCTACGAATCTCATTACTTCTCAACATTCCGTTATCGAAGGTATAACTATAATATGCAGACGGATCTTTCAACAGTTTATCAGGCTGAAACACATAAACGCCTTCACTGGTTCCAACCCAAACCCAATGATTGTCATCTTCAAAAATAACCCGCACCTGACGCTGTCCATAAGTGGAAGTCAAGAAATGACGGAAAGTATAGCCATTCTTACCTGGAACGGCCAAATCAAGTCCTCCTTCAAAAGTTCCAACCCATATACGGTTTTTACTATCCTTCAACAGACAAAATACTTGATTCGATCCCAATGAAGATGAATCGGAAGGATTATGTGTATATACACGGTTACCCACAATCAGTCCCTTGGTACGCGAAGCATACCACTGAACTCCATCTGCATCCTCTACAACCGCATAAATATTACTTCCATAAGTTGTTTCTTCCTTTTTATTATTCAACTGTGAATCGTATTCATACATTCTTCCATCACGGGTTCCAAGAATGATATTTCCTGAAGAACAACGGTGCAGGGTACGTACCGTATTCGAACGATTAAACTTCCCTTCACCTGCCGGGAAAATACGAAGTGTACCTTCATTCAGGACTTCCAAACGGGACACTCCCGTATATTCCGAACTTACCCATATATTTCCAGAATAGTCTTCTATGACACATTGCAAAAAATCTGAACCAATCTGACTTTGCGCATTGTCTGAGTCGGCTACGATATGTTTCATTTGTCCGTTTGCCACATCATATACAAAAAGACCGTTACCATAAGTACCAATCCAAATAATTCCACGTGAATCATGTACCACATAATAGCGTTCCCGGTCCACATAATTACGCTTCTCTTCCGGCATCAATAAAAAAGGAGTCACTTTTCCCGATTGGGAATCAATCCAAGTTAATACTCCACTGTTTCCATAAACCCACGATTCTCCCTTGTTATCTTTAATAACCTTCGCTCTTTTTATTTGCAGTGCTTCTTCAGCTAAAGTCAGTACATGCGTTTCAAAGTCAAAGCTCCAGGTATTGGTACCACTAAAAATAACCCACTTCTTACCTAATATCAAATTATCATAGTAAGTAAAATCTCCTTCAATAGAAACTTCCTTCTTTAAAGCCCCATTCAGGAAAGTATACACAGCCCCTTTATTCGTCAGGAAATAGGTCTTCTTCCCATGAACAGCTATTCTCATAAAATCCATACGCTCATCCACTGCATGAAGTTTCTTTCCATCCCAATAATAAAGTCCTTTTCCTGTAGCAATCCAGGCCCAACCTTCTGCACCTACCTTCAAATCACGGATAAGGTTGGACGCAAGCCCACTACGAACATCGAAGGCAATTGAAGTAAAAGTACGGTCTTTCCGGTAGCGTATCAACCGGCATCCTTCTCTTTCTCCTGTTACCCAAGCTTCATTTTTATTGACAAAATAGACATTCGAATAATGGCGTAAATATTCACCACTACCTGTAAAATCTACAAAGCAGTCCTTCTTCAAGTCGTAACACCCGACTGACTCTCCTGTTGTTTTTATCCATAAAAAACAATTCTGGTCCTCTATAATTTCCTGTATACGATGATCTGGCAATGAAGGTTTATTTCCTTTTCGAGGACGGAATGTAATAAAAGAAGTTCCATCAAAACGACTAAGCCCGTTAAGAGTTCCCATCCAAATGAATCCCTTACTGTCTTGATACATATATCTGACCGAATTATTGCCTAACCCGGATGTGGTTGTAAAGCGAGTGGAACGCACATCCACTGCAGCCTCAACTCCTTCTACCAACAATACAATAAAAAAGAATATGAAGAAGAATAGCCTGTTCATTCTGCTTTGTTTTTATATACTATTTGCAAAAATATAAAAAAGTGCATCACTAAAAAAGCCATGCACTTTTTTCAATCTTGTACAGAATTGCCTGTTTAATCCATGTGGAAAACTTCCGGCAAAGGAATAGTAACCGGAGAATTGTCAGGATTCACCTCCATAATGTCAGCCATATAATCCCACCATTTCTGTACAATCGGGTTATTTCCCATATCCTGAGAAGATTCTTCACCTTTCGTTTTCTGACAGGCAAACAAGATATTAGTATCTTTATCCCAATAGATAGAATAATCATACACGCCATTTTCTGACAACATCTGTTTCAGTTCCGGCCAAATAGCAGCATGGCGTTTTTCATACTCTTTTTCAAATCCTGGTTTCAGGAACATTTTAAAAGCTTCACGTTTCATAGTACCTCCAATTATTTTAAATAGTTTTTCAATGTACAATCTGTTTCTTTCAAACCGTCTGCAATGCTTTGTGCATTCAAGTGCGCTCCTTTCAATGATGTATGTGTATGATCCTTACAGAAATAAGGAGCTACGTATTTCAGACCTTGCTCATAACCAATCTGTTGCAATTTATCTGCTGACAACTTATTCAAGTCAATAAAATACGCACCTGTTGCTTCAGCAGCTTCCCGTGTCCATTTACCAAAAGATGTGGTATTACGTTGTATCTCATTATTATCCCACATATTACGTGGCGTATGACTCAACACAATAGGGATAGCCCCTTTTTCCTGAGCATCGCGGATAAATTTACGCAAATACCAGCCAAATGTATACACCACATCATAAGTTTTAGTGGCTTCCATTAAAAAGACTTTACTTTCTTCTCCAGCCCCTGGAAGTTCAGCACGCGCCTTTCCTGTATTAATAGCTCCAGCGTCGTTATGCCCAAATTGAATCAATACAAAATCACCAGGTTGCAAGGCATCATAGACCTTATCCCAGCGGCCTTCCTCCAAATAAGTACGGGCACTACGGCCTGCTTTAGCACAATTCTCTACAGAAATTCTATTTAAGTCAAACAGTTCGGCAATCACACTTCCCCATCCCCACTGACCATTCTCGTCTTTATCCTGATTACGCACCGTACTGTCACCTATGGTAAATAACACCGGACAGCCTTTCTTTCTGGTTGAACCAGTGACCGTATCTTGTTCGACAGGCTTCAAATAACGGGCAAGTTCCAGTTTTTTATATTCACGAATACCTTCGGCGGCAGATTCAGCATTTACCCGTGCTCCAAACACACTGGTATGGATACGATCCAAATAGAACATATATTTTACCTTTTCCTTGCCAAAAGTCTCAAATTTACGAGCCGTTATCTCATTAAGGTCAATAAAAGGTACATGTTCTTTTTTAGCCACTTGCTTGGCCCACAAACCAAAAGTCTTATTTACACGAGTTATTATGGTACTGTCCTTATCCTCCCAAGCATTGCGCGGAGTAAGAGAAAAAAGAATTGGATGAGCTCCTTTGGCCTTGACTTCACGAATATAACGACGCATATATTCGCCATAAGTATACACTGTTTCCTTAACTCCTGTCTCCTTAATTGTTACTTCGAGACTGTCTTTACCAATGCCAGGAATAGACGCACGTGCCCGGCCGCTATCATACGGTCCGTTATCGTTATGTCCCAATTCGATAATAACCCAGTCACCTTTCTTTACTCCTTTCAGGACATCTTTCCACAAATGAGTATAAAATGTACGGCTACTGGTTCCACCCAACGCATGGTTTTCAACTGTAATCTTATTTTCATCAAAATATTCATGGAAGAAATATCCCCATCCCCACTGTCCGTTATTTCCATTGCCTAACGTTCCGGTGCGCATCGTTGAATTTCCTACCAAGAAAAGTACAGGATTATTCCCCTTACGGGTAGACCCCGCAACCGGTCTGGCTGTTTTTGCTTTATTCAAGCTATCCAGTGTCAAATCGACTACCTGGTTAACATCTTCCATTGGCGCTTTCACCTTGTTTTGCGCATAAGCAGAAAAAGAAAAGCAGGTTGCCCCTAGCAACCAGACTCCCCACATTATGTGTTTTTTCATATACATATTTACTTATTTTCAAATTCCAAAGATAGCAGAAAGAGATTACTCTCGCATGGAATATTGTACACAATCATGTGCTTTTGTACATAAATCTATTGACAAATAAAAAAAGAACGAACTATTGATCATTTAGTCCGCTCTTTCTCCCTTTTACCTCAAATAGCTTATCCTACCTATTAAAACTTATAAGACTCTATAACTTACAAAAATCAATTTCCATCAGGTTTCTCAATCTCCGTGAAAGGACTTTCATTCCACTTGAATGTATCTACTTTATCTGGACTCGCAGGATTAAAAGGATGATAATCATCTCTCAAATATTTAACCCAGGGAAGATTCAACTGCTTAATACCTTCAATCACACATTTAGCAATTTCATACGCTCCGTATGGATTGAAATGGGTATTATCAGCCAAAGCCTTCGTCTGATTGGGATAAGTTCCTGCCGGATAATGCACAAAAGCTTTTTTAGAAGGTTCTACTCCCATAGCTTCATAAAACACACGGGTCATGTCATGCAATTCTATCACCTGCACTCCCTCACGCTGGGCAACCCAACGCATCGCATCAGGATAGTCTTCGTGTGTTTCCTGTATTTTACCAGAATTGTCAAATGAACGACGTTGGGTAGGAGTCACAAAAACCGGAATCCCCCCTTTTGCACGTACTACATCTACAAAATATTTCAAATTGCTGGCAAATGAATAATAGGCTCCCTTGCCCGGTCCTTTTAATTTCTGGTCATTATGCCCAAACTCGATAAACATATAATCCCCTTCTTTCATCTGAGTTAAAGCCTTCTTCAGGCGACCAGCCTTAATAAAGGTATCGGCACGTTCACCACTTTCTGCATAGTTTGCAAAACATACATGTTCATCAAAAAAGCGCGGAATCATCTGTCCCCAGCTAGCCCATGGCTCATTATCCTGGTCTACTACAGTAGAGTTACCTGCTAAAAAAACGGTCACCACATCATTTACCGGTTCAATTTTCAGACTAGCCAGACAAGGAGCATCTCCATTAAACTCAAATGTCAACTTATCATCCCAGTTCAATTTATTCTTTTCCCGCTCCTTAATCTGTACTTTTTCCCCATCACTTATTATCGTATTACGCTTATTCACCGTAAAACGATAAGTTAGAAACTCTCCTTTCCGAGTAGATATATTTTCAAGGAACAAACGTCTGGATTCTGCACGCACTGTAGTAGAACCAGCTTTCCGGGCATTACCTAAAGTAACTGTCACCAGATAATTTCCATCAGGAACATCTACCGAAAAGAAAAAAGGTTCGTTACTTTTCTTCACCGGTGCAGGCAGGAAATCATATCCATACCCACCTTTACAAGGATATATTGAATCTGAAGAGATTTGAATCACTCCTTTCTCGACTTTTTTCTTCTCACTAAAATCAAACTGATAACTTTGTGCATAAGCCACATTTGCCAAAAACAGACCGGCAAGACCAATATTCAGAAATCGCTTTATTTTCATACATTTTCATCTTAGGTTATTGTAAAGGCAAAATTAAACGCTTATGGCCAAAAAGGATGCAGACAAACGTACGGAATCATAGAATATCGTACAAAAATACATTTATAAGGACATTCACACCTGATTTATTTC
>ERZ772865.3049-NODE-3049-length-13386-cov-6.283775_pt1 | contig 13386 bp, 9 predicted proteins | sample MGYA00512133_ERZ772865 | MGnify/ENA primary metagenome ERZ772865 (study PRJEB29015, sample SAMEA2737722) | human gut metagenome | biome: human gut; feature: human-associated habitat; material: faeces | place: China | collected 2012 ...
GCTTGAGCAGGCTGGGGGCCAATTCCAGGTTCTTCTTCACGGTCAGGTGGGGGAAGAGGTTGAAGTGCTGGAACACCATGCCCATCTTCTGGCGGACAGAGTCGATGTGGTCGTCGTCCACCTCCACGCCCTCAAATTTGATGCTGCCGCCGGTGGGGATCTCCAGCCGGTTCAGGCAGCGCAGGAAGGTGGATTTGCCGCAGCCCGAGGGGCCGATGAGGCAGACCACGTCGCCGCGGTAGATGTCGATGTCGATGCCCCGCAGCACGTCCAGAGTGGGGGCAGCCTGCTTTGCGCCCTTCCGCTTTTCGCCGCCGTAGGTCTTGGTCAGGCCCCGGACTTCCAGGATCTTATCGGTCACTTTGTGCCAGCCTCCTCTCAAATTTTGCAAGCAGCCAGGTAAAGATCATCACCAGCACCAGATAGATCAGTGCCACGCCAAACAGGGGGAACATGGCCTCGTAGGTGCGGTTCATGATGCCCTGGGCCGCATACAGCAGCTCCTTGCCGCCGATGACGGTGATAAGGGAGGTATCCTTCAGCAGCATGATGAACTCGTTGCCCAGAGCGGGCAGCACGGCGCGGATGGCCTGGGGGATGATGATGACCACCATGGTGGTGATGTAGTTCAGGCCCAGGCTGCGGCCGGCCTCCATCTGGCCGGGGTCCACAGCCATCAGGCCGCCCCGGATGATCTCGGAGACGTAAGCGCCGGAGTTGATGCCCAGCGCCAGAGCGCCTACCATGGTAAAGTTGCGGCTGTTGTTGAAGATGACCATGCTCATGATCAGCAGCTGCACCATCATGGGGGTGCCCCGGATCACGGTGGTGTACACCTGGCACACGGCGTTAAAGACCCCCAGCACGGGGTTCGAGCGGCCGGGGCGCTGCTGGTCGTGGGCCACACGCACCAGCGCCACCACGCTGCCCAGCAGGACGCCCATGGCCAGAGCAATGGCAGTGACCAGCAGGGTGGTGCCTACGCCCTCGATGTACTGGAGCCAGCGGTCCTTCAGGACAAAGGCCTGATAAAATTTGTAGAACAGCTCCTGCCCCATGTCCAGCCGGCCGCCGCTTTTCAGCAGCTGGCTCAACAGTTCGTATTGTGCGGCCATTCGCATCCTCACTTTCTTTTCGTCTGTTGTGATCTTGTCAGAATTTTGTAACCTATATCCCTTAAAAAAGGGGAGGTGCCCGGTGGGCCGCCTCCCCTTGAGGGGTCTGTTTACTCAGCCTTGATGTACTTGTCCACGATGGCCTGCAGGGTGCCGTCGGCCTTCAGCTCCTCCAGAGCGGCGTTCACAGCCTCCAGCAGAGCGGTGTTGCTCTTGTTCATGCCAATGGCGTAGTCCTCCTCGGCGTAGCTGGTGTCCAGGATCTTCAGGCCGGGGTTGGACTCCACATAGGCCTTGGCGGGCTCGTTGTCGATGACCACAGCGTCCACCTGGCCGTTGTTCAGGGCCTGTACAGCGGTCAGGCCGCTGTCGTAGGCCACCACGGCGTCCTCGCCAAAGTCGTCGGAGCAGTACAGGTAGCCGGTGGTGCCGCGCTGGGTGCCGATCTTCTTGCCGGCCAGATCGTCCACAGAGGCAATGTCGGAGCCCTCGGGCACGATGACGGACTGGATGCCGGTGGCGTAGCTGTCGGAGAAGGACATCACAGCCATCCGCTCGTCGGTGACAGTGATGCCTGCCATGGCGATGTCGGCCTTGCCCTGCTGCACGCTGAGCAGAGCGGCGTCAAAATCCATGTCGTCGATCTGCAGCTCCAGGCCCAGCTTCTCGGCAATGGCCTGTGCGGTGTCCACATCGATGCCCTCAATGGTGCCGGCGTCGGTGGTCATCTCGTAGGGAGGGAAGGTGGCGTTGGTAGCCATAGTCAGCTTGCCGGCCTCAACGGTGGTCAGCTCAGCAGCGGCAGCGCTGGTGGAAGCAGCCTCAGAAGAAGCAGCAACAGAGCTTGCAGCAGCGGAAGAAGCGGTGGAGGCAGAGCCGCCGCAGGCGGTCAGAGCCAGAGCAGCAGCGGAAACAGCGGCGGCAGCCAGGAAGCTGCGGCGAGAGATCTTTTTCATATTCAAACACTCCTCTTTATGTGCATATCATTTGCAGTTCTCTGTTACGATGCGATTCATCGAAAAATCAGAGAGCGTGTTTAGTATAGGTTGTACAATTTGAAAAGTCAAGTGTTGTGCAAAAATTCCATCAAATTGAAACCGAATTGCAAACAATTATGCAGAATAAAGCTTGAGAACGATGTATATATGCAGAACCTCTCAGTCTGCCCGGATGCGAAAGCCTCTCCCTTTGGGAGAGGTGTCACCGCAGGTGACGGAGAGGGCAAGCTCAGTGCGACAGAGCCGCCGCACGGCGATAGGAAACCCCTTTGTCAGAGCGAAACTATCGCGACGTCTGCAATTCTTTGGCAGCGTCCTTGCCCTCTCAGGCGCTTCGCGCCAGCTCTCCCAAAGGGAGAGCCATTATACGCTTCTTGCCAGCTCTTCCACGCTCCGCTTCGGCACGCAGTAGTCACCGTTCTCATCGAGATAATACTTGATGCCGGTCTCCTCCGTCATCGGTACGACCCTGGCGGCGTGAGTGGGGCAGCCAAGAGCGACCATGAACGCCAGCTTGTCCGGCGCGGCGATGCCCAGCAGCTCGCTCAGGGCGGGCTTGTTGATGGCGCCCATGATGCAGCTGCCCACGCCCTTGGCCCATGCGGCGAGGGTGATGTTCGCCAGCGCGATGCCGGTGTCGGTGTTCAGGTCGCCGGGGATGGAGCTGTCCTGCACGACGGCCAGATACATCACAGGCTGCTCGTCGGCTTTGGGAGCACCCTGCTCCGGCGGCAGATAGGCGGCCCACTTGACCAGCGGATGGACCTTTTTCACCATCTCGGGGCTCTGCACCACCACCAGCTTCACGGCCTGACGGTTCGCGCCGCAGGACGACAGGCGCAGGGCCTCCACCATATCGTCCACCACATCCTGCGGCACCGGTTTCTGGGCGAAGCGGCGGTAGGTGCGGCGGGTGTTGAGCGTTTCCATAATAGACATCGGCAGACACTCCTTTATATAGGTTTGATTTGATTATAGCACCGGCGAAAGAGCCGCACAAGGGAGGCAGGGATCTATTTCCGCTTCCAGGCGTGGCCGCTGGGCATGGGCAGACCCAGCACCAGCGCGATGCCCACAGCCAGCGTGACGGCCACCTTGAAGGTGGAGATGCCGTTGGCCAGCGAAAGGGCATTCTCGCCCTGGATGAAATAGTAGGCGGTGTAGTAGATGCCCGCGCCGGGCACCAGCGGGAAGATGCCGGTCAGCAGAAAGACCGTTACCGGCGTTTTGAGCAGGATGGCGAAGAGCCGGGACACCAGCGTCAGCGGGATGACTGCGATGAGGGAGGCTGCCGCGGCATCGGCCCCATACAAGACCGCCAGCTCATAGATGAACCAGCCCACCGCGCCCACCAGCGCACAGCAGGGGAGGGTGCGCTTGGGGCAGGCGAAGAGGACGGCGAAACTCAGCGTCCCCGCCCCGGCCAGAAAGAACTGTGCCGCCAGCTGGCCGATCTGTGTGCTTGTCAAGGTCATCATACCACCGTCACCCCCGTCAGCAGAGAAGTAAGGCTCAGAACAAGGCCGGCACCGATGGCGATGCTGGCCGCGATGAGCAGGGCGTCTATCATCCGGATGGTGCCGGAGAGGTAGTCGCCCTGCACGAAGTCCCGGATGCCCATGGTGAAGGCGATGCCGGGGGTCAATATCATCAGGGTGCCGATGATGGCGTGGCTGGCCTCAGTGTCCAGCAGATGGCACCCCAGAATGCAGACCAATGTAATGAGCGCTGCCGCCGAGATCTTGCGGAAGCCGTTGGAAAGCCTCCGATTTTCACAGAGCAGCAGATAGCCGCTGACGATGAGACCCGCCGCCGCTGCCGCCAGCGCCGAGCGTATCGTGCCGCCAAAGATGAGCGCAAAACAGGCTGTGCCGCTCATCCCGGCGAGGAGCTGGGTCTTCCCCTTGGGGAAGGGGATGCGCCGGGCCTCGGCCAGGCGGTGTTCAGCCTCGTCCAGTGTGACGCCCCCGGCTGCTATCTCGCGGGAAAGGGCGTTCACCGCAGCCACCCGGCCCAAGTGAGTCGTCCGCACCGGCACGTTCCGTACTTCGGCGATCTCTGCCGTGCCGGCGCTGGCGAAGATGCCGTTGGTCAGCACGTAGACGTGGAACTCCCGCAGATGGAAGCTGCGGGCCATGATCTCCATCGTCTGCTCCACCCGGAAGACCTCTGCTCCGTTTTCCAGCAGCGTCTCGCCCGCCGCCATGATAAAGTCCATGATGCGGCGCCGCTGCTCGTCGCTGGGATATAACTCTCTGCTGTCCATTCCGGCCCTCCCTGTCATGCCCGCCAAAGGGGGCATATCATCTCATGCTATACTGTATCATAATTCCGGCGGCTTGCAAAGGCGTCTTTTCACATTTTTGCACAACTTCCGTCCTTGCCGTCGGGGGCGCAGTGTGTTACACTGATAACAACTATGGAAAGATCCAGAAACTACAGGAGGAAAAGACCGTGAAGCAGAGTCTGAGTTTCGCGCGCCGTCTGACGGCGCTGGTGCTGGCAGCTGTGATGCTGTGCGTGGCTGTCCCGGCGGCGTTCGCCGAGGATGCCGCACCCGGTGCCACCACCATTGGCGGTGCAAACACCACCCTTATCCCTGAGGAAGAGGAAAATTGTCTGAGCTGGCTCTTCGGCTCCAAAGATAAAATCACACTGCCCTATCTGAACATCAAGGGCAAGGGCCTGCGCCGGAACGTGTCGCTGGACCTCGTGGACTGCCTGGTGGGCATCACCTACACCGAGCTTGGCTCCATCGGCAGCTATGTCAGTGCCAGCGCCGCGCAGGAGGCGTGGAAGGCCCAGGCCGTGGCCATCCACTCCTACCTCGAGTACCATAAGCAGTACGGCTCCTCGGCCAACGCCCTCATCTACACCCCCGTGGAGGACATCCCGTCCTCGGCCCGGTCGGCCATCCGCAAGGCGGTGGAGTCGGTGAAGGATGAGGTACTGACCTACAACGGCAGCGTCATCGACGCCGTCTGGTCGGCCAGCGCAGGCTACAACACCCAGACCGGCGTCTACGGCACCTGCTCCAGCCTCGACGCCTGGGGCTCGGATGTGCCGTATCTCAAGAGCGTGGAAAGCCCCTATGAGCGCCAGTACCACGAGAAGATGCGCCGCATCATCGGCAAGGATTATGACTATGTCGAGTACAACGACAGCCGCACCGGTGAGCCCTACCAGAGCGCCGACACCACCCACAAAGACCTCGGCGGCTTCGTCCAGTACAATACGCTGGTGTCCAATGGCCGCAGCTACCGCTATATCGGCCAGTTCGTGTCCTCCCGCTACTGCTTCGATTTCAGCACGGATGCAGCGGGTGTACCCTGTATGTACTACTACGGCTTCGGCCACGGCGTGGGCATGAGCCAGTGCGGCACCGTGGGCTACGCCGCCGAGGAGGGGATGGGCTACCGCGACATCCTGAAGCACTACTACTCCGGCGTTTCCATCCGGACGGTGGGCAGCGGCACGAGCTCCGGCGGCGGTCTGTTCAGCTGGCTGCGCCGCCTGCTGGGCATGTAAAAAATCAAAAGGAATTGCGCAAAATACTTCTCAAATGAGACGTGATTTGGTATACTGTACACGCTTGTACACAAGAGACAGACGATTTCGCGTTTCACGCTCCAAAGCGGGAGCGATACGATAAAGAATAACAGGTGGAGAGAACGGAATGCAGTTGGAGAAGGAAAAGAAAGAAAAGCGGGAGCGGGAGCGCTGCCGCGCACTGGCGCAGCGCATCGCGGAGGAGGCAAATCCCGCCTCGGCGGCCCTGCTGGGAGAGCAGATGCCCAAGCTGACGGAAGCTCTGCACCGTGCAGGTGTGGAGACAGAAGAGTGGACAGAGGGCTCTGAGGCAGAGCTTCTTGTGGTGGCAGACCCCGCGTGGGAAACGCTGCCCGAGACCCTGCCCGCCCGGGTGCTGCTGGTGAGCGATGAGAGCACCGTGATGGCGGGCTGGGCCGAGCAGCTGGCTCAGCGGGGATACTTCCGCGATTTTGGCTGGCGCAGCAAGGGCCGCGCCCAGCCGTCGGCGCTGTTCTGCACCAGCCAGCCCACTCAGCTGAAGATGGTGCGGGGCTACGAGATGGAAATGGACATCCTGCGTGACCGGATGGTGCGCGCCGAGCGCACCAGCGGCGAGGAAGCTGAGCTCATCGCCCGGCTGCGCAGCGACCTTTCGCTCAGCCGCAGCCACGAGCAGCAGCTGGAAAAGGCACTGGGCGAGGTGACCGGCTCGAAGTTCTGGAAGATGACCTGGCCCATGCGCTATGTCGTCAGCAAGAGCCGCCAGCTCTGGCACACTCTGCCCCTCTTCGTGCTCCTGCGGGAGCTGCGCAGCGGCGGCATCGAGGGTGTGCGGGAACTGGCCCGCGCCCGCCGCGAGTACGCCGCCCTCTTCCCGGGCAAAGTCATGCGCGCCGACCGGTTCGCACCGGTGGAACTGCTGGTGCGGCAGGCAGGCGACCAGCCTGCAGGCCCCAAGATCAGCATCGTGGTGCCGCTCTACAACACCCCGCTGGACTTCCTCGAAGAGCTGCTGGATTCCGTCGTGAACCAGACCTACCGCAACTGGGAGCTCTGCTGTGTGGACGCCGGCACTGCCCCGGGTGTGGGCGAGATGGTGCAGCAGCGCGCCGCTGTGGACCCTCGTATCCGCTACAGGAAGCTGGAGAAGAATGAGCTCATCCCCGGCAACACCAACAAGGGCATCGAGATGGCCACCGGCGACTTCATCGCCCTGCTGGATCACGACGACATCCTCCATCCCTGCGCCCTCTGGTACGCCGCCAAGGCCATCGCCGAGCAGGGAGCCGACTTCGTCTATACCGATGAGGCGACCTTTGAGGGTAAGGTGGAGAATGTGGTGCTCTACCACTTCAAGCCGGACTTCATGCTGGACAACCTCCGCTCCAACAACTATATCTGCCACCTGACCTTGTTCAGCCGCCGGCTGATGGACGCCGCAGGCGGCCCGGAGCGGATGGAGTACAACGGCAGTCAGGATTATGAGCTCTTCCTCCGCCTGACCGAGACGGCCCGGAAGATCGTCCACATCCCCCACGCCCTCTATTACTGGCGTTCCAGCCCCGGCAGCACGGCCAGCGACATCTCCGCCAAGACCTACTGCATCGACGCGGGCATTGCCGCCCTCAAGGCTCATTACGCCCGCTGCGGCGTCGCCGTGGACGATGTGTCCCTCATCCCGGGTACGCCGGGCTACTACAAGACTGATTATACCATCGACCATCCGGGCCGGGTGAGCATCCTCATCCCCACCTGCGACCACATCCACGACTTGGAGACCTGCGTGGAGTCCATCTACGCCCGCACCACCTACCCGGATTTTGAGATCATCCTCATCGAGAACAACAGCAAGGCCCCCGAGACCTTCCGCACCTACGAGCGGATGCAGAAGGAGCACCCCGATAATCTCAAGGTCGTCACCTGGGAGGGCAAGGGCTTCAACTACAGCGCCCTGAACAACTTCGGCGAGAAGTTCGCCACCGGTGAGTATCTGCTTCTGCTCAACAACGACACCGAGGTCATCACCGCCGCCTGGCTGGAAGAGATGGTCATGTATGCCCAGCAGAAGCGGGTGGGCTGCGTGGGCGCCAAGCTGCTCTACCCGGATGACACCATCCAGCACGCCGGTGTCGGCTTCGGCATCGGCGGCGTGGCGGGCCATCTGCACAAGTACTATCCCGCCAGCTCCGACGGCTATATGGGCCGCCTGAACTATGTGCAGGACGTCTACGCCGACACCGCCGCCTGCCTGCTCATCCGCAAGGAGATCTACGACGAAGTGGGCGGTCTGGACGAGAGCTATGCCGTGGCCTTCAACGATGTGGACTTCTGCGTCCGCGTCCGTCAGGCAGGCTACACCAACGTCTTCACCCCGTTTGCCCAGCTCTACCACTACGAGAGCAAGAGCCGCGGCATGGAGGACAACCCCGAAAAGCAGAAGCGTTTTCAGGGCGAGGTGCTGCGTTTTCAGGCCCGCTGGGGCGACCTGCTGGCTGCAGGCGACCCCTGCACCAACCCCAACTTCGACATCCAGCGCGAAGATTTCAGCCTGAAGATATTACCGCTGGAATGATAAGGAGAACGAACTTGGAACTCTCTGCCTGTATCGTTGTCTATAACGGCTGCGACGAAGCCCTCAAGGCGGCGCAGACGGTGCTGCAATACACCCGCCGCCACCCGCTGACCCTCTATCTGGTGGACAACGCCAGCCCCGACGGCAGCGGCGCACGTTTAGAAGCCGCCGTGAAGGGCGGCGCTTTGAGCACTCAGCCCGGCCAGAAGGTCGAGGTGCGCTGCCGCAAGGAGAACGGCGGTTTCGGCACCGGACACAACACTGTCCTGCCGGAGCTGACGAGCGATTATCACTTCATCCTGAACCCGGACATCCAGCTCACCGCCGATACCCTCAGCGATTTGGCCGACTGGATGGCCGCTCACCCGGATGCTGTGATGGCCCGGCCGGGGCTGCGCTTCCCGGATGGCCGTTCCCAGAGCCTGCCGCTGCGGCGCTGTGCGCTGCGGCCCATGGTCTACCGCCAGCTGCCGTTTTTGAAATTCTGGGAGAAATATAACCGTGCGTATTTGATGGAGGGGGAGGATCTGTCCGCTCCCGTTGAGATCGAGTTCTGCACCGGCAGCTTTTCCGCCGTGCGGACGGCGGAGTTCAAGGCCGTGGGCGGCTTCGATGAGCACTACTTCATGTATGTGGAGGATGCCGACCTGACCCAGAAGATGCGCACCACCGGCAAAGCCTACCTCGTGCCGCAGTACACCGCCATCCATGCATGGCATCGTGCAGCCCACCATCACCTTCCCCGAAACCATGCTCCCGGCCTATGTCGGCAGCGATTACGAGTTTGAACTCGAGATCGACACAATCTATGAAATCGACAATCCGTGGATCGAGTACAGCGTCAAGAAGGCCGATGGAACGTACATCCCCGGCATCAGCCAGCTTCAGGGCAACACGGACGTAGAGGTTCCGGGTGATTTCACCACCGGCAAGGGCAGCGTCCATATCACGGTCTATGATTCGGACATCGCTGAGGCGGCCAAGGCTGGCAGCACGATGACCCTGACCTTCGCGTTCAAGGATGTCAAGGGCAACGAGGCCAGAGCGTCCTACACCGTAGACATTCTCGACGAGGCTGTGATCTCCAACGTGAAGCCTGCGCAGGGTGCGCAGACCGGAGCCGAAAAGCGGCCGGAGATCTCCGCGGAGATCGTGAACGCTGGCGAGAACGCCAGCGTAACGATGACTGTCAACGGCGAAAAGGTCGATGCTGTCTACGCGAACGGCAAGGTCACCTACACCCCGGCTGCCGATATGGCGGACGGCAAGGTCACGGTAACTGTGACGGTCAAGCGTGCGGATGAAAAGGAAACCAGCAAGACCTGGTCCTTCACCATCGGCGAGGCGACCTTCCAGCGCTACTTCGGCCAGCTGCACTCCCACACGCAGTATTCCGACGGCGCTGGCTCGCTGGACAGCGCACTGGATTATGTCAAGAATCTGCCTGAAATCGCGAACGTCGACTTCGTCGCATTCACTGACCATTCCAACTACTTTGACAAGTCCGGCGCAGCCAACCCCGAGGGCGCGCTCTACGACATGAGCCAAGCGACGGAATACAGCCAGGAAACATGGAAAGCCTATAAGGACGCGGTCGCTGCGTTCAATACGGAAAATGCAGGCAGCATGGTCGCCATTGCGGGCTTTGAAATGACGTGGTCCGGCGGTCCCGGCCATATCAACACCTTCAACACCCCCGGCATCGTCTCCCGCAACAACACGACGCTCAACAACAAGACCAAGGATGCAGGCCTGCAGGCCTACTACAAGCTTCTGTCGCAGACAGAGGGCGTCAATTCCATCAGCCAGTTCAACCATCCGGGCACGACGTTCGGCAACTTCATTGACTTCGGTTACTGGGATGCTGTTGTTGACACCCGTATGTACATGGTCGAAGTCGGCAACGGCGAAGGCCAGATCGGCGCAGGCGGCTATTATCCCAGCTACGAGCAGTACATCATGGCGCTCGACAAGGGCTGGCACGTCGCCCCGACCAACAACCAGGATAACCACAAGGGCAAGTGGGGCAACGCCAACGACGCCCGCGACGTCATCCTGACCGACGACTTTACCGAAGACGGCATCTATGCAGCGCTCAGAGCGCGCCGTATGTACGCCACCGAGGACAAGAACCTCGATCTGGACTACACGGTCAACGGCAACATGATGGGCTCCATCATCGACGTTCCCGATAAGCTGAACTTCGAGATCTCCTTCAACGATCCCGACCGCACCGATTCCATCGCCAAGGTCGAACTGGTCGTCAACTCCGGCAAGGTCGCCTATACCTGGGACAGTGCCGCAGATCTCACCAAGGGCTCCGTCAGCGTGGAACTGGCACCTGAGTACACCTATTACTTCGTCCGCGTCACCGAGGGCGACGGCGATCTGGCCGTGACCGCTCCCGTCTGGGTCGGCGAATCGCTCAAGCTTGGCATTTCCAAGGCTGAATGCGGCACGTCTACCCCTGTCACCGACGAAGAACTGACCATCACCACCACGTTCTTCAACAGTGAGGCAAAGCCCGCTACCATCAAGTCCATCACCTATGCCATCGGCGGCGAAACCATCGGCACCGTGACGGATCCCATCACGCTGGCTGCAAGCAGCACGCAGGATGTGGAATTCAAGTATACCCCGACCAAGGCCCGCATCATGACCGTCCGGATCACGGCTGTGATCGAGCAGGACGGCAAGGAGTACACGTTCACCAAGGACGTCACGCTCGATGTGCTTGACGCAAGCAAGCTTGTCTACATCGGCATTGACGCCTCGCACTACAACGAATACGTTGCAGGCAACTATAAGGACTCCATGGGCAACTTCGGCGAACTGGCTGCGGCCTATTCCGTGCGTACAGTCACGCTGAAGACCAGCGAGGAACTCATCGCGGCCTGCGGCAATTCCAAGTACAAGGCCATCATCCTGACGGCCCCGTCCCGCCGTCTGGAAGCGGCCCAGAAGGATCCGAAGACCTATTCCGAGGACGAGCTGAACGCCCTCAAGACGTTCAACGACAACGGCGGTATGGTGATCCTCGCCGGTTGGTCTGACAACTACGAGAATTACCCCATCATCCAGAACAACCCGGACATCAAGCATATGGCCGCGACGCAGAACGAGGTTCTGGCCAAACTCGGCTCCAGCCTCCGTATCTCTGACGACGCAACGTATGACGATGTTCGCTCTGCAGCCGACGGCGTTGACAAGTGGAGACTCTACTTCTCGTCCTACAACATGGATAACCCGCTTCTGGACGGCGTGGAATTCGATGCAGAGCATCCGTATGACAAGCTCTACACCGAACGCTTCAGCCACTACGGCGGCGCGTCCATCTACGCAGTTGACGCAAGCGGCAACCCGACCTCTACGCTGCCCGCAACGGTCAGACCGGCAGTCTACGGCCATGCAACGACCTACTCTGTGGACGTTGACAGCGACGGCCTCGGCGGCGCAGCTACCCCGAAGTACACCTTCGCAGAAAACGATGACCGCCTGATGGTCATGGCGTCTGAGCAGCTCGAGGGCAAGGGCCTCATTATCGTCTCCGGCGCAGCCTTCATGTCGAACTTCGAGGTGCAGTACCAGGTCTCCGACAGCGGCGCGGAGAAGAACTACTCCAACTACAAGATCTGCCAGAATCTCGTCTCCATGCTCAACCAGACCGAGATCACCAAGATCGCGGATGTGCAGGCAGAGAAAGACGAAGGCGTCAAGTTCACCGTGGAGGGCATCGTGACCTCCAACGCCTCCGGCTATGACAAGGATACCGCGTTCTTCGACTGCATCTATGTGCAGGACAACACCGCCGGTATCAACGCCTTCCCGGTCGCAGGCAACTTTAAGATCGGCGATAAGGTTCGTGTCACCGGTACGACGTCCTCCTATCAGGGCGAGCGTCAGCTGGCTGTGACGAAGATCGAAAAGATCGCCGACGCAGCGGCTCCGGCTCCCAAGGAAGTCACCGCCGCGCAGATCAACGACGGCTCCGTCCTCGGCAGCCTCGTCAAGATCAAGGGCACGATCACCAGAGTGGAAGAGGCTGAAGGCAAGATCCAGACCATCATGGTCAAGGATGCAGCCGGCAACGAAGCACGCGTCTTCATCGACGGCTACATCACGAAGGACACGGAAGTTGAGAACGCAGTTGTCGGCAATCTGGTCGAGGCGGTCGGTCTGGCTTCCTATGACAACACCTTCGTCCTCTCGGACGGCACGCCCGTCTATCCGCGTATCCGTATCCGCAACCGCGCTGATGTCGTCTGCACCGCAGGCGAGACGCCGGTCGAGACGTGGAGCATCACCTACGTCACCGATGGCGGCACGATCAACGGTGAATACCCGACGACCTACACCAAGGGCACTGTGACGGTTCTCCCGACCAATGTGACCAAGCCCGGCTACACCTTCCTCGGCTGGTTCACCGCGTATTCCGGCGGCGTGCTGGTCAAGCAGATCGGCGCGACGGAAACCGGCGAAAAGACCTTCTATGCACGTTGGCAGAAGAACGTCCTGCCGCCTCCGCCCATCACCCCCGGCACCCCGAGCGCCCCGGTCACCCCGGCCAAGCCTGCTGCCCCGGTAGGGCTCCCGTTTGCCGATGTGTCCGGCAGCGACTGGTTCTATAACGATGTCCGCTATGTCTACGAGAAGGGCATCATGGACGGCACGGGCGCCGATCGCTTCTCTCCCAACGCACCGCTGACCCGTGCCATGATCGTTACCATCCTCTACCGCATGGCGGGCAGCCCGTCCGTTTCCGGCTCGTCCGACTTTACGGATGTGGCCGCCGGCAAGTGGTTTGCCAAGGCGGTCGCATGGGCGGCGGCCAACGGCATCGTCAACGGCTACGGTTCCGGCCTCTTTGGCCCGAACGACCCCGTGACCCGTGAGCAGCTTGCGGCGATCCTGTACCGCTATGCAGTCTACGGCGGCATGACGGCTGTGACGCTCGAGGAAAATCTCGGCAGCTTTGCCGACACGGCGCAGCTCTCCGCCTACGCCATTCAGGCGATGAACTGGGCGGTCGGCCAGGGTCTGATCAACGGCTCCGGCAGCAACCTTGTGCCGAAGGCACAGGCGACCCGCGCACAGGTCGCGGCGATCATCCACCGCTATCTCGAGCGCTGAGTTCCCCAACAGTACAAAGCTGCCCCGCCGGGTCTTCCGG
>ERZ772865.3051-NODE-3051-length-13374-cov-20.278925_pt1 | contig 13374 bp, 10 predicted proteins | sample MGYA00512133_ERZ772865 | MGnify/ENA primary metagenome ERZ772865 (study PRJEB29015, sample SAMEA2737722) | human gut metagenome | biome: human gut; feature: human-associated habitat; material: faeces | place: China | collected 2012 ...
ACCGGAACGCAGCACTGCCAGCGACAAGGTGAAGCAGATGATCCTGTTCATGACGGCTCATGCTGCCGAAAAGCTCTCGGTGGCCGACATCGCAGCCGCGGCGTTTTGCAGCGAACGGGAATGTTACCGCTGCTTTGGCACCTGCCTGCACACCACCCCCTCGGACTACCTGCAGAACATCCGGCTGCAGATGGCAAGCCAGCTGCTCCTCCAGACAAAGCTTGCCGTCACCGACATCGCCCAGTGCTGCGGCCTTGGCAGCAGCAGCTACTTTGGGGCACAAATCCGATAGCAGGACTGCCGCTTCGGATGCTACAATGGAGCCGTAAAAAGACCTCCTCATACTTCATCATAAACCAAAGCAGGGCCTGTTCCTTCGGGGGCAGGCCCTGCTTTGGTATGGTGGTTACCGGCACGCTGGCCCAGATGCCGCCATTTGACAGCACTTCTCTCCCGTAGTAAAATAATCTCATCGACACTTTACACCACTGAATCAGGAGTTTTTGCCATGCTGTATTTTGAAAACGACTACTGCGAGGGTGCACACCCCGCCATTCTGCAAAAGCTGACCGAGACCAACTTTGAAAAGGTCTCCGGCTACGGCACCGACCCCTACTGCGCCAGCGCCCGGGAGAAGATCCGCGCCGCCTGCGCCTGCCCGGAGGCCGATGTGCAGTTCATCTCCGGCGGCACCCAGAGCAACGCCATCGTCATCGCGTCCATGCTGCAGCGGTGGCAGGGCGTGGTGGCTGCTGCCACCGGCCATGTAGCCGGGCACGAGGCCGGTGCCATCGAGTATACCGGCCACAAGGTCATCACCCTGCCCCAGCACAACGGCAAGCTGGACGCTGCCGAGCTGCGGGCACTGGTGGCCACCTTCTACGCCGACGACAACCACGACCACATGGTGTTCCCCGGCATGGTGTACATCTCTCACCCCACCGAGTACGGCACCCTGTACACCAAGGCGGAGCTGGAAGCCCTGCACGCTGTGTGTCAGGAGTACAAGATGCCGCTGTTCCTCGATGGTGCACGGCTGGGCTATGGTCTGGCTGCCGAGGGCACGGACGTGACGCTGGCCGACCTTGCCCGGCTGACCGATGTGTTCTACATCGGCGGCACCAAGGTGGGTGCGCTGTGCGGCGAGGCTGTGGTGTTCCCCCACGGCGCACCGGCGCATTTTATGACCATGGTCAAGCAGCAGGGCGCACTGCTGGCAAAGGGGCGGCTGCTGGGCATCCAGTTTGACGTGCTGTTCACCGATGGCCTGTATTTCTCCATCAGCAAAAACGCCATTGCCACCGCCAACCGCCTGAAGAAGGGCTTTGCGGAAAAGGGCTATCGCTTCTTTATGGACTCCCCCACCAACCAGATCTTCCTTGTGCTGGAAAACACCCAGCTGGCTGCGCTGGAAGGCAAGGCAAAGTTCGGCTTCTGGGAAAAGTTCGACGACACCCATACCGTGGTGCGCATCGCCACCAGCTGGGCCACCCGCATGGACGAGGTGGAAGCGCTGATCGACCTGATGTGATCCTGCGCCCCTTTCGGGGGGGTATAACGATTTGAATGCCCTCCGCGTTGCTCTGGGCATTTTTAGCGGAAAAGCATTTATAATTTTGGGACAGCGGAGCGTCTGCGGACGCTCCGCTGTCCCGTTTTCACGGAAAAGGCTCAGAAGCACCTGTCGGCGCTTCTGAGCCTTTTTTATTTTTCTTCTGTATTCCACGGCTGCGGGGTGCTTTCCACCGACTGACCGGGGACGGCAAGGGCGCGCTCCATCAGCAGGGCAAGGTAGGCGTCCTGCAAGGCGTCTGCCAGCGGGTACACCTCTGCCCCGCCGGCAAGATAGCCCTGCATCCTGTCCAGAAAACAGGCGATGGCGGTCTCGTCCTCGTTCAGCCCTGCCTGCGCGGCGGTTGCTGCCAGCGGGTCGGGCAGCGGGGTCAGTTGACTGCACACCGGCTCCCCGGCGGCATCCAGACAGCGCAGGGTGTCGTCGAACACTTCCCCCCGCTCTCCCTGCACACTGGTGTGGGTGCTGCGCAGATAGGAGTGGTACTGCACGCCGTTAAAATCCAGAAACGCTGTGCCGCCGCCCGCAAATTCCAGCGTGTGCTGCTGCAAGGTCTTTTCCACCAATGCGCCGTTATGCACCGCACCCCAGCGGGAATCCGTTTCGATGATCCTTTCCGTCCAGCTGCGTCCGGTCACTCGCACCGGCTGCTGCCCGGCGTTCAGGAACTGCCGCGCCAGACTGACCGCGTGGTAGCCGTGCGCCACCGACAGCCGGACAAACTGCGGCGTGCCCAGTGCGCCGCTGCGCACTGCTGCCAGCCGTTTTGCCAGCGTGGGGTACAGCCAGTACTGTTCTGCAACCTGCAGCTTTGCGCCCTGCCGGTGCAGCTGCCAGAGGGCGCGCAATGCGTCCTCCTCCAGCGCCGCCGGGGTCTCGCACAGCACGGCAAAGCCCCGGGCAAGCCATTCGGTGCTGACGGCGGCGATGGACGCTTTATTCACTGCCACCACCACAAGGTCCGGGTGCAGGGCAATGCACTGCTCCGCCGAGGTGCTTACCGGCACGCCGTACTCCCGGTGCATTTTTTCGGCCTTTTCCTCGGTGCGGCAAAGCATGGCGCACAGCTCGAACCGCTCCGGCAGCGCCTGCGCGATGCGCCAGTAAAACAGCGACCGCCAGCCGGAGCCTACTACAATAAACCGCAGTTTAGCCATTTGCCTGTTCCTCCTGAATATGCTTTTGCAGCTCCTGTTCAAACCGGTCTGCGTCCAGCGGCAGGGTGATCTTCTCCCCCAGCCATGCGGACAGGTAAGCCGCGTCGGTCAGTTCCAGCGCCCGCACGCCCTCCACGCCGGGGGCGGTCAGGGGCGTGCCGTACAAAATGGCATCCGCAAAGTTTGCCAGCATCTCCGGGTAAGGCTCTGCCTGCGGCGCGAACTGCTCGGTAACGGTGGTCACGGTAAGCTGCTGGCGCTCGGTGCAGTCTGCGGTACGGCGGTAGGTCTCGGTGTCTGGCGTGTAGGTGTGCAGGGTGAGGGTGTCCTTTTCCAGCAGGGCGGTGCCCTTGGTGCCCACGATCTCCAACCGCTCGGTGTAGCTGCCCTCGCCGGTGGAAAGAATAAAGGTTGCCGTGCGCTGCTGCGGGTACTCCATGAGCAGAGTAGCCTCGTCATCCACAATAAAATCGTTATACTTACCGTAGGGTATCACGGCATAAATACTTTCCGGCATCCCGAACAGCCACTGCCAGATATCCAGAATGTGCTGGCCCTGATTGAGCAGTGCGCCGCCGCCCTCCCCTGCCCAGCTGGAACGCCAGCTGCCGGAGCGGTGGTACATCCATGTGCGGAAGTAGCGGCTGTTTTCCAGCTGCACCCGCTTGATTTCGCCCAATACCCCATCATCCAGTAATTTTTTAAGCCGCATATACTTTTTGTATCGGCGCTGATGGAACATCATGGCAAAAACAAGGCCGCTTTTTTCGGCGGCGCGGTTCATTTCCAGCGCCGGTGCCAGCGCGTTTGCGCTGGGCTTGTCGCACAAGACGTGCTTGCCGTGGGCAAACGCCTGCATCACCAGCGCCGGGTGGGTCTTGTGCGGGGTGACCACCAGCACGGCATCAAATTCCTCCGCGTGGTCGTACAGCGCCTCGGCGCTGGGGCACACCCGCACCGTATCCGGCAGGGTGTCTTTTGCCCACTGCTGCGCCCCGGCGTTGCGGCAGACCACGGCGGTCAGGCGCAATGCGCCCGCCTTTCCTTCTGCGATCATCTGGGCATACTTGCGCCCCATGACCCCGGTGCCGATGACGGCTGCGCGTACTTCCTGCATGATGCTCCCTCCTGTTTTTCCACAATGCGGTTTATTATGGGGGAAAACAGTCTTTCACCCCTTCAGTTTTGCTTCAATGGCGGCTTTGTCCAGCCCCTCGCCGATGACGATGACTACCTCCTGCCCCTGCGGGATGGGGGCAAGGGTGCAGCCGGCGGCGGTGGCGTTCAGCTCCAGCCAGCCGCCTGCCGGGGCGGGCGCAAAGCCCTTGACCCGCAGCACCCGCCCGCACTCGGGCGCGGCGAACAGCCGCTGTGCGGCGGCTTGCAGCTGCTGTGGGGTGAGGTGCAGCTCCAGAAAGCAAAGGGAGGTAAAGGCCGCGTGCTGGTCAAAATGCAGCTTTTCGCAGCTGGCCTGCCGGTAGCCGCAGGCGGCAAGGGCAGCAAGGTCGGCATCGGTCAGGGCATCCCAGTCCTTGGCAACAATTTCCCCGGGCGCAAAGCGGCGGGAAGATTTTGCGGTTTCCAGTGCCCGCGCCAAGTGGGCAGCGGCGGCGGCGCACTGGGCGGGTGCTGCCAGCTGGGCGCGGCTCAGCAGCACGCAGCCCGCGTTCATGGTCTCGGAGGCCAGCAGATACTCTGCCTGCGGCGAAAGCGTCTCCGGCAGCAGGGCGTCCACAATGGCAATCACGCTGCCCAGCTGATACCACCGGTCCAGCGGGTCGTCCCGCAGGATATCGAAAAACTCGTCCACGTCAAAAATGCCGCTGGGCTCCACCACCACCCGGTCAAAGCCGCGCATGGCCATGGCGATGAGCTTGGTACGCATCCGGCGCTGGTGAGTGTCGCAGTCGCAGCCGCCGCTGATGGTCTCCACATCGCAGCCGGGGCCCAGCACCTCCTGCACCAGCATGGCGTCCACGTTCACCGCGCCGAAGTCGTTTTCCAGAATGCACACCTTATGCCCCTGCTGCACCAGATACCGCACATACCGGCGCAGAAAAGTGGTCTTGCCCGCGCCCAAAAAGCCGGTGATGAGATCCACCTGAACCATATCTTTTTACCTCCGTTGCAAAAACCCTCCCAGCGCCGCAGCGCCCGGGAGGGCATATATTTCAGTCTTTTTTCCGGCGCTGCAGCTCCCGGATGAGCGCTGCTGCCTCCGGCGCGATCTCCCCCGGCACAATGGCCGGACGCGCCAGAAAATAGCCCTGCAAAAGGTCTGCGCCCAGCTCGATGACCGTGCGCAGCTCGGCGGCGGTCTCCACGCCCTCGGCAACAATCTTCATGCTGCGGGGGTGGGCGTAGGCCACCAAATTTTGCAGGATCTGCTGCTTGTCCGGTGAGGTGTCGATGCCACGGATGATGGTAATATCCACCTTGATGAACCGGGGCGCAAGCTGCAATAGCGTATTCTCGTTGGAATAGCCGCTGCCGTAATCGTCCAGCGCAAACATCCCGGAAGAGCCCGGATCGTCGCGCTTTCTCTCCAGTGCTTCGTAGTCGATTTCTTCCTCTTCGGTGATCTCAATGACCATGCGGCGGCGCAGCTCATGCCAGCGGCTGTCTATATAATCAACATCCGCCTGCGTCAGGCAGGTGTTGGCGATGGAGTTGACAAAGAGCATGGCATCCTCGGACACGCTGCCCGCCCGGCACAGGCTGTCAAAGGTCTCCAGCGCCTTGGTAAAGGTGATGCGCTCGATCTCGTACAGTGCGCCCTGCTCCCGCGCCAGCTTCATGATGGTGGCCGGGGAGCGCAGGGTGGGCAGGTCGGAGCGCATCAGCGCCTCGTAGGCAACCACCCTGCCGCTGCGCGCCGAGAAGATGGGCTGGAAGCAGTAGAACACCTGCGCATTGCTGAGCAGCTGCCGGAACTCCCGGCGGGTGCGCTCGGCGTAGGCTTCGCGGTTGTACACCCCGATGTCGAACTCCTCCACCCGGCCCTTGTCGGCGTGCTTGACCTGATACATGGCAAAGTCGGCGTATTTTTTCAGGGTCTCCCAGTCCTGCCCATCGTCCGGGTACCACGCAATGCCGCCGGAAAGGCTGATGTGCAAAGCATTGCCGCTGGGCAGCAGCGCCACGCTCTGCTGCATGGCATTGGTCAGGCGGTCGATCTTTTCCCGCACTGCGTCCCGGCTGCGGTAGCCGTGGAACAGCACAAGGAACTCGTCGCCGGAAAGGCGTGCGCAGACCGTCCCGGCGGGGGTATTGTCCCGCAGGCACTGGCCGGTGCGGCGGATGTACTGGTCGCCCCAGTCGTGGCCGTAGGTATCGTTGATGTGCTTGAGGTTATCCAGATCCATCATCATCAGCGCCGCCACGCCCATGCGCTCCGGCGCGGCGAACAGCTCGGTGCACACCCGGTTGAAGGCCTGCCGGTTGTACAGCCCGGTCAGGATATCGTGATCGCGCTCGTGCTCGATGCGCTTCCGCTCCAGCACAGCGGCGGTCACGTCCTCGGCAAGGCCGATCTTGGCGTGCCCCTCGATGGTGCTGCGCAGCATGATGTACCGCACCCCGTCCGGCTGCTGAATGGTCAGCAGCTCGTCCCCCTCGGCGGTGCGGGCGCAGGGGTTCTTTTCCCGGATGTCCTTGAGCACCTCCTCGAACCGGCGCACGCTCAGCGGCTTGCCCGTGATGCCGGGCTTGCCCAGCAGGGAGAAGAAATTATCGGTCACGAACACGCTGCCGGTGTCGGTGCGCAGCTCGTAGCCGCCGATCTCCACACTGGCCATATCCATGATGCGCAAAAACTTGGTGGAGTTGGTCACCAGTTCCTTGTTCAACTCGGTAATGGTCTCGGCAAAGCGGTCCACCTCCCGGATGGCGGTGCGGGACAGGCGGGGGAAGGTCTTTTTCTCCTGCGCGTCTATCACCTCGCGGTACAAATGGTTGATGGGGCTGGCCAGCCGTGCCGAGATCAGCAGGCTGCCCAAAACGCTCAGCACCAGCGTGAACAGTAAGGTAGCCAGCAGCACCTCGCGCACCCGGTTGGAAAAATCCAGCAGCACCGACTGCTCCATGGTACCTGCCAGGAACCACTTTTCGGCGGCAAAGGGCGCGTTGCGGTTATACACCTGCAGCGGCTCCAGCACCATATAATAGCGCTTGCCGTTCAGCTCCGCCCAGTTGCCGCCGTTGCCGTCGCTGCGGCAGTTCAAAACGCCCAGCGGTGCATCCGCCGTTACCAGATCCTCGCCGGAGGTCACGGCCTTGCGCAGGGAGAGCACGTCGTCCGTCAGCGCATCATCGGTAGTGGTCACGATAAAATAGGTGCCTGCCTTGTCCTCGTCCAGCTCGGTGAAAGGCAGCTTTGTTTGCAGATAGTCAGTGAGCAGTTCCACGCCCACCACGCCGTATACCGTGCCGTCCGGTAAGATCAGTGGCAGCGAGTAGGCAATGGCGTTCCGGTCGTCCCCTGCCAGACAGTAGGAGTTGGTGGTCCAGCGGCCATAGTTTTCTGCCGGAAGGCTGGCACCGCTCTTATACGCAGCCTGAAAGACCGAGCGCAGGATGCCGCCCTTGGTATTGGCCTGATAAGGGAAAGCGGGCTGCCAGCCCTTATCCGTGCCGATGCCCAGCTCTTTTACCACTGTGGCGCTGGCGCGTTCCAGCAAAAGGTCGTTGTTGCGCTCCGAAGGGCGGGCATCCGGGTCCAGATCCCGCAGGTAGATGCCGGGCATTTTTTTGCCCACCTCGCAGGTGTCCAGATCATGGGTGTTCAGCATGATAAAGATGCCGGTCACCTGCTTTGTGCGCAGGGTGTCCAGAAGCTGCGGGGCAAGTGCTACCAGCAAAGCATCGCTCTGTTCGCTGCTGTTATCCAGCGTATCCAGCGAGATATCGCCGCTTTTCAGCAGCTGCTGGGTGGTGGCGGTGATCTGCTCGCTCAGCTGCTCCAGATTCTCCGCGTTCCGCAGGATCTCCTGCACATAGCTGGCGCGGTTGCGCACCCGCATGGTAAGCAGATCCTTGGCGTTTTCGTCCAGCTGTCCGGTCACGTTGACGGCAAGGATGCTGGCGACCGCCATCAGCAGCTCCACCGCCAGCACCAGCATCATGGTGGCAAAAATATTGTAGAACACGGTTCTTTCCGGTCTGTTTTTCAAGCGCTGCCGCTGGCGCTCTTTCCATGCGTCAAACATCGCCCTGCCTCCTTTCCGTCTTTTTCCGGGCGGTCAGCCCTCGTACTGCTGTAACTGTGCAAGGGTGGCCTGATACCACGTCTCAAAATAGTCGTCGGTCAGAAACTCTGCCGTGGCTGCCTCCGCGCTCTGGCCTGCGGCGATGCGTTTCAGCACCGTGTCCCGGTCGGCACTGGCCTGATCGCCCATGCTGTATTCCAGTATCCTGCGGGCTGCGGTGCCGCCTGCAAAGACCGTAGGGGTGTACAGCTCGTTTTCGCGCACCGTTTTTACCGCGCCGGAAAGGATCTGCTCCATATTGTCGGTCAGTTCCAGCCCGCTTGCGCGGATGGCGTCCATGTCGTTGGCGGCGGTGGTCACCGGCAGATAGCCCGACTCCACCGCGAAAGCGATGTTATTCTGCGGCTCGGTGAACCACTTTAAAAAGGTGACTGCGCCGTTGATCTCGGCCTTGGTGCCGGTGGTGACCACCATGCCGGCACCCTGCTGCACCGCCACCTTTTCGCCCCCGGCAAACCGGGGCGCAGGCAGCACCTTCATCTCGATATCGTGGATCTGGTTATCCCCGGGCATCACCTGCTTCGGAAAGAAGGTGGCACTGGCACAGGAGCTTACACAGCCCAGCAGTGCGCCGGTTTTCACGTCATCGCTGCGGAAGCGGCCATTCGCAGCAAAATACCCCTTGACGAAGGGCACATAGTAGTTATCCCACAGCTTGCGCACCACATCATGGTCAAAGTGCAGGGTCATTTTGCCGTTGTGCACTTCAAAAATTTCGCAGCCCAGCTGCTTTGCGCCCACGATCATATAGTTTGCCATGGCATCCCTGCCAAACAGTGCCCTGCCGCCGGACCAGTTGTAGTACTGCTCGGCTACCGCCGTCACGCCCTCCATGGTGGAAAGAGCGCCGTAGCGCACAAAGGTGTCTTTCGAGAACCGCTGCCAGTCGGTATCGTTAAAGAACATCAGCTCGGTGGATTTTGCCACCGGGAAAATTTTTATGCTGCCGCTGCCGTCAAAATCACCCTCGGTGATATAGCCGGGCACAAAGGCGGCCTGTTCATCCTCGGTCAGGTAGTCCTTTAAATCCACCACCATGCCCATCTGATCCAGCTTGTACGCGGTATCTGCGTAGGCGGCAAAAATGGTGGGCATCTCCGCAGAGCCCACCTTGCCTTCTGCAGCGTCCATCACGTTGGTTTCCAGATCATTCACCGTGCCCTGACTGGAGCCTGTCACCCGGATGCCCTTTTCCTTGCCGATGGTCTCGTTGAAGGTGCTTACAAGGCGGTTGAAGCTTTCCAGCTGGTCGCCGTTGTAGTAGTTCCACACCGTGATGTCGGTCACTTCTTTTTTGCCCGTTTTTGCATCGCAGCCGGACACTGCCAGTGCTGCCGCCGAGACCGCAGCCGCCGCCAGAAAGCTGCGGCGCGATATCCTGTTCTTCATCCCATACCCTCCCGGAGTACACAGGCACATTTTACCCCATACCATACTATTTTATATAATACCACCGTTTCCGGCATAGTGTAAACTCTTTCTTAAAAAATCTGGTAAAAAAGTGCAGATGACGAATTTTCGTCTTATTTTTTGGCGGTTATGCCAAAAGCACGCGTTCCCTATAAAAATGGGATAGCGGAGCGTCCGCAGACGCTCCGCTATCCCGAAGTAAAAATAATTATTCCTCTAAAGATGGCCAAAGCACAAGCGGCGACCATTTTTGATCGTCCCGCGTTACATCCGTATCCGCTGCGCGGCGCGGGCGATGGAGGCCAGCAGGGTCACAAGGCGCTTTTCGTCCATCTGGCCGCAGTAGGTGGTAAAGGTGTAGTAGCACCCCTGCACGCAGAAGGAAAGCACCACCTTGCGCACTACGTCCGTCTCAAAGGTGGGGTCGGTCTGGGCGATGCACTGGCACATGGCCTGTTCCACCCGGTTGATGAACAGCCCCTGCCGGGAGCCGGAGAACAGCACGCTGATCTCGGCCTGATGCGCGGTGAAGGCGCGGAACATCTCCCGCGCAAGCCACTCGGTGCGCTCGCTCACATCGCTGGCGGTCAGGCGGGGCAGGCTTTCCACCACCGCGTGCACCATCTCGTCCTCCATGGCGTTGGCCAGCGCATAGATATCCTGATAATGGGCGTAGAATGTGGATTTATTGATGCAGGCGCGGTCGCACAGCTCCTTGACACGGATCTTTTCCACCGGCTTTTCGCGGCGCAGCTCCATAAAGGCCTGCTTGATGGCGCGCTCGGTCTTTTCAATGCGGATATCCAGAAAACCCACCTCTTTTGCATTTTTGTTGATTTTCCAACATTTTTCCGGTTTTGCGGATAGACAAGCCCCGCTGCCCTTTTTATACTGGGTATAAGCGGAGCGGCGTTACTCCTTGCAGTACAAAAGCCCCTGCTGCTCCAAAGCCGTGCGGATGCGGGCAAAGGTGTCCTTGTCCGGGCAGCGCAGGGTGTGCAGGTGCACACCGCCGGTCATGCGGCTCAAAAGGCTCTCGGGTGCATCGGCTGCCTGACGGATAAAGTTGTCCACATCGTACCGGTTGCACAGGTTCAATGTGGCACGGATCTCGCCGTACAGGCTGTTTTCCACTGCCACATCCACCACCGTGCCGCCCTGATCCACCACGGTGTACAGCTCCCGGCGCATCTCCTCCTGCGTGCGGTGCACACAGGCCAGAATGCCGGTATAGCCCTTCTCCGCCGGGTGCAGCTGGTAGCCCCGGGGGGTGGCATCGATCTGCGCCCCACCGGCGCGCAGCAGCGCCACATCCCCTACCACGATCTGCCGCGACACCCCCAGCTCGGCCGCCAGCGTGCTGGCGCTTAAAGGGGCACCGGCGCTGTTCAGCCGGGTCAGGATGCGTTCTCTGCGCTGTGCTGCATTCATAGGGGGTCAGGCTTCCTTTCCGTAAAACGACTTTTCTCTCCTTATTGTAGCAAAACGCGGCAAAATGTGCAAGGTTATTCCAATCTCAGCTTTCTGAACAAAGGCTTCCCCCGGAAGGGGGAAACCTATCTCCAAAGGGTAAAGGCTTTTGCGCCGGTCACGCCGCAGGCGTTGCTTTATTCTACCCGCAGCAGGGTGGCGTAATTGGAGGGCAGCTGCACCTTCATGCGGTCCCACTCGGTGGAGACCAGCACCTCCTGTGCGCCCACGGTGTCCGCCAGCAGGTCGGTGACCTTGGCGGTTTCCACCGGCAACTGGAACTCCAGCTGTGCGGGGGTATCGCCGTTGTTCAGCACCGCCACCACGGCCTTGCCGTCCAGTACCCGGGCAAAGGCGTAGCACTGGGTGGTGAGCTGCAATTCCTTTACCTCGCCGTAGGTCATTTCCGGCAATTCAGCCTTGCATTTCCCCAGCGCTTTGTATACACTGGTAACAGGATTTGTACGTTCTGCATCAGCGTAGTCACTGAGCTCCAGACAGGGACGCAGCGGCCAGTCGCTGCCCCACTCCTTTTTGCCCTCGATGCCGAACTCTGAGCCGTAGTAGATGGACGGGATGCCCCACAGGCTGTACACCAGAATGGCGATGTGCCGGATGTGCTCCCGGTTGCGCAGCTTGTTGGGCAGGCGCTCCACGTCGTGGTTATCCGAGAAGAGATACAGCCGGGTGTCGTGGCACAGTCCCTGCAGCCGGCGCATGGTGTGGGCAATTTCAAAATAGTTGTGGTCGTTGTGGCCGCTCCACAGGCCCTTGTGCAGCTCGTAGTTGGTCACGGAGTGCAGCATTTCCGGGTTTGCCCAGCGGCTGTAATCGCCGTGGATCACCTCGCCCATGAGCCAGAAGTCCGGCTTCATGGAGGAAGTTTTTTCGCGGAGCTCCTTCATGAATCCGAAATCCAGAACATTTGCGCAGTCCAGCCGGATCCCATCGATATCGAAATTGTCGACCCAGAACCGGATCGAGTCGAACAGATACTGGCGGACCTTCGGATTCCAGAGATTTAAGCAGGGAAGTTCAAAGTGTCCCTGCCAGGCTTCATAGCTGAACGGATCACCGAGAGGACTGCCCCAGCCGAAATTAACGCCGCGGTACCAGTCCTTATACGGGGAAGCTTCCCGTTTTTCACAAATATCCTGGAAGGCGAAAAATTCCCGTCCCGTATGGTTGAAGACGCCGTCCACCACGACACGGATCCCACTTTCGTGGCAGAGCCGTACGAAGCGGGCAAAGTCTTCATTGGAGCCCAGACGCCGGTCCACGAGGCGGAAGTCTCTCGTGTCGTATCCGTGGGTGGAAGATTCAAAAAGCGGCCCGATGTAGATCGCGGAACCGTTTAAGGCGTGGATATGCGGGATCCAGTCCTCAAGCGCCACGAAACGGTGGGCAGTTTCTGTGAGCGTATTTGTTTTTTCAGCCCCTAAGAGTCCCAGGGGATAAATATGGTAAAAGACAGCCTGTTCGTACCAGGTATGCATGGTTATCAGACCTCCTGAAGCTCCCGTATTTTCAGGCGGCGGAGAAGAAACTGATACCGGAGCTGCGCAGCATTCAACTCGTAGATATAACAGTCGACCAGAGTCGGGTCAACGACCTGTTCAAACTGGTTCTGGGCGGATAAGATCGCCGTTTTGCTGAGCTCGATCTGGCGCTTCAGTTCATTCGTTTCCCGGCGGTAAGCCTGTTTGGAAGCATTTTTTTTCGAAAAAAACATAAATATCATACCCCAATTTCTTTACGGATAGTGCCAACAGCAGTCTGTTTCAGGCGGCCGAAGACTGTTTTGCCGAAGTTTGTTCACAGATGGACTTTGCCGGATTGCGGCGCGTCTGTCTGTGAAAAAAACCAGAAGTTTCTGTAATTGGTAGTATGAGGATCATTCATCCGGAATATTCAGGATTCCGGATATTTTTCAAGCTCTTCTTTCAGCCGGCCGAGCTTGTCGATGGCGCTTTTGTTTGTGAGATAATAATAATTACACACGCCTTTTCTTAAAACATCGATCAGGCCGGTATCTTTTAAGATCTTTAAATGGTGAGAGACGGCAGGACGGGAGAGACTTGTCCGGTCCGTGATCTCGTTGACATTTAAGCCGGGAATCCGTCCTTCACCAGTGGTCTGTGTCTCAAAGAGACACTGCAGGATCGTCAGTCTTGTTCGGTCACCGAGCGCAATAAATAAAGGAATGCACTCTTCAAAGATATCGCCCAGAAGATTTTCTGAGATCATGAATTCTCTCCTTTCCGGAATGTTTTGGTTTAAAAATTTAAACTTAATTGCATTTTACCATTTTTCCTGAATTGCGTCAATGAATTGTTCAATATTTCTGGAAAACGATGAGTGACATAATGAAATTTGGTGAATTTTGACGAAAAACGATGCCCTGATTTTACGAAACTGAAATTGACTTTCAGCCGGAATTCAGCCGCGGACGCGGGCACTTCCAGAAGGCGCTGGACGCCATGGATCTCATGCGCAG